>Ga0099364_10008427_pt1 | contig 14512 bp, 16 predicted proteins | sample TergutTh196P3_FD_73070 | JGI IMG/M metagenome (GOLD analysis project Ga0099364, IMG submission 73070) | Microcerotermes parvus P3 segment gut microbial communities from Pointe-Noire, Republic of the Congo - Th196 P3 | ecosystem: Host-associated > Arthropoda: Insects > Digestive system > Gut ... | reverse complement strand
CCCGCCCCGAAAAGGACGCCCCCGACCGTGAAATTTTGGCGCGGTTGTCGGCGGCTTGCAAGGTCTACGACATGGACGGCGCGGACACCGCAATGGAGGAAATTGAGGCCTATAAGTATACTGCCGACGACGGCTTAGTCGAGTGGTTACGGCAGAAAGTTGACGTCGTTGATTACCCGGCGATTGTGCAGAAACTTGAAACAAATTAGAGGGTTTCATGGACTTAAAGGGGAGCAGAGGGGGGTAGTAGGGGTCTATGTCTGCGCCGCCGCACGAACCCGCACGACCCGCTCTTACACTTGCTCAAGCTTAACTCTCTCGTCCCTAAGATTTTGTAGATAGAAGAACCCTTTACGAGTACAGACTTTCAACGTATAGCGACCCTGTAAGTCGCCAAGGAGATAAGTCTCATATCGAGGAAGTGGGTTTTGAACGGTTTGTGTGGCGGGCGTGCGTTTCATGCGGCGGCGCAGACATAGACCCCTACTACCCCCCTCTGCCCCGACTGCCCACCTCACACCGGCAAAAATTTTGCTGTATGTAGTGAGTTTTGCAATCACCTAACAATTAAATTAAAATAGGAGGAACGAAACAATGGAACCGATGGAACAGGAAGTTGTGCAAGAACAAAAAAACTTGAGAAAAATTATTATGGTTGACGACGTGGGGTTTTTGTTGTTGTCGGCGAAAGAAAGGTTGAAAGACGTCTATGAAATCTTCCCGGCGACGTCGGCCAAGGCCTTGTTTCAAATCCTCGAAACAGTCGCCCCCGACTGCATTTTGTTGGACATAAACATGCCTGATATTGACGGGTTTGAAACTATAAAAAACCTCAAAGCCGACCCGCGATATCGCGAGATTCCGGTGATGTTTTTGTCGAGCAAAAACGATAGGGATACCATTGTGAGGGCGCGGAAATCCGGCGCGGTTGACTTTATACCTAAGCCGTTCACCGATGCGGAATTAATCGAGAGTATCGAGCATTTTTTCCACCCCGAAAAGCGGGTCGAGAGCAAGCCGATAATACTTGCGGTTGACGATAACCCGAGTATTCTAAAGGCGATAAACAGCGTGTTGAACCACAAATACACCGTGCGGACTCTCGCGAACCCCCAAAGTTTAGAAGAAATTCTAAAGTTCATAACGCCCGATTTATTTTTGCTCGACTGCCAAATGCCCGACATACACGGGTTTGATTTGGTGCCGCTCATTCGCAAATACCCCGAAAATGCCGACGTGCCGATTATATTTTTAACGTCGGACAGCTCGACCGAAAACATATCGGCGGCGATAGGTCACGGTGCAAGCGACTACATTCTAAAGCCGCTCAACGCCGATGTTTTGCACGAGCGGATTGCGTTCCACCTGAGAGGTTTTGTCATGAAACGGCGCATACGAGAAGCGGAAGAAAATTAAATTTTTATAAAGGAGATTACTCATGAAAAAAGTTGTATTTGTCGTGGACGACAACGATTTTAACCTTACGTTTGCCGCTTCGGTTTTGGAGCAGGAATACACGGTGCTTACTATGCCGTCTGCCGAAAAAATGTTTTCCTTGCTTGAAAAAAAGCGGCCCGACTTAATCTTGCTCGACGTGCAAATGCCCGATATGACGGGCTTTGAAGCGATGGAAATTCTCAAAGGCAGTGAAAAATTTGCGGACATTCCCGTGATATTTTTGACCGCCTTGACCGACGCCGATAACGAGGCGCGCGGGATTGAGCTCGGCGCGGTGGACTTTATCATGAAGCCTTTTTCGGAGCCGGTGTTGCTGCAACGGATAAAAAATCACCTCAACATTGACCGACTAATCAAAGAGCGCACCGAACAGCTTGTCCAACTCAAAAACGGCATAGTTTTCATCTTGGCAGACTTGGTTGAAAGCCGCGACCAAAGCACCGGCGGCCACGTTGACCGTACCGCTGTTTACATGGAAGTTTTGATTAACGCAATGCTTGAACAAGGGGTTTATGCCGATGAAATCGGGACATGGGACATTGAGTCTGCGGTATCGTCGTCGCGCCTGCACGACATCGGGAAAATTACCATTAGCGATACCATTTTGAACAAGGCGGGCAAGCTTACCGACGAGGAGTTTGAAATTATGAAGACCCACTCTGCGGAAGGCGGCTTGATTATCGACAGGGCGATTGAGCGGACCGGGGACGCCGAGTTTTTGCACAGTGCGAAGCTTTTTGCGGTGTTCCACCATGAAAAGTGGAACGGCGCGGGCTATCCGATGGGCTTGGAGGGGGACGAGATACCGCTGCACGGGCGCATTATGGCGGTGATTGACGTTTATGATGCACTGGTGTCCGAGCGGCCGTATAAAAAGCCGTTCACTCATGAGAAGGCGATTGAGATTATCACCGAGGACGCGGGAACTCACTTCGACCCGCTGATTGCCGATGTTTTTGCTAAGATTAGCGAGCGGATTAAAAGTGCGGGTGAGAATTATAAAAATGCGGAGGAATTTTAATATGGCTTTTAGGGATATTACGGCTGCCGAGTGGACGGCGCAGATTCGCGTGGGTTGGATTATCGGGAATACTTTCGATGCCTACGGCAATGCTACCGGAAGCAACTGGGCGGACGGCGGGACTTACGCCGACATGAGTGTCACCGAAATGGAAACAAAATGGGGCAACCCGATTACCTTGCGTGAGAATTTTGATGCGGTGAAAAACGCGGGCTTCAACGCCGTGCGTATACCGGTGACTTGGGGGAAGGCTTGCGACGAGGACGACAATATCCGTGCCGATTGGATGGCGCGGGTCAAGGAAGTCGTGGATTTTGCAGTCGCGAATGACCTCTACATAATCCTCAATTCGCACCATGACGACCACGTTTTCTTCCACTTCTACGACAAGGATATGGAGCGGACGTCGCGCAAATTCGTGCGGATTTGGGAGCAGATTGCCGAGACTTTTAAGGATTATGACGAGAAGTTAATCTTCGAGCCGCTGAATGAACCGGGCGACGTGAACAGTGAGCTGATGTGGCAGGGCGGTACGCCTGAGATACGCGAAAATATTAATGTTTTGAACCAACTTTTTGTTGATACGGTGAGAAAAAGCGGTGGCAATAACGCCCGCCGAGTGCTGATGATTGCGTGTCAGGCGGCGCATATTTATGCCTATGACTTGTCGATTATCGCCGATTTGAGAATACCCAAAGACACCGTCCCCGACAAGATTATCGTGACGGTTCACGAGTATTGCCCGCACTCGTTCGCGAATGCGGCGGGCGCGGATACCGCGACGACTTGGAGCGAGGATAATCCCGACGACACACAGCCGATTTATCAGAATATCGACACCGCTTACGACCTCTTTGTCAGCAAAGGCATGCCGCTGATTTTGGGCGAGATGGGCGCGATTAATAAGGATAATCTTGAGGCACGGGCGCGGTACGCGGAGTTTTACGTGCGGTACGCCAAGAGCAAGGGCATGCCGTGCTTTTGGTGGGACAACGGCGGCTTGGAGCCGTCCCGCGAGATGGCGGACGGGAATTGGAACTCGCCTTTCGGGCTGCTGAATAGGGAGACGAGCGAGTTTGTGTTTTTGGAGATTGTTGAGGGGTTGATGCGGGGGACGGCTTAAAATGCAGGAATGATAATGCAGAATGTGGGAATGGTTATGCTTGACACTCGTGTGAAATTGTGATATGATTTGGGTGGATGTTGTTTTGGGGGTTGTGTGGATGGGGCGTGGAAATCCACGTAGGGGCGTGCGGAGCGCGCATGCCTTGCACCCCGCAACCCTGCAAACCCACCGCACCGCGCAATCCCACCGCAAACCCGCAATTTCCCCGCAAACCCGCAATCCCCCGCGCCCCGCAATTTCCCACAACGTAGGGGCGCGCGGAGCGCGCACGTCATGCAAATCTCCACAACGTAGGGGCGCGCGGAGCGCGCACGTCCTGCACCCCGCAACCCTGCAAACCCACCGCACAGCGCAATCCCACCGCAAACCCGCAATCTCCCATAATGTAGGGGCGAACTGCGTTCGCCTGCATAATCCCACCGCGCCGTAAACCCCAAACGTAGGGACGACCGCCCCGGTCGTCCGCCAAATACAACAAACCCTCGTAGGGGCGCGCATTGTGCGCCCGCCTTGCACTCCGCAGACCCCCACGCACCCCGCAATTCCACACAACGTAGGGGCGAACTGCGTTCGCCCGCATAATCCCACCGCGCCGTAAATCCCAAACGTAGGGACGACCGCCCCGGTCGTCCGCCAAATACAGCAAACCCTCGTAGGGGCACGCATTGCGCGCCCGCCCTGCAACCCCCGCAAACTCGCACCCCGCAACCCCACCGCGCCCCGCAATCCCGCAATTTCCCCACAACGTAGGGGCGAACTCCGTTCGCATGCAATCCCACCGCACCTTGAAATCCCACCGCACCCCGCAATCCTCACACCCCGCCCCCCCGCACCACACAAACCTCGCAACCCCACAATCTCCCATAATGTAGGGGCGAACTCCGTTCGCCCGCATAATTCCACCGTGCCGTAAAACCCAAACGTAGCGACAACCCCCCCAAAACACAGCAAAAAAACACAGAAAGTACAAACACACATGAACATACACAAAATCACCCCCCATACCGGCGACATCGCCCCCAACGCCGCCACCCTCGCCGCCCTCGCCCGCGAAATTTGGCAGGAGCATTACACCCCGATAATCGGCGCAGAGCAGGTTGAATACATGCTCGAAAAGTTTCAGTCGGCCGAAAAAATCGCCGCCGATATTACCGCCGAGACCTGCATTTATTTCACTGCCGAAAACGCCGAAACAGGCGCACTTGTCGGTTATAGCGCGGTAGAACCCCGCGCCGATTGCCTGTTTTTGAGCAAGTTATACATACACAGCGACTCCCGTGGCAAAGGCATCGCACATAAATTCTTGGCAGAAATCGTAGCCATCGCGAAAGCGCAGGGGCAAAGCAGAATTCGCCTAACCGTCAACAAACACAACGCAGGCGCAATCGCCGCTTATCAAAAGATGCGCTTCAAGATAATCGATTCGGTGAAAAACGACATAGGCGGCGGGTTTTTCATGGACGATTACGTGATGGAGCGGGAAATTGAAAATATTGGCTGATTGCAAAACCTATTGTTTTGCGGACGGGCAATGCCCGCCCCTACAATATATATATAGATGAAAATCAAAACTAAACCGCCGCATGTAGGGGCGCGCATTGCGCGTCCGTGAGTTTTGCAATGGGCGTTTTTGGGGGACAACACCGAACGCAAAGGGCCGCACATTGCGCGTCCGTGAGTTTCGCAATGGGCGTTTTTGGGGGACAACACCGAACGCAAAGGACGCACATTGCGCGTCCGTGAGCTTCGCAATGGGCGTTTTTGGGGGACAACACCGAACGCAAAGGCCGCGCATTGCGCGTCCGTGAGCTTCGCAATCGTCTATAAAAATATTTAAGGGCCGCACATTGCCCGTCCGTGAGTTTCGCAATCGTCTATAAAAATATTTAAGGGAGGCGTGTCCCGGACCGCGATTTACACTTAAATCTATGCGGGCATGGGCGGCGCGGTTAGACCTCCTCGGAAATTAACGCACGGCGGCTTTACGCACAGATTTTCCGCCATAATGCGTTAAAAATTTCCGCAATGCACAAAGCATTACGAAAATTTTTGTCTATTCTGACGAAAAATCTGCACGCAAATCCACTCGTGGTTAATTTTCGAGGAGGTCTATAAAAATATGAAACAAAAATCATTCCCAAAACTAACCCTAATCGCAATCGGTCACGCCGCAATCGGCAACCTGTTATCGCTGATTGTGACAATATCGCTCGTCGGGCTTGCGGGGATTTTCGGCACGACATTCCTGTATATTTTGGCGGCAATCTGCTCAATCGCGCTCTTTTTTATGTTCACTTACAGCGGCGCGTACAAGGACGGCGAACGCGAACGGAAACTGCTCGCCCGCAAGGTCATCGCCGCGCCCGCCCCGAACAAGTGGCTCGTCATCGGCGGCATAGTCGCGGTGCTGTTTTCGGTCCCGTCAATCCTGCTGATTTTCATGCCCGAGCCGCCGTTTTTGTACCTGTTCAGGCTGGTGTTGTCGCCGTCGGTGATGGCGTTGTCGCTGCTGTTCAGGTTGGAGAGCAGCCCCGGGTGGGCGCCGTTCGTCTACATGGGGCTCTACGCGCTCACCCCGATAGCCTGCCGAATGGGTTACAACGCGGGTTTCTACGACAAGGTGAGCCTTGAAAGTATCATTTATAAAAAGAAATAACGTAAATGTTATGCCTTGCATATAATATAAAAATTATATGCGAGGTTTTTATATGGAGAATTACTTCAACCCCTGCCGTATCGCCGATTACGGCCCGCAACCTTTTGCGGTTGACATCGACAAAGCCACCAAGGCCAATCGCAATTACCGCGCGGCTTTGTGGACGGGCAAGCACCTGCAAACGACCCTGATGTGCATACCGCCATGCGGCGACATCGGCTTGGAAATTCACAGCGATACAGACCAGTTTCTGCGGGTGGAAAGCGGGCAGGGAATGGCGGTCATGGGGTGTGAAAAAAATCATCTCGACCACCAATTCGCAATCGCGGACGGTTACGCGGTGTTCGTACCCGCCGGCACGTGGCACAACCTCATAAACACCGGCAACTGCCCGCTGAAACTATACAGCATCTACGCGCCACCCCACCACCCGCACAACACTGTACATACAACCAAGGCAATCGCAGACGCCGAGGGCGATTGAAGCCTTTGAGTAACTTGAGCAACTTCCAAATCGAGCGACTGTGCAACATAACATATTTAGACGTTTTAATCAGCGAACAAACTAAAAACAACTTGAACCACATAATGCGGTACATGTTGGACGGAGGTTTTGACGAGGTCGAGAGCCTGCCCGTCCTGATGAGCCGCCCCGAGTGGGAGCAAGTCGCCCGCAGTATCACGGAAGACCCGATTTTGAGCGGGTTTTTCGTTGTGAAATACGAGAACGACGAGAAGAACGGGAGCCGCGTGTTCTGCTTTGCGGACGGTAATCCACACGATTCTCACAAGGCTCACGGCGAAATCTACGTGGTTTTCCGCGGAACTTGCGGCGACGTCGAGTGGTACGACAACGCCCGCGGTATGTTCGTGGCGGAAACGCGGGCGCAGACTGCGGCGTTGAGCTTTGTGAGAGAAGTCCGCGAAGAATTTCCCACCGCTGAAATTTGCGTAGCGGGCCACTCAAAAGGCGGCAACAAAGCGCAATACTGCGCCATCGTGGGCGGCGAAATTGTAAAAAAATGCCTCTCAATTGACGGACAGGGATTTTCCCACTTGTTTTTTGAGAAATATGGTGGTATAATAGAAGAAGCGGGCGAAATTGCCGCAATTTCAGAACGCCGCGACTTCGTCAACTGCTTAGGGTTCTACCTGAAAACCCCCGAATATTACGCGGGCGGGCGGGGCGACACCTGCGAGAAATTCCCATTCGGACAGCCTTTGCCGTACTTCCACTGCCCCGATGCACTGCGCCTGAAAGACGGCGACTTCGGCGACCGCGCACTTGTTTCGTATATCTCAAAGGCACTCAACAGCTTTGTAATTTATTTTCTCACCGCAAAAAAATATTCGGGCAAGGCCGAGAAAATCGCATACGGCTTGGTCTCGCTGATGACCGCTGACCGCCACGGCAAGCAAGCGGTTGAGGCGATTGCGGAGGCGGCGTTGATTTTCTTTGAACTCGCGGCAAAGGACGAGAGCTTTCGCGGGGAATTGCGCGATGTTTTTGTCTACGAGAAGGACGTAATTTCAGCGACTTCGCAAATGCTCCGTGAAAACATAAAAGGCAACGAGATTGTCGAACACGCGAGCAAAACTTTCGCCGAAAAACTCACCCACAAGCCGAAATATTTCCGCTACTTCATACAAAGCGTCGAGCGGTACGTCGTCTTTACTCGAAAAGTGCAAAAAGCCAAAGAAAATGCAGGCCACATCAATCACTACATCAAGGGGATTTTCAAGCACATAAATCAGAAATCGTTGTAAATAACAACGGCGAAAAATTCATGAAAGGTATGTCCCATGCCGCAAAATACTATTCAAATTCGCGCTCGGCATGGCGGCATGGTAACGAAAAATGAAGATAAAATTTTTGGGAACGTCCGCCGCGCACTCGTATCCCTTGCCGTTTTGCAATTGCAATATCTGCGTAAAAGCGCGGCAAATGGGCGATAAAAACATGCGAAAACGCTCGTCGGTTTTAATCAACGACGACTTGATTATCGACCTCGGCCCCGACTTCACGACGGCCGCATTTATGCACCAAGTTGACACTACTGCAATCCGTCACTGGCTGCAAACTTACTGCGATTCCGAGAGCTTCGGCGCGGCCCACGTAATCACCCGCATGGGCGAATACGCCGTCGAGGGCTTGAAGCCGCTGTTCCTTTTTGCATCGCCCGAAACTATACAAGATATGTCGGACAAATTGGCACAGGAAAAAGCGGGCGCGAATTTGATAAAAACCGAGTGGCTCGAGAAGCTCGGCGTAGTCGCGACCGCCGTCAAACACGGTAAGGAATACGTCTGCGGCTCGTATGCGATTATCCCGTTTGACACCAACCAAAACAAAACTGTCTACTTTATTGCAGACGATACTTGCAAACTTTTTTACGCCCTCAATACGGACAAGTTGACAACAGAAACGTTAGATTATTTTTCCGAACACCGTATAGTTTTTGACGTTGTAATCCTCGACCACACCTACGGTTTTAACGTCTACGCCGATGGCCATTTGAACGCCAATAATTTTATAAAAACAATTGCGAAAATGAAAGAGCGCGGGATAATTACCGAGCAGTCAAAAGTTTACGCATCGCATATTTCACACGAGGGGAATTTGCCGCACGATGAGTTCCTCATGCTCGCGAAAAAGCACGGCTACGAGGTGGCTTACGACGGATTGGAGATAATTGTATAAATGAATCCATTAGGCTACGAAAAAATCGGAAAGTTAATATTAAAATTTTCAATCCCGACAATTTTATCGTTTTTAATCAGTGCGATTTATGCAATCACCGACCAGATTTATATAGGCCGCGGGATTGGTTTTCTCGGCATTGAGGGCATCGGCGTACACGGAATGGCGGCGACGGGCGTAACTTTTCCGATAGTGACAATTTCGACCGCTTTGGCGTTGCTAATCGCAGTCGGGACTGCCGCGAATTTCAATCTGAACCTCGGCGCGGGCGACCGCGAAAAAGCCGCTAAATTCGCTTGCAATGGGCTTTTGATGATGGCGTGTGCGGGTCTAATTCTGGGTGTACTTGTATTTATTTTCAAAGGAAAACTTCTGCAATTATTCGGAGTTACCGCAGAAATTTTACCGTTAGCAACGCCATATTTGCGGGTGCTGTGTCTCGGTTTTCCGGTACAAATTTTCGTAGTCGGCGCGGGAATGCTGATACGCTCGGACGGCTCACCGGGTTACTCGATGTTGTGCATGACTTGCGGCGCGATAACGAATATAATTCTCGACCCGATTCTAATTTACGGCGCAGGGCTCGGCATGGCCGGAGCGGCTTTAGCAACGGTTTTGAGCCAATGTTTGTCGGGTACACTTGCGGGATTTTATCTCGTGAAAAAATTCAAAAGTGTCAAGTTCAAAGCTGATTTTTTCAAGTTAGAAACTCCTGCAATGAGAAGAATTTGCGCCCTCGGAGCGGCGGCCTGCATTAACCAAATCGCGATGGCGATTGTGCAAATCGTGATGAATAACACACTGCGATTTTACGGCGCGGATTCAATCTACGGCAGCGAAATTCCGATTGCATGTGTCGCCGCAATCAGCAAAATTAACGTGGTTTTTCTGGCGTTTGTAATCGGGATTGCACAAGGTTGTCAGCCGATTAACGGCTACAATTACGGCGCGAAAAATTACGGCAGAGTGAAGCAAACTTACATCACTGCATTAGTTGCCGCGACTGTTTTTTCTACTTTAATTTTTCTTATTTTCCAACTTTTTCCGCGACAAGTAATGAGCATTTTCGGGCAAGGAAGCGAAGCCTATTTCATCTTTTCCGAACGCTATTTGAGAGTGTATTTAATGCTGATTTGCATTAACGGCATCCAGCCCGTCACGTCTAATTTTTTCACGTCAATCGGCAAGGCGCGGGTCGGAATCATGCTTTCGACCACAAGGCAGTTGGTGTTTCTGGTGCCGCTGTTAATTTTACTGCCGCTGAAATTCAGCATAGACGGCGTAGTTTACGCAGGGCCGATTTCGGACGCGGCGGCGTTTCTGCTTGCGGGGTTTTTTATAATTAGGGAGATTAGAAAATTAGACAAAATGGAATTTCAGCAGAAACAAATGTTGTAGGGGCGGGCATTGCCCGTCCGCAAACGCCCTCGGAAACGCGTAAAATTACGGACGCGCAATGCGCGCCCCTACATAACAAATTAGTACAGAAAGGACATAAAAAATATGGACTTATGGTTCAGCGAATACCACACCGACAGCGTCCGGTTGTCGATTAAAGTTACTAAGCAGCTCTATTCCGCGCATAGCGATTTTCAGCAAATTGACGTTTTTTCGTCGAAGGAATTCGGGCGTTTTTTGACACTTGACGGTTACATGATGTTGACCGAGCGCGATGAATTTATTTATCACGACATGATTATCCATGTGCCAATGGCTGTAAACCCTGATATAAAGCGGGTTCTCGTAATCGGCGCAGGGGACGGCGGCGCGATTCGAGAGCTTTGCAGATACACGCAACTTGACAAAATTGACTTGGTGGAAATTGACGAAGAAGTTGTAAAAGTCTGCAAAGAATTTCTGCCGACAACAGCTTGCTCGTTCGACGATAAACGGCTCACAGTCTACTTTCAGGACGGTTTGAAATTCATCAGAAAGTGTCACAATTGCTACGATTTAATTATAGTTGATTCGACAGACCCGTTCGGACCGGGCGAGGACTTGTTCACAAAGGAGTTTTACGGCAATTGTTACAAGGCGTTGAGTGATAATGGAATCATGGTAAACCAGCATGAGAGCCCGTTTTACAAGAACGACGCAATCGCAATGCAGCGCGCCCATAAGCGCATTGTCGAGACTTTTCCAATCAGCAAAGTCTACCAAGCGCACATCCCGACTTATCCGTCCGGGCACTGGCTTTTCGGGTTCGCATCGAAAAAATTCCACCCCACAAATGACCTAAACCCCGCAAAATGGAACAGCCTCGGCTTAGACACGAAGTACTACAATACGCAATTGCACTACGGCTCATTCGCGCTGCCGACCTATGTTGAGGAGATGTTGCGGGAGGTCGAGAGCGGGGAGAAAGTGTAGGTTTTTGCGTGAAATCAAAGAAGAAAATTATAAGAAATACAGCAATTATTTTCGGCATTATTGTATCCGTTTTCTCATTTTTTTACTATAATTTTTTGTATACATTTTGCCATGAATACGGCATGAATTTTAGTCGCCGCATAGAGGACGGCGACGGAAGAATTAACTATAATTTGCTTTCTTCTGCGTACAAAAAGAACATGTCAAAAAAGCAGTATTACAGCATGGATTTAACGGATTTATACATGAGAATTAACGAGATTTCCGAGACTGTTAAACGCCCCGAAAACCCTATCGGCAGTACCGATTTTTACAAATCTGCAAGCCAAACATTTTACTGTGATAATGAGTTCAAAATTAGACGATTTAACGGCATTTATGGCGATGGCGGCCACTTAATTTATCACAGCGCGGATGTTAATTTAGAGATGTTTATATTTCCGAGGGTTGTGTATTGGTATGTTAAAATTGATGACTTGGATATTCGGCAGGAAGTTGAATAAATATCGAGTGTAAAGTTATATTTGGTGGTGAAAAAAATGTTCAATAAAAAGTATAAAAAAGTTATCATTATTTCAATAATTATCGTTGCAATTACTGCTTTTATCGGGCTTTTTATCGCCTCACATTCAACATATTTCAAATACAATGATTGGTGGATAATAGGGCAAAACGCGGAGAAAATCGAGGCGCGTTATGGTCAATTTGAGGCATCATTGAAGCACCCACATTCCGAATTTCCAAAGCAAGGATTCTACGAAATATTTTCAATTTCAAGGCACTATCTCGGAGGGCAGAGGGAATATTTTATAGTTATTTTTGATGATTTTGGGATAGCGATTGAAACACGTAGGGGAGGTTATCCCGGTGGATAAAATGACAAGAAATACAATAATTTATATCGGCATTATAATATCCATATTTTCGATTTTTTACTATAATTTAATAGCTGAAATTTGCCACGAATACGGCATGAGTTTTAGTCGACGCACAGAAGAAGGCGACGGAAGAATTAACTATAATATGCTTTCTTCTGAGTACAAAAAGAACATCTCAAAAAAGCAGTATTACAGCATGGATTTAATGGATTTATACATGAAAATTAACGAGATTTCTGAGACTGTTAAACGCCCCGAAGAACCTTTCGGCAGTACCGATTATTGGAAAAGAGGCGGCCAAACACTTTACTATGATAATGAGTTCAATTTGAGACAGTTATGGGATAATAATGGCGATGGCGGCTATTTTGTCTATCACAGCGCAGACGCTAATTGGGATATGTTTATATTTCCGAGGGTTGTGTATTGGTATGTTGAAATTGATGACTTGAATTTTCGGCAGGAAGTTGAATAAAGCGTGTAGTTATCAGTATTCGCGGGGGTTTGCGCTATGGAAAAATTGAGAAATTCAACCTAACCCGCGCAGGAAGTTACGGTCAATTCGGTTAAAAATTAGACAAAAAATTATAAAGTTTCATCATTGAGAAAATTGCACGAATTTATTAAACACGCAACATAAAATTAATTAGATTTAAGAGGATAAAATTATGCAAAAAAACATCGAAACTTTCATCGGCTGCGACGCCGAATATGACACTGCCGACATTGTAATTTTCGGCGCGCCTTATGACGGGACGACCTCGAATCGGCCCGGGGCGCGGTTCGGTGGCAAGGCAATCCGCGCCGAATCGTTCGGGATTGAAACTTACAGCCCTTATCTTGAGCGAGATTTAGACGACATGAAAATCTTTGACGGCGGCGAGTTGGAACTGCCTTTCGGCGACCCTGCGCCTGTGCTTGAAGCGATTCGCAACTTGACAAAAAAAGTGATAAGTGACAAAAAAATACCTGTAATGCTTGGCGGTGAACATTTGGTGACACTCGGCGCGGTGCAGGCATTTGTCGAGTCTAAAATTTACCCCGATTTGCAGATAATTCACTTCGACGCACACGCCGATTTGCGTGATGAATATATGGGGCAAAAACTTTCGCACGCCTGCGTAATTCGGCGCTGTCACGAGCTTTTGGGCGATAAAAAAATTCACAGTTTCGGTATTCGTTCCGGCACTCGTGAGGAATTTGACTGGGCAAAAAACCACATTAACTTGAACTTGTTTTCATGTAATTTTAACAACCTCGAAATCCCGAAAAACGCGCCCGTCTACTTGACAATTGACTTAGACATTCTCGACCCGTCCGTCTTCCCCGCGACCGGCACGCCCGAAGCCGGCGGTTGGCAATTTGACATGTTGCGTAATTATATTTTTGAATGTTGCAAAGCTTATAATATAGTCGGTGCGGACTTAGTTGAATACGCGCCGCCACTCGATTACAACGGCGTTTGCGCGGCCACCGCGTGTAAAGTTTTGCGCGAATTATTGTTAAGTTTGAGGGTGTAAAATGAACACTAAAAAGAAAATTAAAAACGGCGAATATTACACATTAATTTCGGCAACTTTACTTTTACGAGTAGGTTTTTTTACCCTGACCGACAACATCACCAATGAAGATTTTCTCTACTTTTTCTACGACCTCGGCCTCGCGGATTTTCTACTAATCGCACTGCTCACCACCATAATAATTGCGAATCATTTCAGCGGGAAAACGCGGTTAATAAAGGTTTTTTCGGCACTTGCAAGCGGACTGTTCGCGGTGTTAATTACGCGGCTTTTTGTAATATTTTTGTTCATGAACGAGAACTCGTCAACCGCTTATTTTACAATCGTGCGAATGTTGCAACCGGGAATTATTTATATAATTCCAATCGGCGCAATTCTCACTTTAGTGTTTCAAATTCCGTACAAAAAAATCGGAAACTATACAAAAAATTCACTGTTAAAACTGTCAAGTTTCGTTGCGATTTTGTCGTGTTTTGTGCTTACAGGTGCCTATATAATCGCGGCGTCGTGGTGGGTGCAAGCGGTGTCAAACTTCGATGTACAGCGGTCTAAGCCTGAAGACGCATTGCTTTTGGAGCATTACGCAAACTTGATAAGAATTTTCGAGTATGCAGTTAATTCTTTGTTTATAGTAGTTACTGTTTTGTGCTTTTACCGAGGTGCAAAAAACTTAATAAAATTACAGGAGGACTAATGATGAATGGTAGACTTTTAATGATTGGTGCGGGCGGAGTTGCAAGTGCGGCTTTTGCGAAATGCTGTCAAAACAGCGAGGTTTTTTC
>Ga0099364_10008426_pt1 | contig 14513 bp, 9 predicted proteins | sample TergutTh196P3_FD_73070 | JGI IMG/M metagenome (GOLD analysis project Ga0099364, IMG submission 73070) | Microcerotermes parvus P3 segment gut microbial communities from Pointe-Noire, Republic of the Congo - Th196 P3 | ecosystem: Host-associated > Arthropoda: Insects > Digestive system > Gut ... | reverse complement strand
ATAAATATCGGAACCCAAAGTCCACCTTCGGGCACCGCAGGAAATTACCAAAGCCGACTGCGGCTTGGAAAAATCCTGGTGTTCCAGCCAGTTCATGCATTCCATCGCAGTTTTCCGTGCAGATGCTATAACAAAATCCTTGTCGCAAAAAGAAATTCCCAAAGAATAACCGGAAGGAACAGCTCCGCTGCATAATAGTTCGCCGTCTTTTACTCCATAAATGGAACGAATTAACCTTGAACCTCCCAGATCATGCAGAATAAAGGGAAAGTAAAGCGATTCTTCTATACTTCCATCCTTAGCAAAACCAACCGACTCCAAATATTCCATAACCGGTATGCCGTTAACCCGTTTGATCCTGTTTTTGTATGAATCGGTTATTACTGCCCGGCGATGCATAATCTGTTCTTCGGGAATATCCGATATAAAAAAACGCGGTTTTATTTCTCCCCATAGAGCAAGACATGCCAGAGCCTTGTCGTATTCTACGCCGTTATAAAGTGTTTTACTTATGTAAAAATCAGAGCTATGGGTAAAAGCTACCGCACCAAAGATCGGAATGCCGCCGCTTAAACCGCTTAAAGCAGCAAGATATTCATCCCCGATAATTTCGAAAAAGTGAGGAGCAGCAATAAGAAATAATGAAGGTTTTTCGTCTGTTGCAAATTCGGGTTTTCCTTCCAAAAGCTGTTTATACAGTTTTTCCAAAGGCATAAACGGCTCGCCCTGAAGCGAACCGCTTATCCCTGCGCTAAAAGCAATAGTATCGCTGGTATATACAGTAACCGTAAGAGTAATATCTTCTTTTGATCCGCGTATCGCCGAATTGGAAGTTGTGCCCCCTATCACAGGGAATGAGAGTTTTTTGCAAAGCTGCTGCACAACGCCCGTTTTGGCAAAATCGGCATAGTAGGAGATAATTCCGGCAGAATACTTTTGCAGACTTGCAATATCAAGCTGCTTTAGTATATCTGAAACTGCCGCATCTACATCGTCAATTTCGTTGGAATGGGCATAACGAGCCTCAAGCATCCAATCTCCTTAAATCTGACCAAAATTCATTAATACCTGACGAAGCCGCTGTTCCAGCAGGGTAAAGGAAAAATACCTTCTTCCCAGTTCAAAGTTTCTTGAAGTCATATACTCTATTGCATCGGGGTTGCTTAGCATTGTATCGACTGTTTTTACCGTTTCCGGAGTGATATAGGTATCCATTACCACTACATCAAAATCCAATGGTTCAATATCCTGCTGGAAGATTGAATAACGGTTTACCAAAATGGGTTTTTTAAACCACAGGGCTTCCAAAAAGGCATTGCCAAATCCTTCGTAGGTGGAAGGATAGGTAACAAAGTCTGCATTAAGGTAGCAGTCCCACAAACTGTATTTCTTTTGTCCGTCTTCTGTCATACCCCGTTCTGCGCCTATAATGTCCGGCCGGATAATTACATCTACTCCCAAAAGGTCGGCATAATCCATGGTTCGCATATAGTATTCCGATCCTTCGTCTCTTTCCTGATGGCTTATTAACAGATGTATTTTTCTGTTTTTAAGCCTCGACACCAGTTCTATGGCATGCTCTATACCCTTGCGGGCTACCATCCTGGTTGGCTGAAGGAACAATAAATCACCTTCTCCTATTCCCATGTCTTGCCGCATGGTTCTTGCATAATCATCCAATACCGGAGGCGGAGTCTCAAAATCAAATACATTGGGAATAATGGTCGAAGAAAGCCCGCAGCGGTGCGAAAGCTGCTGCCGGGCTTCGGAATTAATTACCACATGGTTAATTGAATGGAGCCGGGGCGGAAAAGCTGTAGCCAGGTAGTCTGTTACACAGCTTACCGAAAAACGCTGCCGTTCCCAGGCAAAATCGTGGTGATGGGCAATGGTGGGTATGCCCCGTTCGGCAATAAACTCTGTCAAGGCCAGACCCAAAGGAATGTGCATGGGAATGGTAAGGGCATTTTGAATAATTAACAGGTCTAAGTCAAACTGTTCGGTAAAATCGTAAAGCGCCCGTTTTAAGCGGAAACGCACAGCCTGGATTTCGCCGGAAAGGCTTTCGCTGCGTACGGTAACGCCAAAGCAGCGATCCTGTATATCCACGATTAGCGGATGCCCAAAAAAAGCTTCCTCTACCACCATGGATTTAGCAGGATTCCAGTCCGATAAACCGGAAAAAAAGTAACAATCATATCCCATTTTTTCAAGGACATGCCGCCATTTGTCGGTTTCCAAAGAAACCCCGTCCGATCCCATAAAGCGTGTGGAAACAAAGCCAATACGCCGGATAATGCTTGATTTAACTGTATACATATATCAAATATATCATGAATAGAAAAAAAAAACAGGTGTTAATAAAAAAAAAGCAGGTAACCGCTTTAAGCGGCTACCTGCAAAATTAAGTTACTTACCTAGAAAGGTCTATCCGCCAGATACTTAAGTTCCTTCCATCTCCGTTCGGCATGGGCTTTGGCCTTGTTAAGGAGCATCTGCGCCCTGTCGGGGTTGGCTTCCTTAAGCGCCTTAAACCGTACTTCCGAGTACATAAAGTCTTCCAGGCTGCTTGTTGGATCTTTGGAGTCAAGCTGGAATGGGTTTTTACCCTGCTCTTTAAGTCTTGGATCGTAGCGGTACAGGGGCCATAGGCCGCAGCTTACTATAGCCTTGCCGTGCTCAAGCCCCTTGCTCATGTCAATGCCATGGCTAATACAATGCGAGTAGGCGATGATAAGCGAGGGTCCTTCGTAGGATTCCGCCTCACGGAAGGCCTTGATCACCTGGGCCATATTGGCGCCCAATGCAATTTGAGCAACATAAACATAGCCGTAGCTCATGGCAATGGCGCCCAGGTCTTTCTTGGAAATCTCCTTGCCGGAAAAGGCAAACTTGGCTATTGCCCCGAATGGGGTTGCCTTGGACATCTGTCCGCCGGTATTGGAGTATACTTCGGTGTCCATACAAAGGAGGTTTACATTTTTACCCGAGGCAATAACATGGTCCAGCCCTCCAAAGCCAATATCATAGGCCCAGCCGTCTCCGCCGAATCCCCATACTGACCTTTTAATAAAGAAATCTGCAAGAGAAAGCAGTAGTTTTGCTGTAGGCTTGGAATCATTTTTTAGGGCTGCCTTAAGCTCGTCTATGTTTTTCCTCTGCGTTTCAATGGCTGCTTCATCTTCCTGCTTATTGGAGAGTATCTTGTCGATTATTGCTGCGGCTATGCCTTCCGATTTGGCTTTTTCGGCCATTTCCCGTGCATGAACAGCAAGTTTATCGCAGGTAAGCCTATAGCCCAGGGCAAATTCGGCAGTATCCTCGAAGAGGCTGTTTGCCCAAGCAGGCCCGCGGCCGTCTGCTCTTTGACAGTACGGAGTTGTGGGCAGGTTACCGCCGTAAATCGAAGAACAGCCGGTGGCGTTGCCAATAAGCGCCCTGTCACCGCAGAGCTGGGTCATAAGCTTCACATACGGCGTTTCGCCGCAGCCGCCGCAGGCGCCGGAAAATTCAAACAGAGGCTGCTTGTAGGCAAGTGCCTTGGCATTGTTAAGTTCTCCCGCCGCCGGTGTTTCAGGCAGACCAAGGAAGTAATCCCATATAGCTACCTGCTCGGCATGGAATTGGGGATCATCGGAGTAGGATTTCCAGCTTAGGGCACAGGGTTTACTCTGATCCTTTGACATGGGGCAGATATTAAAACAAAGTCCGCATTCATAGCAGTCTTCTGCGCCAATGGCCAGTATTGCCTTCATGCCGTCTACCGGTTTGGGTTTGATAGCTGCAGTCGGGAAACCTTTGGGAGCTTTTGCCGCATCTGCATCGCTGACATTTTTAAAACGCATACAGGCATGGGGACAAACAACAGTACAGTTACCGCATTGTATACATACATCGGGATTCCATATTGGAACCCGCTCTGCTACAGAGCGTTTTTCGTAGCGGCTGGTGCCAGTGGGGAAGGTTCCGTCTTCGGGTATTTTACTTACCGGCAGGGTGTCGCCTTCCTGTATCGACATGGTTCCCAGGGTTTCCTTAATCCAGTTGTCTTTGGCAGTGGCAAAGGGCTTTTTCATGTGGATGTTTCCTTCGGTACTGGAAGGATACTTTACTTCTTCTATAGCATTGAGCGCAGCATCCACTGTCTTAAAGTTCTTGGCTACTATATCACCGCCCTTCTTGCCGTAAGTCGATTCGATATGTTCTTTCATTAGTTTTACCGCTTCGGCTTCGGGCAGTACGCCGGAAATCTTAAAGTAAGCGGCCTGCATAACGGTGTTAATACGGCTGCCCATACCGGTGCTTCGGGCAATCTCGGCAGCGTTGATAACAAAAAACTTAACCTTTTTGTCGATAATGCGCTGCTGGGCTTCTATGGGAATGCTTTTCCATACATCCGCAGCCTTAAAGGGGCTGTTAAGGAGGAAGGTACCGCCCTCCTGAATTTTTTGAAGCATATCATAGGTTTCCATATAGGAAAATTTATGACAGGCAAGGAAGGTTGCCGAATTAATAAGGTATGGCCGGCGTATCTTGTCCTTGCCGAAGCGCAGGTGGGAAACAGTAAAGCCGCCGGATTTTTTTGAGTCATAGGCGAAGTAAGCCTGGACATTAAGCTCCGGTTTTGCTTCGCCGATGATTTTAATCGAGTTCTTGTTTGCTCCGACAGTACCGTCTGCACCAAGGCCGTAGAACAGGGCTTCGTTCATGTTCTTGTCTTCAAGCACAAAATCTTCATCATAATCCAGGCTCTTTCCAAGAACATCATCTTTAATACCAACGATAAAGCTGGCGATCTTTTTACCGGACAGATTTTCATATACAGCCCTAACCATTGCCGGAGTAAATTCCTTGGAGCCAAGGCCATAGCGGCCGCCCAATACAAGGGGGAAACCGGAGAAGGGAGTGCCGCCGGATACCTGCATTTCGCCGATGGCAGCAAGTACATCTGCATACAGGGGTTCGCCCATTGCACCCGGATCTTTTGTCCGGTCAAGAACGGCAATTGCCTTTGTTGTAGCAGGCAGGGCCTGTACAAAGAGCTTTGCATCAAATGGCCTATAGAGGCGTACTTTAACCATGCCGACCTTTTCGCCTTTTGCAATAAGGTAGTCTATGGTTTCTTCGACGGTATCGGCGCCGGAACCCATGATAATAATTACTTTATCTGCATCCTTTGCACCATAATAATCAAATAAATGATATGCCCTGCCGGTAAGCTTGGCATACTTATCCATTTCGGCCTGGACAATTGCTGCTGTCTTTTCATAGTACTTATTTACCCCTTCCCGTCCCTGGAAATAGGTGTCGGGATTTTGGGCTGTTCCGCGAATTGTTGGTTTTTCGGGAGTAAGTCCGCGTGCACGATGGGCTGTTACCAGATCATCGTCGATCATCTGTTTCATTATTTCATAAGAAACTTCTTCTACTTTTTGTATTTCATGGCTGGTACGGAATCCATCAAAAAAATGAAGAAAGGGAATCCGGGAACGCAGAGTGGCAGCATGAGAGATAAGCGCCAAATCCATTACTTCCTGGACACTATTGGAGGCTAACATAGCCCAGCCAGTCTGACGGCAGGCCATTACATCCTGGTGGTCGCCAAAAATGGAAAGGCTGGAGGTAGCCAAAGCCCGAGCAGAGATATGGAATACCGTTGAAGTTAATTCCCCAGCAATTTTATACATACTGGGGATCATTAACAAAAGACCCTGCGACGCGGTAAAAGTCGTAGACAAGGCACCGGTCATCAATGCACCATGAACTGCTGCCGAAGCGCCCGCTTCTGACTGCAGTTCTGCCACATCCGGTATGGTTCCCCAAATATTTTTACGGCCCTGGGCAGAAAACTCATCGGAGAGTTCCCCCATGGGACTGGAAGGAGTAATCGGATAAATAGCGATTACTTCGCTTAGTGCATGAGCCACATGGGCTGCAGCGGTATTACCGTCAATCATTACGATGTTTTTTTCTGCCATTGTTACTTCCTCGAAAATATAGAATATATGGTATTATAGAGCCAAAAGCAGTTTTGTTCAAGACAATTAGAGCAGATCTGTTAATTAAAAGCCAATCTGACTTATTAAAGCCTTTTTGCTACAGCGTCAATAAACTCCCAGGAATTCAGAGCTTTTGCTGGTGCAGGATAAGCCAGCCTGGCCAGGTCTCCGGTCATTTCTCCGGCTTCTATGGCCCCTAAAGTAGCTTTTTCGAGTTTTCTTGCAAAAATACCAAGTTCAGGTATACTGTCCAGGTCTGCCCGTTTTGCCAGGGCTCCTGTCCAGGCAAAAATCAGTGCTGCAGGGTTGGTACTGGTTTTTTCGCCTTTTTGCCAGCGGTAATAGTGCTGCTGGACCGTGCCATGAGCAGCTTCGTATTCAAAGGTGCCGGAAGGGGATACCAGAACGCTGGTCATCATAGCCAGGCTTCCCCAGGCGCTGGCTACCATATCGCTCATTACATCGCCGTCGTAATTTTTACAGGCCCAGAGGAAGCCTCCGTCACCTTTAATCACACGTGCAACTGCATCGTCAATAAGGGTATAGAAATAGTCTATTCCTGCAGCAGTGCATTTTTCCTTGAACTCTGTTTCATACACTTCGTTAAAAAGAGCCTTAAAACGGCCGTCGTATTTTTTGGAAATGGTATCCTTGGAGGCAAACCACACAGGAATCTTTTCTTCCAGGGCATACAAAAAGCAGGCACGGGCAAAGCTCTTAATCGAAGCATCGTAATTGTGCATACCCTGAACTATGCCGGGCCCTTTAAAATCTGCCACAAGCTGCCGGCGTTCAGTCCCATCCGCCCCGGTATATACGATTTCTACCTTTCCCTGCTCTTCAATTTCCATTTCAACACCGGCATATACATCGCCGTAGGCATGACGGCCAATGGTAATGGGCTTTTTCCAGCAGCTTACTGTAGGACTAATGCAGGAAACAATAATAGGCTTACGGAACACAGTCCCGTCAAGGATCGCTCTAATTGTAGCATTGGGGCTGGGATGAAGCTTCTTTAAGCCGTATTCTTTTTGTCTGTCGGCATTACTGGTAATGGTAGCGCATTTAACCCCTACCCCCAGCCGTAATATAGCCTGCGCTGCTTCGGCGCTTACCGCATCGTCGGTGGCATCGCGGTTCATTAATCCCAGATCATAGTATTCGGTTTTAAGATCGACGAAGGGAAATAATAGCTTTTCTTTTACCAGTTCCCATAGGACCCTGGTCATTTCGTCCCCGTCTATTTCAACAAGGGGTGTTTTCATTGGTATTCGTGCCATGTGGGTAGTATATCAGTTAATTATGATCATCGGAAGGATAGCGGACTCCCCACTCCTTTCTAAGTGAATCTATAAGACGAGCAATGGCTAAGGTTTCTTTAAGCGAAAAATAAGGACTTTCCCGTTTACTGCTGCGGATACACTCATTCACATGGGAAATCTCATACTGCATTCCGCTATATAAATGATTGTCTTCAAAAGATTCTGTTTTTTTGCGGGTAAATTCATCTGTTGGATCAAACATAAAGAGCTCCGCCTGCTGCGGACACCAAAGCCTGGGGCCGACAGTAATAACGCCGTTTTCGCCATAAATGCTTACGCTATGATTCGTTACCATATCAAAGGAAGCTGTAATATACGCTGTACGTTCCTGCGAAAAATGGAGCAGCATTTCATCGTGGTAATCAGCATTATTTTTCATTCGGCACACAGAATGAATTTTTAACGGGCTTTCTCCGTTAAACGCCAAAAAAGCCCAGGCTAAGCAGTAAATTCCCACATCCCGTAAGGCTCCTCCGGCATGAGAAGCACTGGCTTTCCAGCCCTGCCATCCCTCTACTGCTTTTAAGCCGAAATCTGCGCGTACAGATTTTACATTCCCAATTTTACCTGCCTCAAGCCATTCACAGAGCTTTCGTGTTGCCGGAAAACATCGGGTCCACATCCCTTCCATAAGAAAAACGCCTTTTTCTTCCGCTTTTTTAAGCATATCCTGGAGCTGCCATTCATTATCTGCCATTGGTTTCTCACAAAGAACATTAATTCCCCGTTCAAGGGCTTTCATGACAAATTGATAGTGAAGCATATTGGGGACGGCAATATATGCCACATCAGGAGAAATTTCTTCCAGCATACGATCAAAATTATCAAAATGTGTCTTAATCCCGTGTTTTTCACCAAAACTGCGGGCTTCTTCAAGAGAAATCCCGCAGACTGCCGCTTTTTCAGTACCTGACAATATATCAGAGTTCATAGCGTTTGCAAAAGAATCTGCAATATACCCGGTTCCCAGAATTGCCCATTTCATAGTCTTCATGTTAGTTTTTCCTCAATTGTTTTTAAGTACTTAATTGATACCTCAGGGTATTCCAGATAGTATGGACTGATATCGGCATAGGTCATGTAGGCATCCAGGTTATAAGCCGGAGGAATAAGCTCCATTGTCACATACCCTTTGTATTTAATATTCTTCAATGCCTGGAAAATTGGTACAAAATCTATATGGCCCATTCCCGGCGCAGCGCGGTTACTGTCTCCAACATGGAAATGAAAAAGAAGATCACCTGCTTCATAAACAGCAGCAGCCATATCTTTTTCTTCGATATTCATATGAAAGGTATCAAGCATGACCCCGACATTCGGCATGTTAATTTTCTGTGCCAGAGCTTTTGCGCCAGCAAGATTTGTTATCAAATATGTATCGAATCTGTCCCAGGCTTCAATACACAAATTAACATTCACTGTTTTTGCATGTTCAGCAACTATGGACATGCTTTCAGCGCCGATTTTTAATTCTTCTTCTATTGGTGCCAGCGGAATATATTTACCAAAGCGGGTTGGAGTTAGAATCACCGTAGTGCAGTCCATGCCTGCGGCAAAATCAACTGTACTCTTTGCATGATCTATGCCCTTCTGCCGCATTGCCTTATAAGGATGGGCAATATCATGATCAGCCAACATCGAGCAGATACTTGAAGCGACAATACCTTCTTCCTGGCATGCTTTTTTAATTTTTACCGCTTCGCTAAAATATTCAGGACAACCTGCTACCTCTACGCCGTTATAGCCCAGTTTGGAAAGCCTTTTTATACCTTCATATATATCGCCCCAAATCCATCCTGTCTGATAAGCATACTTGAATTGATACATGCCTTGTTCCTCCAGCTATAGAGATTTTTCAATTGCTTTCAGAGTTTTTAAAGCAATTTTTGGGTACTCTTCATGGAAATTTGTCATATCATTCATATCCTGATATGTTTCCGGATCGGCTGCAGGCGGAACCAGTTCCATTGTAATATATCCCTGGTAATCAATTTCTTTTAAAGCTTTCATGAGAGGTACAAAATCTGTGTGCCCCATTCCAGGAGCCGCTCTATTGCTGTCTCCAACATGCAAATGGACCAGATAACCGCGTGAATCAAGAATTGCTTTTGCCATATCCACTTCTTCAATATTTAAATGAAACGTGTCAAGCATTATTCCAACATTATCGCGTTTAACCATATCGACAAAGTTTCGGCATTGCTCGGCAGTATTGATTAAATACGTGTCATAACGATTCCATGCCTCTACACAAAGTGTTATTCCTTTTGTTTTGGCATAATCTGCTACTTCAGCAATGCTTTCTGCCCCCCAGGCTAGTTCATCTTTTCTGGGGGCAAGGGGAGTCCATTTGGTAAGCCGAGTAGGATTAATTACAACCCGTTTACAGTTTAATGTACCGGCAAAATCAACAACACGGCACATATATTGTACTCCCTTTTTTCTTTCCTCAATACGCGGGAAAGCCAAATCACAATCCTGACACATTGTACAAATGCTGGAAACAATTAGCCCCTCTGCATCAACAGCTTTTTTAATCTTATCAGCTTCGTGAAAATACGAAGGGACACCGGCAACTTCAACCGAATCATACCCGATTCTAGCAAGCTTCTTTACTCCCTGGTATACATCACCCCAAAGGGCTCCGACCTGATACGCATACTTAAATGACATACAACCTCCATAAATTAATCTGAAAATCTAAACATTGTTTTAAGGCATTTTCCTTCTTTTTGAGCCTTGAATCCTTCAAGAAAATCCTCCGGCTCAAATATAGCCGATGTTAGTGCTGTTGTATTTAGTTTTCTTACAAGTTCAACAGCTCTGCCCATGGTATAAGGCGACTGGAAAACTCCGGCGATTATGGTAGCTTCCCGCTGCATTGCATTAAACTGACTTATTGCAGACAATGTAATCTCCGGTTTGAATAATGCTAATAGTTCAAGTGTTCCGCCTCTTGCCAAAAGATTATAACATGTACCAATAGAAGACGGCGCTCCTGAACATTCAAAAATATAATCAAAACCGCGATTGTCAGTTATTTCTCTTGCTTTTTTTTCAAATTCCAGATCAAAAGGATCAAGAACATAATCTGCACCGCAATCAAGCGCAACTTGCCGTTTCCAAGGTATTGGTTCAAATAAAGTAAGCCTGCATGCTCCTGACATTTTGGAAAGCTGCATCGTTATGTTGCCTATTCCGCCGCCGCCGGATACAGCAACAGTACAGCCGGGTTTAATATTACACATATCAATACCATGAAGGCATATAGATACCGGCTCAACCAAAGCGCACTGCTTCATATCTGCATCATCAAGTTGTTTATAAACCATTTGTTCATCCAGAACAGCATAGTCGCTCATAAAACCCAGCCGTGTATCTATATTTTCACATAAGTGTTCTTTTCCAATACGGCAATAATGGCATTTATTGCAGTAACAATTGTAATAAAGCGAAACTTTATCTCCTATTTTTAATTTTTTTGCTGTTGCTTCTTTTCCTAATTCTACAATATATCCGGATGCTTCATGTCCCACATTATGGCCTTTTTCGAATTGTTCCCTGAACAAATCGTCAAAATCACCGTTTACATCGTGTAAATCAGAGCCACAAACCGCTGCATAAGCAATTTTTATTTTAACATCTGTTGGTTTTTGAATATTTCTTTCCGGAATATCAGCCATAATTATATTTGGTAATTTGTACTGAATCTGCCTCATTTTTATAACCCCTCCTAGGTTTTAATAATCTATTGTTTCTTTCTCAGATGCATTAAGCATTTGTTGTGTTTCACTTTTGCTAAGTCTTGTAGATCTTGACTTCTGCAGACAATCAAAACACACAGCACCGACAAGAACAATACCTCGAACAATATCCTGTACATAAGAATTCATATTCATTAACGCCATGCCGTTTATTAAAACGCCCATAATAATAACCCCTATGACTGTACCAGGAATGGTTGCCACACCGCCGGAAAAGCTTACTCCTCCTACAACACAAGCAATAATAACATTGAATTCAAAACCTACACCTGTTTGCGGAGCACCGGAATTAAGCCGTGAAAGAGTTACTATTCCGGACAAAGTACAAAATACAGCAGAAATAATGTAAACCAGTATTTTATGATTGTCTACATTTATACCGGATAATTTTGCTGCTTCTTCATTACATCCTATGGCAATAAGATTTCTTCCTAAATACGAATAATTTAAAATAAGTCCAGCTATAATAAAACAAGCTGTCATTACCAGGACCGATACAGGTATCCCAAAAAAGAACCCTTGGCCAAGATAGGTAAAACTAGGTGAAAACCCAAAAATAGGCATGCCATGACTAATAAGATATGCTATTCCTCGTAGTATAGTCATAAAGCCCAGGGTTGCAATAAAAGGAGTAATTTTAATTTTTGTTACCAATAACCCTACAATTAATCCCTGCAATATTGCATAACAAAAAATAATTGAAATTGCAACAGGGACAGGAAGCTCCATTCTAATAATCAGGTAAGCAAGAAATACATTAACAAATGTAATCATTCCGCCCATGGCAAGATCAATACCGCCAATCAATAGAACAAAAAGCATTCCGCATGCAGCAATTCCAACAAGTGAAACCTGTGATAAAATGATGAACATATTTTGCCGTGTAAAAAAATTTCTGCCCAATACAGAAAACAATAATATCAATACCAATAAAACTATGCCTATTGCATATTTTTGTATTATTGATTTTACATTTATGCTAATTTTATGTATCATTGTATTGCTCCTTAATTCTTTTTAACATGCTTTGAAGCATATTGCAGCATTGTTTCCTGATCAAATTCATTCCTATCAAGAACCCTGGTAATTCTTCCTTCACATAATACGGCAATTCTGTCGCACATCCCGATTAATTCCAGCATCTCTGAGGAAATAAATATAATTGTTTTCCCTTCATTAATCAAAAGATTCATTAATTCATAAATTTCATATTTTGCACCAACATCTATGCCCCTTGTAGGTTCATCAAGGACAACCAAATCAGCGCCAGCCACAAGAGCCTTGGCAATTGCAACTTTTTGCTGGTTTCCGCCGCTAAGAGTTTTCACCAGATTTTTTGATGAAGAAATTTTAATTCTTAGCGATTTAACATACTTTTCTACAAAGCCGCTGTCTTTCTTTTTATTGATTAATGTCAGCCTTGAAATCCTTTTTAGAATAGGCAGGGTAATATTATGGCTGATTGGCATATTTAAGATAACACCGTCTTTTTTCCTGTCTTCGGGAACATATGCAATGAGTTTCATTATTGCCCGTAAAGGGTTTAAATTCTTTATTTTTTCGTTCCTTAGAAACATATTTCCGTTATTTGGATTTGCAATTCCATAAATCAATTGAGCCAATTCAGTTCTGCCTGCACCAATCAATCCGCTTAATCCAAATATTTCTCCCCTATGAATTTCCAAGGAAACATTTTTAACGCCATTTCCGCTGATATTTTCCAGCTTTAACAAAACATCTCCGATATTTTTTTCTGGTTTTGGCGGAAAAATATTTTGCATTTCACGTCCAACCATTAACTTAATCATTTTTTCTTTGGTAAAACTTGCTATGGTATCTGTAGTTATTAAGTGGCCATCCCGTAAAATAGTCAATCTGTCACAAATTTCAAATATTTCTTCAAGTCTGTGAGATATATAAATAATGCCTATTCCTTCGGATTTCAACTGTTTAATTAGATTAAAAAGAATGGATGTTTCATTTGTAGAAAGCGGTGCTGTTGGTTCATCCATTATTAAGATATTTGAACCGCTGATTAGCTCTTTTCCTATTTCTATAAGCTGCTGTTTTCCGACAGAAAGGCTGCCCACCTGCTCATTAATATCAATATCCAGGCTGAGTTTTTTTACAATATCTTTTGCAATATTTTGCATTTCCTTTTTATTAATAAACAGCCCTTTTTTGTTTTTTCCTGATCCAATAAATTGGCCTAAAAAAAGGTTTTCCCAAACAGTCATATTGTTTACAAGATTGAATTCCTGATAGATTATTCCAACATTTAATTCTTTGGATAATGCCGGAGTAAGAGAGTAATAATCTTTACCATCAATAACTATAGTTCCAGAACTGGGTATTTCAGCTCCGGTGCATGTTTTAATTAAGGTAGATTTACCGGCGCCGTTTTCACCTACCAGACCATGTACTTCTCCCTTATATAGCTGAAAATTTATTTTATTAATTGCTACAACACCCGGAAAAACCTTTGTAATATTTTTAAATTCAAGAATAATTTCCGGTGATTCCATTTTCATTCACCTCTTGTTAAAAGTTATAAACAGGGTACCGAAAAACGGCACCCTGTTCGCAATCAAATTATGCAATCAAGGCTGGGTTACCTATACAAGCTGTTAGTGTCAAAAGGTTCGGCATCCCAGTATTTCAACGGTTCAAGATCGATAGTTATGTCACTTTCCCTAAAGTTTGAATAACCAAGCCCCTGGCTGAATCTATAGATATTGTCGTAAGTAACAGGCCAAAGCCAGAAATAATAAACCGGTTCTATAGGTTTGCCATACAGTATGGGCATAAAGTTATCAAGCAATTCTCGTGCCTGATTGACACCGCCTCCCATTGCAACGCTTCCACGGATTAAGCCTCCGGTTGCCATAATACGAAGAACCTGCTCACTGCCGTCAATTGTGAAGATGGCAAAATCGTTGTTGGTTACTATAGTTCTAAGTGCTTCGTTGGCTCCTACTCCGGCTCCATCACCATAGGAAAGGATAATATCCAGATCAGGATGGGCTTGAATCATATTTGTTGCACCGTCAAAACCCGCTTGTGGATCAAAACCAACAAGTTCCATTACTACTTCACCACTGGGAATATTTTCTGCAATATATTCCCTCATGCCGCGTATTCTGTCAAGAGCATTAATACCTTCAGCAGGGTTTCCAAAAAGGCCAAATTTAATTGTGGCCTTGTTTCTAAGGTTTGGCCGTGACTGAATCCACATATGAGACATTTGGGCAAGCATGGTACCGGCATCATAGGCTGGAAGCCCCTGCAGGAAGTCCTGATTGCCGGTATCGACACAATACATAGAAGTACGAACACCAGCATCGCGCAGACGCTGCATTATACCGGAATTTTCGGCTGTACCGGTAATACAGGAAATGAATACAGCATCGTAACCCTGAATAATTACA
>Ga0099364_10008425_pt1 | contig 14516 bp, 13 predicted proteins | sample TergutTh196P3_FD_73070 | JGI IMG/M metagenome (GOLD analysis project Ga0099364, IMG submission 73070) | Microcerotermes parvus P3 segment gut microbial communities from Pointe-Noire, Republic of the Congo - Th196 P3 | ecosystem: Host-associated > Arthropoda: Insects > Digestive system > Gut ... | reverse complement strand
GTTTTGTACTGCCATTGACGAATGTCTGACCAACGGCAATCGACTATTCGCCGAAGAACTAAAAACTCTTATGACCCTCAAATTCCAGTCATTTGCAAACGTCCAATTCCTCGCTGTCTAAGGTATAGCAATTGTAGAAATGCTCTAGGGCAAGCGGTCGTACAATTATTCGGGCAGTGACATCTTGGAATTATGCTCCAAGGTTAAGCAATTACAATAGCCTCCTTTAGATTTAATGATCACTATGAGTTGGTCCACCCACAAACTTGAAGGCGTTCTCCTAGATCCTACGGCCTTTACTTGCGCAACATTTGGCCCAATGACGCGAATACAACAGAATGATATCCCAACAGAGAATGGTGAGATATCGATGGCGTTTTTACGTGAAGTAGGCATCCCCCAAAAATCAGATCAATTGTTATTGCTTAGAAGCATAACATTTGACGTCGCGACTTCGCCGCTCTCAACGGTCGAGACCGTATTCAAAAATTTTGGACTATCACCTGTTAAAGAGATTTCAGACAATTTGTGCCTTAATTTAATCCCCAACACAGATAGTCGGAAAAAAGTATCAGTAATCTACATAGATGTTAGAGACGATGGAAAAATTAAAAGGTTTACCTATTCTCCTAACCCAAGTAATAATAATGAAAAACAAGACATGTTTGTTAACTCAACCATATCGCAGTACATATACACATTGGCATTTTCGCTGGCATATTGGAGAAGTTTTCCAAGCAATGAAGAATTTGATGCAAATGGAGAAGATTTTGCAGAAACGGTTTGTGACATTTTTTTTAGAGTCATTCATGCTTTGGATGAAAAGGCAATTCCTGCTTCTGAAAAAGAATGGGGACATAAATCACAAAATTCAACGTATTGGACAGAATTTTTTGAGTATTTTTCCATATAAAAGCGTCCGCTCACTAATCGGAACGATTCACCGAGGTTCATCAACGGCAACCGAAAATCGCCTTGATGGGACTTGCGTTCAAGCCGAACATTGACGACCTGCGAGAGTCCCCTGCATTGTTCATTGCCGAGGAAGTCGTCCAAGCCTTGGGGACGGAACAATGCCTGATCGTGGAGCCGAACATCGACGAACACAAAAAGTTTGCGTTGACAACTTGTGAAGAGGCGGTTCGTGAAGCGGACATCGTCGCTTTTCTCGTGTCTCATGACGAATTCAAAAACTTGGAAATTCCGAACGAAAAGCAAGTTCTCGATTTTTGCGGTGTGCGAAGTCTTTCCGCTCAAAAATCAGTAAAACAATCGCCTTCGCCCCCGGCGATTGCCCTTTCGAACACGAAAAAGCGGGTGATGGCCGTTTTCGGTACTCGTCCGGAAGCGATCAAAATGGCGCCGGTCGTTCGGGCACTGCAAAATTGTGCAGAAATTGACGTTAAGGTTTGTCTGACTGGTCAGCACCGCGAAATGCTCGATCAGGTTATGGACATTTTCCGTCTCCGGGGCGACTTCGACTTGAACGTCATGGCTCCGAACCAAACGCTCGGCGACGTAACCTGCAAGGTGATCCAAGGTTTGGAACAGACCTTCAAGGAATGGAAACCGGACACGATTTTGGTTCAAGGCGATACAACGACGGTTCTCGCGGCATCGCTTGCCGCTTTTTATAACCGAATTGAGGTCGGACACATCGAAGCGGGGCTTCGCACCTTCGACAAGCAATTTCCGTTTCCGGAAGAAGCGAATCGCTGTGCAACGACGCAGTTTGCGTCGGTTCATTTTGCTCCAACGCTACGTTCGAGACAAAATCTGTTAAACGAAGGCGTTGATCCGACGACGATTCACGTAACGGGTAATACGGTGATCGACGCCTTGTATCAAGCCCTTGAATATCTGGACGGTGATGAGAAAACACTCGCCGCATTGGACGAACGATTCCGTTTTCTCCTGCCGGATAAACGATTGATTCTTGTAACAGGTCATCGCCGGGAGAATTTCGGCGACGGATTCCTTGAAATCTGTAACGCAATCTCGGACCTTTCCAAACGGCGAGACGTGCAGTTCGTTTATCCGGTGCATTTGAATCCGAACGTTCGGGAACCGGTGAATCGAATTTTGAATAGCCGGGACAACGTAACGCTGATTGAGCCGCTGGATTATTTATCGTTCCTTTATTTGATGCGTCGCAGCGACTTGATTTTGACGGACTCCGGCGGCGTGCAGGAGGAGGCGCCTTCGCTCGGCAAGCCGGTGGTCGTGATGCGTGACACCACGGAGCGTCCGGAAGCGGTGGATGCCGGAACGGTCGTCTTGGCCGGTCCGCATCGGAACCGCATTGTGGAACACGTCTCCCGTTTGCTCGACGACAAATCGTGTTACGAAAAAATGTCGCTTGCCCATAATCCCTATGGCGATGGAAAAGCGAGTGGACGGATACTTGACGTTTTACTGGACGCACAAGTCACAGGCATTGAGATCTATCGACCGGAGAAAAAAGCCGGATGACGGATGCTTTCCATAGCATCGTTCTTTTTTCCATAAACCTTAAATCCAAAGTTGTTCGATGTTGTCGCATTTGCTGCTCGACCAGAATAGTACGGTTCGTGACGCCATGTGGGTTCTGTGTCGCGGTCTGATGGGAATCGTTATCATTGTCGACGAACGTCAAGTCGTGCAAGGGGTCGTCACCGACGGCGACATTCGCAGGGCCTTGTTGTCCGGGAGTTCCCTGGACGAATTAATCTTGCCGTATGTCCAGCGGAATTTCTTTTTTGTTTCACCGCAGACGAGCCATACCAAAGTCCTCGATATGATGAGAGCCCGTTTCATCATGCAGGTTCCCATCATTGACGGTAAGGGAAGGCTAAAAGGAGTTCATACCTATCAAGATATTCTTGGATACAAAAAACGCCCCAATTGGGCCGTGATCATGGCTGGTGGAAAAGGGTCGCGTTTGGGAGCGTTAACTGAATTGATCCCTAAACCGATGGTCAAGGTTGCGGGCAAACCGATTCTGGAGAGAATCATCCTTCATCTGGTCGGTTTTGGTATCGAAAATATATTCCTGTCCGTCAGCTACCTCTCTCATGTCGTTGAAGATCATTTCGGAAACGGATCGCGTTTCGGTTGCAAAATCCAATACTTGAGAGAGCAAACTCCGATGGGGTCGGGAGGCTCGCTCTCCTTATTGCCAAGCGTTCCGGAGCATCCTGTCATCCTGATGAACGGCGACCTTATTTCGGAATTTAATGTCGGGAAAATGTTGGATTTCCACAAAGAGTCGCAAGCATTTGCCTCAATGGCCGTTTCCGAATATATCCACCGTGTTCCTTATGGCTGTGTGGAAACGCTGCCGTCTGGATTTTTGACGGCAATTCATGAGAAGCCGGTTATTGAAAAGAAAATCAATGCAGGAATTTATGTTCTGTCTCCTGAAGCCGTACAGTCGGTTCCGCTAGACACCTTTTTTCCAATCACTGTCTTGTTTGAAAACGCTTTGAAACTAAACCTACCTTGTGGCGTCTACGATGCCGGTTCCGAATGGATCGACATCGGTACGCCGGAAGAGTTGTATAGGGCACGTGGCGCGGCTTGACACGGCTATTCGGTCGTCTCCTTGACATGAAGAATACTATGATTGATGGAAAACATGTCCTTGTAACCGGTGCCGATGGCTTTATCGGTTCCCACTTGACAGAAATGCTACTTATTCGTAATTGCCGAGTGAGGGCGCTGAGTCAATATAATTCGTTCAACAATTGGGGCTGGCTTGAATCAATCTCGCCCAGGAGCGAATTGGAGATCATGGCGGGGGACGTCCGTGATCCGAATTATTGTAGGGAAGTGGCAGTGGGCATCGACACGGTATTTCATTTGGCCGCCTTGATTGCGATTCCCTATTCGTATGTCGCGCCGGATTCCTATGTTGATACGAATGTTAAAGGAACGTTGAACATTTGCCAGGCTGCCAAAGAAAACGGTTGCCGACGGCTGATTCATACCTCGACATCGGAAGTCTATGGGACCGCGAGATATGTTCCGATTGATGAAAAACACCCCATACAGCCCCAATCGCCCTATTCGGCTAGCAAGATCGGAGCCGACTGTATGGCTATGAGTTTTTACAACGCTTTTTCACTTCCCGTGACCATCGCGAGACCGTTTAACACCTATGGACCACGACAAAGTGCCCGTGCCATCATTCCGACAATCATTACCCAAATTGTCTCCGGAATAAAAGCAATTCGGCTCGGCGCGGTTTCACCAACGAGGGATTTTAATTATGTCCACGACACCTGCCGCGGCCTCATTGCCTTGGCGGAAGTGGAAAGCACGATCGGTGAAACGGTCAATATCGGTTCAAATTACGAGATTTCCGTCGGCGACACGCTGAGTCTGATTCGCGAGATCATGGGAGCCGACGTCGAATTCCTCGTCGACGAAGAGCGAATGCGTCCGGAAAAGTCGGAAGTGCATCGGTTATGGTGCGACAATACGAAAATCCGTGACCTGACGGGGTTCGTTCCGGAATATCCTCTTCGCAGAGGTTTGGAAGAAACCATCGACTGGTTCGTGAAACCAGAGAATTTGATACGATACAAGGCGGGAATTTACAATGTTTGAAGAATTTTTTCACCTCGTTCGCCAATGGTATGCGATGCCGGAAGGACCGGTCCCGCTTCACGTACCACGATTTGCCGAATTGGATCGACAGTATGTCATGGACGCCATTGATTCGACCTTCGTTTCCAGTGTCGGCGAATACGTCAATCGGTTTGAACAAAATCTCGCTTCCATTCTCGGTTGCCGATACGTGGTCGCTACGGTCAATGGCACGGCGGCGTTACAGGTCGCCCTCCAATTGGCTGGCGTCCGACGCAAGGAGGATGTGATAACCCAATCCCTTTCGTTCGTTGCTACGGCCAATGCCATTGTTTACAACGGTGCCGATCCTGTTTTTCTTGATGTTGATCAAGAAACGCTGGGATTGTCCCCCGACGCCGTTCGAATGTTTCTCGAAAATCACACGGAACGGAAAAACGGCCAAACGTTCAATCAGCGTACCGGAAGACGTATCGCCGCCATCGTGCCAATGCACACGTTCGGACATCCCGTTCAGATTCATGAATTGATGAACATTGCCGACGAATGGAATATTCCCCTTATCGAAGACGCGGCCGAAGCCATTGGAAGTTCGTTTGAAGGAAGAGCGTGCGGTACGTTCGGAAAATTGGGTGTTTTCAGTTTCAACGGCAATAAAACGATCACCTGTGGCGGCGGCGGTGCGATTGTCACCGATGACGAAGAGTTGGCAAAACTTGCCAAGCATCTCACCACCACTGCTAAAGTTTCTCATCATTGGGAATTCGTTCACGATATGGTCGGTTACAACTATCGGATGCCGAACCTGAATGCCGCACTTGCCTGTGCTCAAATGGAACAGTTGGACGGTTTTCTGGCGTCGAAAAGAGAATTGGCGAATCACTATGCGAATTTTTTTCGCGGCGTCGAATGGGCGGAATTCGTGACAGAACCGGATTGTTGCTGCTCGAATTATTGGCTCAACGCGATTTTACTCGAAGATCGCCGACAGCGCGATGCCTTGTTACAAGCAAGCAACGACGCTGGGATTGTAACTCGACCATGCTGGACACCACTCAATGAATTAGAAATGTACCGATACTGTACGACCGATTCCTTACTACAGACCCGAAACTTCGTCGACCGACTCGTCAATATACCAAGTTCGGCCCAATGGACGGAGTTGTGATGCCCCGACTGTGACACGGTCTTGAAAGATATCGTCGATTTTTTCAATAAGACTTGACCAATGAGGTAAAACATGAATCATCCCAAAGTCGATTCTTGCATCTGTTCCCAACATTCAAGAGGCCATAGATCGCGCGGGACTCAGCGACAATATTATTGTTCTCTGCAAACGAAAGTGATTTTTCCAACACATCCCGAATTCATCCGAGGAAACTCTGGACGGTTTTGAATCTTAGGTAATGACCAGAAAAAATATTCTACTGATCGGCGGCGGCGGACATGCACATTCGTGTATCGAAGTTATTCTATCAACAACGGATTACGGGGTTGCGGGGATCGTCGACCCTACTTATCAAGTGGATACGCCGCAAGATGTTTTGGGATTCCCTCTTTGGGGACGAGACGAGGATTTGCCGACATTAAGACAACGATTCGATTACGCCTTGGTTACGGTCGGTCAAATCAAAACAGCCGCTCTGCGGATGAAACTTTTCGAACTACTGAAGCAATTGGAATTTGCACTTCCTCCCATTATCGCCTCCACCGCCGTCGTTTCCCGTTATGCTCAAATAGGCGAAGGGACGGTGGTTATGCACCAAGCCGTCATTGATGCCGGGACCGTCGTGGGAGCCAATTGCATTGTCAATACCGGTGCCCTTGCCGCCCATGATTGCAACATCGGTGATCATTCCCATCTTTCGTTGCACGCCGTTATATGTGGCAACGTCAGGATCGGGAAATGTTGTTACATCGGCGCAAACGCAACCGTTGTACAGGACTGCAACGTCGATGATTATACTTTCGTCAGAGCCGCCGATCTCGTCAAACCTCCGACTTTTGTTTCCGCCTGAATCGTTTTTGCCATGCAACCGCTCCAAAGAGTTCAAATCATTGCCGAAGCCGGAGTCAACCACAACGGTTCGATTGCCCGCGCCTTGGAACTTGTCGCTGTCGCCGCCGAATGTGGTGCGGACATCGTCAAGTTCCAAACGTTCTCTGCGGATTCTCTCGTAACGAAAACAGCGTCCAAGGCCGAGTACCAGAAAGTGACGACTGTTTCGGAGCAGTCCCAATATGAAATGCTCAAGGCATTGGAACTTTCTGTCGACGATCACCATCGTCTGATCGCTGATTGCCGTGAGAATGGGATTCGGTTCCTTTCGACGCCTTTCGATCTGAAATCGGTCGATTTACTCCGTGAACTAGGTGTTGCTACATGGAAAATCTCTTCCGGTGAAATCACGAACTATCCCTTACTGAGGAAAATCGGGCACTTTAACCAAGACATCATTCTTTCTAGTGGGATGGCAACGCTCGACGAACTGCGGAAAACAATTGCCATCCTCGAATCCTTTGGTACGACTCGAACGAAAATAACCGTTCTCCATTGTACGACAGAGTATCCTGCTCCCTTCGCCGACGTTAATCTTTGGGCGATACAAACGATTGCTACGACGTTTCCCGGAATCCGGGTCGGATATTCCGACCATACGTCCGGAATTGAAATTCCCGTCGCTGCCGTCGCTCTTGGAGCAACGGTGATCGAAAAGCATTTTACGCTCGATAAAAACCTCCCTGGGCCTGATCACAAAGCAAGTCTTGATCCTGCGGAGTTGCGAGACATGGTCTCTGCAATCCGGAACGTCGCAGTTGCCTTGGGGGACGGAATAAAAACTCCTCGGACTTCGGAAATCAAAAACATCGCCATTGCACGGAAAAGCATTGTTGCCGCCAAAACCATACAAAAGGGCGAATTGTTCACGGACGAAAACCTCACCGTCAAACGCCCCGGCATAGGCGTTTCGCCGATGCACTGGCCAGAATTGATTGGAACTGCCGCCAGCCGCAACTACAAAGCAGACGAACTGATAGATGCGTAAAATCTGCATTTATACATCCACTCGGGCCGAATACGGAATCTTGCGCAACCTGGTCGACGGGTTGCTGCGGCATCCGAATGTCCGCCTGCAATTGCTTGTCAGCGGCACGCATCTCGTCGCCGAATATGGATTGACCGTTCGAGAAATCGAAGCCGACGGCCACCGAATCGACGAAAAAGTCGAAATGCTTCTTGCGTCGGATTCTCAAAGTGGAATCTGTAAGTCCATGGGACTGGCACTCATTGGTTACAGCGATGCCCTTGTTCGGCTCCAACCAGACATTCTCGTGATTCTCGGCGACCGTTTTGAGGCATTTTGTTGTGCCACAGCGGCCCATGTCTGCCGTATTCCCATTGCACACATTCACGGCGGGGAACGAACCGAAGGCGTTATTGATGATGCCTTTCGACATGCCATGACAAAAATGGCGTTTTTACACTTCCCTTGTTGCGAAGAATACCGTCACCGAATCATCCAACTTGGCGAATCGCCTGATCGGGTATTCAATGTTGGGGCACTCGGAGCGGAAAACGTTCAGAATACCCGGCTTTTATCCCTTGCGGAGTTGACGCGGTCTGTTGAAAATTGGCCTTGTTACAAAAAATACTTTTTGGTAACATTCCACCCAGTGACTTTGGGAAAGACGAGCAACGATTCCATGCGTCAAATGAAAGCGTTGCTGGCAGCCCTTGATTCGTATACCACCCATGGCGTCGTTCTGACCGGCACCAATGCCGACACCGCCAACAGGGAAATCAGGGAATTGTGCAAAACTTATGCCGACGAAAATCCTGATCGGGCAGTACTCGTCGAGTCCCTTGGGGAGCTGCGTTATCTTTCAGCGATGAAGCATGCAGATGCCGTTGTCGGCAACAGTTCGAGCGGATTGTTGGAAGCTCCCGTCATGAATGTTCCGACGGTCAATATCGGAAACAGGCAGGCCGGGCGATTCAAACCGTCGTCAGTGATTGATTGCGAGCCGCAGAAGGAGGCGATTACTGCCGCCATTGGAAAATCGATGGATCCCATCTTTCGGTCCATGATTCCGGCAATGCCGCTCCCCATGCTGAAAGAAGACACGGCAAAGAATGTGATTGATGTACTCGTCAATCACTCTTTGGACCGAATGACCAAAAGTTTTTTCGATATTTCCTTCGATCTTCCGTGAGGAAAGTATTTTCTAATTTTAAAGGAGTCAACAATAATGAGACACTGTAAAAAATGCGTTATGCCGAATACGAGACCGGGAATAGTTTTCGACGAAAACGGCGTCTGCGCAGCGTGCCTTGCGTATGAGCGTCGTAAAACGATCGACTGGAAACGACGATTTTCAGAATTGGAGCAGTTGTGTGACAAACACCGAGGGACGAACGGTCGTTTCTTTGACTGTGCCATTGCCGTCAGCGGTGGAAAAGACAGCCACTTTCAGGTTCATCTCATGAAGGAAATCATGAAGATGAACCCGATTCTGTTTTCCGTCGAGGACAACTTTCCGATGACGGAAGCCGGTCAACACAACATCCGCAACATTTCCGAAGCGTTCGGATGCCATATCGTCAGCCTCAAACCGGACATAAAAGCGCAGAAATCGCTGATGCGCTATACATTCGAAAAATATGGGACGCCGACATGGTTCATCGACCGACTGATTTACACCTACCCGCTTCGCATGGCCTTGCTGTTCAACATCCCCCTGCTTGTCTACGGGGAAAATATTAGTTTCGAATACGGTGGTCCCGCAGTGGTCGAAACGTACAGTGCCAAAGACCAGTTAAAAAACGGCGTTGCCTTGGGAATGGACCTTGATGAACTGGTGTCGGCAACTGGCGTTCCGCGAGACACCTTGGAAATGACCCTTGCGCCGTCGGAGGAAGAGATGGACCGATTGGATCCGATGTATGTGTCCTATTTCGTTCCGTGGAATAGCGTCAACAATTACGAATTCGCCAAATCCCGTGGCTTTCGAGACTTGAACGGCGAGTGGATACGTTCGCATTGTGTTGAGAATTTCGATCAAGTGGACAGTCGGGCGTACCTCGTCCATCCCTGGCTGAAGTACCCGAAATTCGGGCATGCGTCGGCGACCGATTATGCGGCCCGTCTCATTCGTTACGGCAAAATGACACGTGAAGAAGCCATTTGCCTCGTCCGGGAACGTGACAGTCAACTGGATCCACTTTGCGTACGGGATTTTTGTGAATTCTGCGGCTACACCGAAAAGGAATTCTGGTCGATTGTCGATGGCCTGTACAACAGAGAACTGTTCGAAAAAGCAGAAGATGGCTCTTGGGAACTGAAATCCTCTTTGTAAAGGAGAAAAAAACATGCTGTACAACTCGTTCGTTTTTCCGGTCTTTTTTCTGATTGTCTGGACACTATATCTCAGCCTGAAGCATCGCGCACAAAACGTTATGCTCGTGGTAGCGAGTTACGTTTTCTACGGCTGGTGGGACTGGCGATTTCTCTCACTCCTCTTCATTTCGACGATCACCGACTTTCTCGTTGCCAAAGCAATGGGAAAATGCGGACCGAACCGTCAGGGAACGAAAAAAGTTCTCCTCTTCATCAGCATTGCAACGAGTCTGGGAATCCTCGGCTTCTTCAAGTATTTTAACTTCTTCGCAGACTCATTGGAACGGGTCTTTGCACCGCTGGGACTCCAACCGGATTTCGTAACACTTAACATCCTGTTGCCGGTCGGAATCAGTTTTTATACCTTTCAAACGATGGCGTACACCATCGATGTTTATCGCGGCAAAGATAAAGTCTGCAAGAATTTCATCGACTTCGCCCTTTACGTTGCGTATTTTCCGGCACTCGTTGCCGGGCCTATCGAACGATCCACAAACCTGATCCCGCAGATTCAGAAACGACGAGCGCTAACAAGGGCAATGGTTTACAGCGCCTGTCAATTGATCCTGATGGGCTATTTCAAGAAGGTGTTTATCGCCGATGGTGTTGCGCCCATTGTCAATGAATGCTTTGATTCCCCGGACAAGTTCGGCGGCGTTACGTTATTGATCGGTGCATGGCTTTTTGCGATACAAATTTACGGTGATTTCTCCGGCTATACGGACATTGCCCGCGGGGTCAGCCGATTGTTCGGCATCGAATTGATGTTGAATTTCCGCCAACCGTATCTTTCGTCGAACATCACGGATTTTTGGCGGCGCTGGCACATTTCGCTTTCGCAGTGGTTGCGTGATTATTTGTACATTCCTCTCGGCGGCAATCGCAAAGGAAAGGTTCGAACGTATGTCAACAATATGATCACGATGCTCCTCGGCGGATTGTGGCACGGAGCGGCGTTGAGTTTCATCGTTTGGGGCGGTCTGCATGGACTCTACCTTGCCGTCCATAAATGGTGGTTGGGAGATCGTAAGGCCGATGGATCGCCGCCGTGGGAAAATCCACGCTCTGTCGTGGTGGGGACACCATTCCTCTGGGACATGGGCGTATGGATTATGAAGGTTTGTGTTACGTTTAATCTTGTATGTCTCGCTTGGATTTTCTTCCGTGCTCCCGGTTGTGTGGAAGCCTTCAGTTATATTGCGCAAATATTCCAAGGCGGTATGACAAACATTGCCGATCCGTGGCTCTATTTCGTCTTTTACGGTTCCTGCGTTTTGGTGATTGATCTCCTTTGCTCCGTTCAAAAGAGTGAAGTGCCGTTCACCGAGAAATGGAATCCCGTCCTGCGAGGAGCCGGATACGCTTGTCTTTTGTTTTTGATCGTGTTCATCGGCGAAAACGATGTCCAGCCGTTCATATATTTCCAGTTCTGAAAAATCATTTAGCCGGTCCTCCGGTTTACCAATCCAATGATGCAAGAGGAAAAACTCATTATGGAAGAAACCAATGTCAAAATAGGGGGGGGGGGGCGGTCTAGGTTGTCGCTTGGCGCGTGGGTCAAACGGTATTCGCCATTCGGCTTCGAGACGCTCAAAGAAGTGCCCTGGCCGACATGGGCGTTCCCGTTTGTCGTTCTGTTTTTTTGTATGTTTTGGAGAGGATACGAGCGAAATTTTCATCATGTCGCTTGGAAAATTTCCGATTCCGTTGGGAAATTCGTTGTTGGTCAAATGAAAAAAGACGCCAAGAAACCACAATTGATGGTGTTAGGATCTTCTTCCAATGGAAATGCCGTCGACACTTCACTTCTCTTTTCGGCAACTCATTGCCCAACGGAAATGGCCGTAATGGGAATGGGTAATGTGTGGGGGGCCTTGCGTATTTTGAAAAAATACGACCACTTGATGGATGAGGTTCGCGTGGTATGCATCGATATTCATCCGGACTCTTTTTCCTATTATAGTGTTTTCGGATATGGCGTTCATTTTTTCTGTTTGCGAAGTTGGAATGACCTGCTGTTTCCCAACGAAACATTGGATATACCTCTGCATCAAAGGTTGCTTCCCCTCAAACATCCTCTTCGTGATCTGTTCATTGGTGAGGAATATAACGTAGTGAAACCTGAAATCGTGCCAAAATATGTCGATGCCATGAACAAAAACAGGAGTCGTTATGCTGATCCCACAGGCAAATGGACTGCTCATATTCCTAACAAACTTGATCCAAGACGAGTTCAAGACCTCTACGAATTGATCGAGTATTGCCGGGGGAAATCGATTTTTCTTATTATAACAATACCTCCCAAACGTGAACATAATCCACTCAGAAATTTCGTACTTCCTTCTACTGACACGGACCGTCTCACGGAAAAGCAGTTTCTTGTACTATTGGAAGAATTGAAGACTTTTTCCAACGTCCGAGTGTTTCCCATGCGATATACAAAGGACTTGTTTCAGGATCGCGTCGATATGTCTGCGACCGAAGAAGCAAAGTACATGCGAGATGCGGTCCATCTCTCTCCTGTGGGGAAGCAAATCTATACGAATTGGTTGCTTGATCAAATGCAGAGTGATCCGCAAATCGTCGCCGCCTTAAATACGCCGCGCAAGCCGAAAGATTTTTTCGTCGAGAAATACGCCAAACAAGTCTTACGACCTGTTGCGAAATGGCTGCGAGCATCACCCGCAACCAAAGAGGATACAAAGCCGATCATGGTTGCCTCGCCGTCAAATACAATACCAAAACGTTAAAACCCCCTCAGCAACAAAACAACAATGCTTGCGATGATCCCGGCGAGAGGCGGAAGCAAGGGGCTTCCCGGAAAAAATATCCGCCCATTGAATGGTAAGCCATTGATTGCTTACACGATTGAAGCGGCGCTCGGATCGTCTTCGATTTCGAAAACGATTGTTGATACGGATTCTATGGAAATCGCGAAAATTGCCGAATATTATGGAGCCGGGATTCCTTACTTGAGACCGGCTAAACTTGCTACGGATACGGCAAGTTCAAGGGACGTTTGTTTACACTCCCTCGAATGGTTTGAAAAACGGGGGATTTCGTGGAAAGAGTTCGTTATCCTTCAACCGACATCTCCGTTTCGAGGCGCATGTCATATTGATGAAGCGGCAAATTTGTTTTATGACGGCACGGTCTATTCGGTTATCAGTGTTACGGAGTATTCGCATCCGATCCAATGGGCCGTGCAAATGCGCGAGGACGGCATGTTGACGAATTTGCAACCAATGCCCACACAACGTCAAACAGCAGAAAAGTATTTCCATCCCAACGGAGCGATTTATATGTTTAAAACGGAAGCATATAAAACAAAGCAATCGAAAAATTTTGAGAAAACAAAGGGGTACGTCATGTCGAGCGAATTTTCACTGGACATTGATACACCGGCAGACTTTCAGTATGCAGAGTGGCTTATGACCGACCGAAAACCGTAATGATCATGCTGAATTCGAAACCGTTCATTCGCCTACAACTTTGTCTTTTTGATAAAATAAACGTTGTTTCAATACAAGCTCGAATATTATTTTCGGAGAAAATCATGACCACTAACGCGAACAAGGGAAATTCGGAGTATTCGGACCTTTCCTCGTTTTCCCAACACATGTGCGAGAGCGCGGCCTCACGGATATTGATTCCCCTTGGTTGGATGATGGCGACAACCGGTCTCTATCTCAGCCTGGCTTATATTAATTTTTTTAGATTGCAGTCTTCCTTTTTACAGGAACATATTAGTCGTGGAATTTTCTTTCAACTTCTGCGAGTAGGTGTTTTGGCCGCGATATTGACGCTCGCCGTTTATTACTTGGTCGATAAAACGAGACGAAATACATTTTTCCATGGCCTGAGCGTTTTCATGATCCTTTTTTGGATCATGTACTCTATTAGGGGCATCTATGCGGCCTATGCCAATGAAACCCCATATGGAGATTCGTTTCTCAGCAGTTTCATGTATGTTTCTTATCAGATACTGGTCGTTCTATTGTTGGCCGTAATCGCATCCCAAGGCCTGCCTGAAAATTTGCGCAAGAGAACTTTCTTTTGGATCGTTGCTCCGGCAATCTTGTTGTGTCTGTTATACTGGTCCGCTTTTTACGCTAATGTTTTGCGGGGAGAGTCTGGGAGAAGTTCTTTGTTTTATGTGCAGGTCACAGGTTCTCAAGATGGCGGGATGATGTATTTTACTCCAATGACCCTTGGCGGTCCTTCGGTTTTATCGGCTTTGCTCCTTTTTTGGGCTTGGGATCAAAAATGGATGAAGACTTGGGTATTTATCTTTGTTTACTTTCTCACCGCCGTCTGGCTTCCTTTTTCTGCGACTCGAACTCTTGCAATCACCTATCTCATCGGACATTTCTCCATCATTCTCTTTTCAAAGAACAAGTTCCAACGGAGTTTCTGGATCGTTTTGTCCATTTTACTAATTGGAAACGCCGTTATGTATAACTATACCTTAGACGGCGAGGAATTGGACGTTTTCAAATGACTGGAATTTGAGATTCATGAGAGTTTTCAGTTCTTCGGCGAAGACTT
>Ga0099364_10008424_pt1 | contig 14518 bp, 10 predicted proteins | sample TergutTh196P3_FD_73070 | JGI IMG/M metagenome (GOLD analysis project Ga0099364, IMG submission 73070) | Microcerotermes parvus P3 segment gut microbial communities from Pointe-Noire, Republic of the Congo - Th196 P3 | ecosystem: Host-associated > Arthropoda: Insects > Digestive system > Gut ... | reverse complement strand
GAAATAGCTTTGAAGTATGATAGAGTCCGCTTGACGCCAAAAAACCATCCGGCGCGAAGCAGGAGGCTCGCGGGGAAGTTCTTGAGTAGGAAAATTGGGAGGTTCTTGAAGGAGTGGAAGACGGTGAAGCCGGGGATTTTGGAGCTGGTGGTGCCGTGGTCGTGGTAGGCGACGGCGGATTTATCATAATAGCACTTGTGGCCAGATAATTGGGCGCGGAGGGAAATGTCGGAATCCTCGAAATAGGCGAAGAAATCTTCGTCGAAGAGGCCGATGTCTTGGAAGAGGGTGGTTCGATATATTGTCGCGCCGCCAGTTGCGCCGAAGACGTAGCCCGAATCAGGAGCGTCGGCTGCGGGCTTGTCGCGGAAGCGCGGGAAGGGCATGCCCCACCAAGTACAGGCGTCGCCAGCGCTGTCGATCTTTTGGCCGTCGGCGGAGAGCATCAGGCCAGTGGCGAAACCGCAATCTGTTTTACTTTCGAGAACTTTATAAAGTTTCGCGAGCCAGTTTTTATCCAAAACGGCGTCGTTGTTGAGGAGGACGACGTATTCGTAGCTCTTGTCGATGGCGCGCTTGATGCCGAGATTGACTCCGCCAGCGAAGCCGAGGTTTTTGCCTGAGCGGAATTTGGAGAGGTTTGGGATGTTTAATTTCTCCAGGTTCTCCTTTGAGCCGTCGGTCGAAGCATTGTCTATAAGGAAGATGTCGAAAGATGGCATGGATTGCTTCTTTAGGTTTTCGAGGCATTTCGCGGTGTCTTGCCAGCCGTTGTAATTCAGAATCACAAGCAGGATTTTATTCATGCTATAATTATATCATAATGAATAGATCGTTGCGAAGAGACTATGTATGGAATACTATTGGTACGTCGCTGAACTCGTTTGTGTCGCTCATTCTCATGGTTATCGTAACTCGAGTGAATGGGATTTATGATTCAGGAATCTTTACTTTTGCTTTTTCGCTTTCGATGGTGTTTTTCATGATTGCGTTGTTCGGAGGACGGACTTACCAAGTTTCGGATATGAAGAGAGAATTTTCTTCACGAGAATATATTTTCCTTAAGTTCATAACATCAGTCATTGCCCTAGTCGCAGCTATAATTATGATAGTGGCGAATGATTATGATTTCTTTAAGGCTGGTCTAATATTATCATTGGTAGTCTTTAAAATCATTGAGGCTATCGCGGATCCACTGTACGGAATCATGCAATCGCACAAAGAGCTTTACAAAGTTGGAATATCCATGACGCTGAAGATGATTACGGGAACTGTTTTATTCACGATAATAAACTTAGCCACAAAAAACATCCTGCTTGCGAGCTTGAGTTTTCTCTTGGTTAATATCTTATTCGTGTTGGTCTTTGACATTCCGATAGTGCGCAAATTGGAAAAAATCAAAATGCGCTTTGAGTCGCTGAAAGAATATCTGCGTGGCAATAAGAAGATATTCAAGAGGAGCTTATATGTATTTCTCTTTACATTCTCGGGGACATTGATTGTGAATATTCCGCGATATTTCATGGACTTATATCATGAAAGTCTGCAGGGGTACTATGGTATCATTGTGATGCCAGCGACTTTGATTGCAATATTTGTTACGTTTGTCATGCAGCCCAAGATAGTGGATCTAGCAAAAAAACATAATGACAGATTATACAAAGAATTTAACAAGATAGCGGTGATTCTTATTTTATTTTCATTAGCTTTTGGGACAATTGCGACAATAGCTACATATTGGATTGGCGCGGACATATTATCGGTGGTATACGGCGTGGATTTGAAGGAATATAGAATGGCCTTGACGCTGATAGTGTTAAGCGGAACGATTACCGCTATCCCTACCATATTAGCTAACATACTAACAGTTATGCGTAAACTGAAAATACAGCTTATTTTGTATCTGGTTTCTGTTGCTTTGTCGGTTGTCTTAGCTATGGTTTTGATAGGTAGGTATGACATTAATGGGGGCGTATGGTTCTTCGTCGCTATGGCGGCATTCCAGACTATAGCATTCGCGATTGTCTATGCCGTAATCTTAAAAAGGAGTATGTATGAAAAAACAGAAGTATAGTATAACTATAATTTTGCCAGTCTATAATGGCGAGAAATATTTAGCGCGTTGCATAGATAGCGTAGTAGGGCAAACACTGGATGGAGTGAAATTGCTCGCTATAAACGACGGATCAACTGATAGATCATTGGCTATTCTGGAGAAATATAAGAAGCTGTATCCGGGCCAGATCGATATAATAGATCAGGAAAATATGGGAGTGGCAAAAACTCGTAATAAGGGAATATCACTCACAGAAACCGAATACTTAACGTTTATCGACCAAGACGACTTCTTAGATCTAGACTTTTGCGAAACACTTTATGAAGAGGCAGGGAGCGGGGACTACGACCTAGTCCTCAGTGGATATAGACGTCCAGGGGCAAGCTTAATATCATTGCATAAAAATATGAAGCTGGGAAAGACGAAGTATGCACGATTCAGGAGTATAGCAATATGGGGCAAGCTTCATAAGACAAGTTTCGTAAAAGAGAAGGGTATTCTGGTATTTGATACGGCGATGGGTGAAGACATAGTTTTCAGTTTACGAGAATATAAGCACGCAAAGATGAAAGTCATGAATAACTACATAGGATATAATTGGTTTTATAATGGAGACAGCGTTTCCAATACTAAACAAAAGAGCATGTCGGTAATGTTGCCGTCGCTTTTTATGCTACTAGACGAGATAAGAGAAAACGATGACGGAACCAAAGAGTATGCCTATTTTTCGATACAGACGTTAGTTTATTTTATACTGTGGACAGGACACAGCGCATCAAAGGTCGAGTTCATGAATACATACAAGGAGATAATCAACTTCACGGTTGATAAGTTTGAGAATCTATTTAGGGGCAAATTTATAATTATGCAGCCGCGCGGAACGCCAATAATCAACAGAATAGCTACGTCTTTATTTTTGATATTCGTTAAAACGAATACCCTGGGGCTATTTGCAAGTATTTACTGCAAAGGAAAGTAGTTTTTGTCGCACAGTTGGCTATATGATATAATATAGATGTGAAAAGAGTGTGCGTATTCATACCTTGTTATAATGAAGCTCCGATATTGGGAGAGGTTATCTCGGATGTGAAAAAGATTTTCTCGAAATCCGGTTATGATTTTGACATTGTCGTGGTAGATGATTTTTCGACTGATAATTCATCGGGAGTCGCCAGTAAGAGCGGGGTGTTGGTGGTTAACCATGTCATGAATACTGGGGTCGGGGGGGCGACGGCTACCGGGTTGGAATATGCGGCTCGCAAGGGTTACGACTATGCGGTATCTATTGACGCCGATGGGCAACATTCGGCGAAGGACGCGCTGGCTTGCCTGAAAGAAGCCGAGAGGACAAAGAGCGACCTCGTGATAGGTTCCCGCTTGATAAACTCCAAGGGTATGAGCATGGTGAAGATCATAGGCAACAAGGGGCTCTCGATAATCACGTATATACTGTTTGGAGTGAATGTGAGCGACAGCCAGTCGGGGCTGAGGGTGTTTAGTCGGAGGGCTATTGAAGCGCTGAGGTGGAAATCGCCGGGGTATGAGTTTTGTAGCGAGATGCTGTGGAGGGCGAAGCAGTTGAAAATGTCTATTCATGAATATCCTATTGAGGCGATATATACCGAGTATAGCAAGTCGAAAGGGCAGAATAATTGGAACGGCATCAATATAGTCAAGACTTTGGTTAAGCAGAAGATAGTGGAGGTGCTTGAATGAGATATATAATACTATTGATATTGGTGGCGCCGATAATGTTTATAGCTCTGCTTAGCGCCATTACGGAGTATAAGCTCGGGGATATTACAAGGAGGCAGTTAGCTAACAAGACAGCAAAATTGGTAATATTGGGTCTTATTATAGCGCTATCATTTCCAGTTTATAACCTGCTGTCCGGCAGGCCGATCCTCCAGTCGGACGATCTGTCTGCGATAACTATTGTGATTATAGCGGCTGTGGTTTATCTTCTTTATATTGCCGACAAGCAGAGGCAGAGTATCGAATCGCTTAGGAAAAAGGTCTATGAGCTTCATACCAATATATCTATATTGACATCTGAAAAAGATCAAAAATAGAGAAAAACTTAGCAAAAACTTGACTTTTTGCTTGACTTGTGATATAATAGGAGTACAATGGGGAGTATTTCCCTAAAAGCGATCTATCAATTTCTTTACCCTGGAGGTGATTTGCATGCGCGCGTTGCGCTCGGCTTTTCGCCAGCCTTGTTGCTTGAATCTATCTATGGCCCAATCATAGAAGACCTTTTCGTCTTGTTGGTGCTTTCCGTTTTTTGCGTTCAGAGACGAGGCCGAGGCGGCGTGGCGGCGGTAATAGAAACTGACGTCGCTTTTATTCCAAAATAACTTTCCGCCGCCAAGAATAATATCCAGCTCCATACCCATATCGACCAGGTCGCCGAATTTGCTGTCGAAATTATACTTTCGGGCGGTCTCGGTGTGCCAAATGATAGAGGGAAAATAGAGCCAGTTTCCGACCATTAGGCTAGAGGCTAGTTTTTCGCCTTGGTATATGCCAGCTTTCCTTGGGCTGAGCATTTTCTTGATGCGATCGGTCATGCTGTTTGACACTCTTCCGGCGCTGTCTATGGTGCGGACGGTTGGTTGGTAGAGGTCAAAGTCCTTATTTTTAATTTCGGCAAACTGCTCGAGGAAATTGGGTAGCATAATGTCGTCATTGCCCATTACGACAAACCAGTCGTTCTTGACTGAATCTAGGCATTTCTGAAAGTTGCGAGCGAAGCCGAGGTTTTTTTCATTCTTGACGTACTTGACTTCGTTTTTGGTTTGTTTTTTGATCTTGTCAATCAAGCCCTTCGTCTCGTCGCCACCGCCATCATCAACAACGATTAGTCGCCAGTTTTGATATTTCTGCGAGAGAATTGAATCTATGGCGAGTTTCAAGTATTTCGTGTCGCCGTAGTGGGGGAGTGTTATGTCGATTGTCATAGCTTTATTATAGCATATTCTTCTTGCATTATATGGAGCGGCGTGCTACAATCGGGGTAGTATGGAAAAAATTTCTGACAAATTACCAGAGTGGGGGGATATAAAAAATAAGCTTCAAAAATTCGTGAAGAGTTTTTGGTTTTTCCCAGCTATAGTAATTTTCTTTCTGTTAGTTATGACGATATTGGGGATCAGCGGTAGCTCCATGGGTATGATCCAGAAAACCCTAGGAGAGCCAGTCGATGGGCTTATTGCAGGATCTCCACGGCCTATAAGATCCGACGAGTGGCTTGTAGGGACGCCAATAGTAATAGGCCAAGCGAACAATGATTTTAATGTCATAAACGAAAATATTGGAGAGGGGCAAGATATGGCGGCGACATTTGATGTCCCGTATCGTGGATGGAGCACTTTGTTCAGACCGTCAAACTGGGTCTTCTTTGTGTTACCGACAGAAAATGCTTTTGCTTTTAGGTGGTGGTTTCCAATGGTGGTATTATTAATATCGGTTTATGCAGCCGTATTAGCCATATTCCCAAAACAAAAGTTTCTAGCGATACTATTGTCGTTATTTACTCTATTCAGTCCATTCGTACAATGGTGGTCTTTGGGTATGGAGTTTTCATTACCCCTGCTAATAGTGGCCTTGGCTATATATTTTATAAAGAATTATGACAAATTAAATATCTACAAGAAAGTGGGGCTTTCGGTAGCTATGGGGCATACGGCAGTGTGTTTCGCTCTCATAATGTACCCGCCATTCCAGATACCATGCTTGATTTTCGCTCTAGCACTTCTTGTCGTTTGGTATATGTCAAACTACAAGTTTAGCTATATTTTTAATAAAAAACGTTGGCTTTGGTTTGTGGCTCCAGCAGTTGCTGCCATTCTCATAGTTTTCGGGTTTTTGGCGCAGCATCATGAAGCCGTTACGCTAACATTGAATACCGACTATCCGGGACAGCGCTATGTTTTAGCCGGAGGAGCAGACCCCATTTATTACATGACATGGCCTTTCTTCTATGCAGGAGAGGCTGAAATAATGAACAATTTTAGATCGAACCAAAGTGAATTCTCGAAATTTATACCAATAGGTATTATATTGTTGCCGTTTGTCCTGTACGCTTCTATCAGAAATTACAAACGTCGTCGCTCAAAGGTTAATACTTGGCTTTTAGTTATGAGTATTTTTCTATGCGCCTGCACGCTAGCTGTTGTTGCAAGAATGTTTGTACCATTTGGAGATCGCCTTTATGAGCTAATAGGGATAAGCGGTATACCTCATAAGCGCCTGTATATAGTAATCGGCTTGATAAATATATTTGCTATTGCTACAGCTTTTGCGCTGCCCGGAGCACGTTTTGAAAACTGGCGCAAGTTACTATTCGACAAAACATTTTGGTTAGCTTTCTGCAATATAACCATTATCTTGGGACTATGTCTTTACATAGTTAAACTGGAATTTGAGCTAGTGAGTATTTCGAGTGTGCCGAATATACCTTTGAACTTGCAGATTCTAATGTTGAGTATATTCTTTGGATTCGTTTCCGCCTCATTGATGCACAACTTGAAAATAGTTCGCGCTACCGGGCTTATCCTAGTAACTTTACTAATAGCCGTATACTCATCAAGGATTAATCCACTGCAACGTGGAATAGCGCCGGTAACTGAGAACAGGCTATCGCAATTTATTAGATCGCATCAAGAATCGAGATGGATAATTGGTGGTGGTCCTGCATTTGGAACTATAGCTGCTGCTAACGGAAGCTGGTCGTTAAATAGCGTACTTTCATATCCTCCAATTAATTTCTGGCAAAAATACTTCTCGGATTTTGACCCAGTTATATATAACCGTTACGCACATCTTGTCGTAAATGTAGATGACGAAATAGAATATCGAAGCATCTTTAATCCACATGGCGACATTATATGGATGGATATTAATAGTTGCGACAGCATGATACGAGAGCTAAATATCGACTTTATCGTCAGATTTGACGACAAGACACTTGAGTGCTTTGAGAAATATGCCACAATTGGGATTAACAACAATATAAATGTGTTTAAAAGAAAAGTAGACTAGACAGAGCAAAGCCTACTAAAGCCACGACTGTTTATTATTTTATTTTCTACCTTTAATACGATTCACTATTTTGCGAAGTACAAAAACAGGGGAGAGTATTCTCTTGCCAAATCTATAGACTCTGGAGTATGATAGCCCAGCCACCACTGCTTTATTGTAGGCGAAATTATCAACAAACCCACTAATAGCACCTTCGCGCAGAGGTGAAATAGCAAAATCATAGCCAGCTTTGTGCGCCACATAGACAGGGAGTCTCTCTACGGCATGCAATATAGTGGAACTTTCCTCTAGGGGTTCCTTAGGTATCTCGCTATCTGTTAGTTTTATATCATCAAGTTTCTGGAGTGCCTTTGGCTTATACCACAACATAGTACCATATGATGCTATGAAAGTCATTTTATGGTCCTTAAACGCAAAAAACTCTTCATACATATCAGGCGTGCTCATTCTAGAACAAAGCTCCTTGAGGTGTTTCCGTATACTTAATTCGTTATAATATATCATACCGCCAAGATAGTGAAAAACTTCTGGTATGTCTGCAATCACGATACCCAGATTCTTATTGCTTTCCAGATTAGCTATTATGTCATCGGCTTTTTTCATCAACATATTTTCAAGATCACGACGCCAGGATCCGCCAATTAACTCATTGGAAGAATCTCGGCTTTTCTTTGTGTGAAAGTGTGCCGCAATATCATAACTCTTCAACTTGCCAAAGAGCCTGAGCCATGGCACTACATCTCTCCCTAGATTATCTCCGACAATAACTTCGCAAGACTCTATATTTTTATATTTTTTTGCTAGAGTATTGATCTTATCTTCATTTTCTCCAAGGGTGGTTGTTGCATAGAGGTCAAACTTAAAAGTAGCCTTTTCTAAGATGTTTAGGTAGCCCTCGAGTATGTCCACATAAAAAACGTGAATGTGTATAGCTATACTCGACCCCCCTGAAAGCTTAAGATTATTGACAATCATCTTCCGACTAAAAATATCTATGCGATCAAACGAGCTGAATTTACTGAGGAACTTCACAATAAGGTCCACGGGGTATTTGGTTGTGTTTTCTATTCTATCGAAGAACAACTTATTTGTCTGCTCATTATAATTCATGATGGACTTAACCTTTATGAATGGAACTTTGTGATCAAACAACACATAGGGTTCGAGTTCGCTAAAATTATGTCGTCCGACAATATTGTTTTCAGTACGATATTTTACGCTGTCAAAATATACGCCACGCTTGAATCCTGCTTGCGTCAAGACACCCGTGAGCTTAGTTTCATAATTAATGATGACATCTTCAACAATAGAGAAATCTCGGACAGATTTCCAGAAATCAATAAAAACGCTACTCGCAGTAACTTTTTTATCGAAAACCACGAAGTAGCTCTGTAGATGCTCAGGAACTGGTCCATTAGTTTTCGGCATGCCGGCTTCTGATTTGCCATGGCTAGTCATACCCCAAAAATCATAACCATTTTTATTCATTGCTGTGTATACCTCGCTCATGTCATACATAGGTCCGAAACAAGTGTCGTTCATTAAAGTTACACTGTCGTATCCGCTGATATTTTCAAAACCCTCATTATCGAAGGCATCTCGCCATGCGGCAAAATCGAAGCCGATATTATCGCGTTGTATAACTACGTTGGCAACTTTCTCTAATTTTGATTTGTCTCTTTCAACAAGCTGGCTATTGCTAACGACGACGATTTTACTATATAGGTTTTTTACGCTTTCCAATTGATAGAGAACATGGTCGTCTAGTTTATTAAATTTGTTGTAATGAACGTAGAGGAGTAAGCGATTCATTGTACTACTTAGACCTTATGTCTACCTCTATAGCCTCTACGCGCAGACCTTTACCTGTCGTTCCAGCTTCTTCTCCGTTCTTTACCCAGCTTTGCCAGCCAATGTTCTGGACGTGCGCACGATAATAGATGTCGTATTTATCAGAAAGCGTATCATTTAGGCTGAGACGTATAGCCTCCATACGCAAGCCAAGACCTGATGTTCCACACTTATCTGCTACTTCGGTGTCCCAACCTATACTCTGAATATGAGCTGTGCAGAAAATAGCTGCTTCTCCAAATAGAGTTTTAAGACTAAAATTAAGCGATTCGACTCGTAAACCACGACCAGACGTACCCATAATACCACTTCTAACCCAATTCTGCCAGCCAATGTTCTGGACGTGCGCACGATATGACAAATCAGAAGTCTTTATACTTGACGAATCACCCATGAATGACTGCGGATGATGGGTGCTAACTGGAGCGTTGTCGCCTTTTTCGACCAGCCTGAACTCAATAGCCTCAATCTGCCTTCCTTGTCCAGCTGAACCAGAGACTTCACCATTTTTAGCCCAATTCAACCAACCATAACCCTGAATATGCGTTCGATAATAAATATCGTATTGTTCGGTAACCTCACCCGAAAGCGCCACCATAATAGCCTCCATTCTCAGGCCACGTCCAACGTTATTAAAGGACTCTCCGTCGCTGGCAATATTTACCCAGCCCGACCCCTGGATATGAGCCCGGTAGTTAATGCTGCCGTCTAACCCAACCAGGGAAAGCCTCATATCTTCTATGCGCCAACCACGTCCGACTGTTCCCGCAACCATATTCTCGCCAACCGAGCGTTGCCAGCCGATATTCTGAACATGAGCTGAGTAAGAGAGCTGAGCAACTGGCGCAGACACCTCGGAGCCCGAAGCGCGAAGCGCATCTCCACCGCCAGTATAGCCAGAAAATTGAGTACCCCTCTTAACAACTTGAACCTCTATAGCTTCAATGGCCGAATTTTGATTTAATGTTCCAGCTTTTTCGCCGTTTCTAGCCCAGCCGAGCCAACCGATGCCGCTATTGTGTGTTCGATAGTAGATGTCGTAACTATTATCAGTAGGCTTTATAGCTATCATTTCAATACTGCTGTCTGAATCTACAGAACCAGAAACCATGCCATAGTTGGAGAAAGGTCGCCAACCGTTTTGGTCGTACACGCCATACTCAACTGCGCCAGTCATTTTTAGAGCAGAAGTACGCTTGCCTTGCCCAGTAGTTCCTGCCATAGTTCTGGTTGTCGACCAGCCATCTACGTTAAGGAGAGAATATGAGAAGTTAGGCATAACTTCACGGCGTGTACTGCCGAACCAGACATTGAAGAAGTAGAAGAAATTGCGATTGCCGTAGGCGCCGCAAGGTGCCGAACCGAGGCCGGCCGCTAGAGCGGCGGCGTTGGGCTGGTAGGGGGTGTAGCGGTAGAGAGAAGAGGTTGCAAGATTTTCAATATTTACGATGGAGCCACCACAGCCCGGGTCTGGGTTGAACAGCACAAAGTTGTTGCCGACAGGGTAGTTCGTCCAGCCGCCGTCCAAGACTTCCCGAAAGAGCCGAGCGCCGCTACGGACTTGGTTGGTGAAACCCCACCATCGGTCATTGCAGACCCCGGGCGTGGAATCTGGGCAACCGAAGCCCATGGCGGTTCGCCATTGAACAGGGAAAGGCCATTCGTCGGTAATGAGAGCCTGTTCCTTTTGGAGCGTTACAATAATGACTTGTGGGTTGATCCTGAACTCTTGCGCGGTTTCCCAGATAATCTGTGAGGCGAGTTTGCCGTTTTCGGTAAAGTCGGGCATGCAAGAAAGCGGCAGAGAAACGCCGTGAGAGGCAGCAAATTGCGCGCGTGTGCCACCACCTAGCTCGCTCCATTTCTGACCCCATGGGTCGCAAGTAACTTTGCTTTCAAGAAATCTTTGGATTTCAGCTTGGGTCATGGAGTTATGGTCGGACATGACTGCATCAGACATGATGTTGCCAGCCCTAAAGCTGTTAAGATCAAAAGCCGAAGTATTTTCTCCCCCAAAGAAGAGGGATACCCCTCCTATTATACCACACATTGCGACAAAAGTCAATAGTTTTCTGGGAGAATGTAGGTTTTTCAGTATAAATCGCAGGTTTTTATGTTGTTTTTTCATAAAAGAATCTCGCTTTCTTTTCATTCTTACCCTTATTATCTCATAGAATGACATGAAATGCAAATAGATTGAGGAATTTACGGTTTGTATTTTTTGGTTGGGTCGTAATCTTCGATTCCGTCCTCCCAATGACCATGGATACCACCCTTGATGCGGAGCAGACCGTCGTTGCTGACCTTGTTCCTGATAGCGAAACGGCAACTATTGGCTTCGCTCGTGAAGGCGATGCGGTTTCGATCGCCGACCTCATCGATCGCGGCGATAACGTAAAAATCGCTGTTATTGTAATAATCAATCGGTAGAGTGTATCGCACTTTGTTTTTACCTTTTTTGGAGATGGGCGAGGTGCCGTTTTGGAGGAAGCTACCACCTCTGAGCTCGTCGAGTACAGCAAAGAACACGTGGACCGGGGCATCGTCGGCAATTTCGTATTCTATATCAAAAACTAGATTTTCGTTGCTGGATAGGATTTGCTTGGAAACTGGTTTTACTTTGAGATGGGGAACGCGCTCACTGAGGCCGAGTTCATATCCGCTATCGTCCTTGGCGTCTCTTTCTTTCTTGCTTTCGGTCTTGAAGCTTTCCATTATGTATTTATCGGCGATTTCTTCCGGAGTTCCGACGGCAGCCACTTCACCCTCACTAATGAGCAGGGCGCGGGTACAAAAATCCCGGACCGCGGACATGGAGTGCGAAACGAAAACAACTGTCGTGTCTTTATCTTGCTTAATCTTCTTGAAATATTCGCTAGATTTGCGTTGGAAAGCTGCGTCACCAACGGCTAGAATTTCGTCTAGAATCAAAATGTCTGCCTTGGCATGAGTGGCGACCGAAAAGGCCAGGCGCACTTGCATACCGGATGAATAATTCTTTAGCTTTTGCTCCATGAAATCATGAAGCTCAGCAAAGTCCACGATTTCGTCATAAACTTCGTCAATTTCGGCTCGCGAAAACCCGAGGAGCGCGCCGTTTAGGTAGACGTTTTCACGTCCAGAAAGTTCGGGATTAAAACCAACGCCGAGTTCGATGAATGGTACGACTTTGCCGGACGTGGTGATTTTACCGCTAGTTGGCTGGTAGATTCCAGCGAGCATCTTGAGCATGGTAGATTTACCAGAGCCGTTTCTCCCAACAATGCCGAAGAATTCGCCTTTTTTAATATCAAAAGATACTCCGCGAAGGGCGTGTTGGGTTTCGGCGGATTTATCGCGCTCCTTGAAGATGTTGACGATTTTACCCTTCAGGGAATTGCTGCCCTTATCGCGAGGCAGGTAGAAATCTTTCTTTACGTTTTCTACTTTTATTACAGTTTCACTCATTATACATTCTCCGCAAACTTTGGACTACTTTTCTTAAACATAAGGAGGCCGATTACGAACGTTATGATGACTATAGAGACAGGGATAATGCCCCAATACCAAGCGCCGTCGGTCAACTCGAAAAGGGTTTGATTATTAGGGCCAATGAAGGTATGGCGGAAAGATTGGATAGCTTGCGCGACTGGGTTTAAAAGAACCAACTTAGCCAAGAAAATATTGTCGGTAGCGAGGATTGAAATAGGCCAAATTACAGCAGAAGCATAGAAGAGGGCTTGGAGGATAATTTCCCAGATGTAGTTTATATCGCGAATCTTGACATAGAGAGTGGACATAATAAAACCGAGGCCGAGAGCAAAGATGAAAATTTGCAAAATCCAAATTGGCGCGAGAAGTGCTGACCAACCAAAACTCACCCCGCTGATTAGGCAAAAGATGAGAAGGACAATCATATAAAACGCGAGGTTGATGAGGGCCGAGGTCGAGCTAGCAAGAATAATAATATATTTAGGGAAGTTGATTTTTCTAATCAAATCGCCTTTGTCGACAATAGCTCGTATCGACATGTTCGTAATTTCGCTAAAGAACGTCCAAAGCATAATACCAGCGAGCAGGGCGACAGGCCAATATTGTATCCCCTCTCCGATTCTGAGGAAATTCACAAAAACTACGTATAGAACTACGAACATGAGCAGAGGCTTAAGGAGCGCCCAAAGATAGCCCAGGAAAGAGCCTTGATAGCGAAGCTTGAAGTCCGTGCGAACCAATTCTTTGTATAGGATTATCGAGTATCGATATTTCGTTTTGAGTTTTTCAAACATATTCATTAATATTATATCATATAAAGCAAGCTTTTGGGCAAACCGTGCTATAATGACGTCATGAAAGATGCAATTAAAAAACTGAATTTGGAGTTTTATAAAGGCAAAGACGAGTATTCGGATGGCGACATTGAAGATACCATAATCGAGTACATAAAAAGCGGGAAAACGCCAGAGGAGATTTTTGCGGAGAACGATACATGGCCTGTGTTTTATCATTTCTCGCCGACCAGACAGAATATCGTGCGGTGGTATCCGTTTCGCGAGAATAGCTCGGTGCTTGAGCTTGGCGCGGGGATGGGGGCTATCACGGGAGCTCTTTGCGAAAAGGCCGGGAAAGTAACGAGTGTGGAGCTTTCAAAACGGCGTGCAACAGCGATTGCCGAGCGAAATCGTGACAAGAAGAATTTGGAGATTATTGTTGCGAACTTTAATGACATAAAATTCCGAGAGAAGTTTGATTATATCGTGCTAATCGGAGTATTTGAATATGCAACGCTTTACACTGATTCCGAGACGCCGTATGAGACATTTTTGGAGAATATGAAAGCGCTACTAAAGCCGGGCGGGAAGATATTGATGGCGATTGAAAATAGATTCGGGCTCAAATATTGGTGCGGGAGTGTGGAGGATCATTCGCAAGTGGCTTTTGACGGGATAAATAATTATCCGAACGGCGGAGTAGCGACGACTTTCAGTAAGGTTGACCTAGAGAGACTAATTACGAAGGGCGGACTCGAAAGCAGATTCTACTACATATTGCCAGATTATAAATTCCCGGAGATTATATCCACGGATAGCTCACTAGAGAAAAACCTGTCATCTCGTTATGATACGTATTATTTCAAGGATATGCCGATGATTTTGGATGAACACGCCTTGGAAAAAGATATTTTCAGGAATAATACCTTGCCGTTTTTCGCGAATTCGTACTTCGTTGAGATTTCCGAGAAGAAACCGGAAGAGTCAGTGGAGTTTGTCAAGTTTAACGATCTCAGAAAACAAGAATATAATGTGTATACATATCTAAAGAATGAGAAGTTTTATAAAAAGACAAGATCAAAAGATGCTTCGAGACACATCGAGAGGATATTGGAGAACGAGAAGATTCTAAAATCTCTCGGTGTAGATTATATACCTAGCAAGAAGGATGGGAGCGAGATATATACGGAATACTATAAAGGCTCGTCTTTGCAAGATCAGATACAAGCGGCTTGGAGCAATAAGGACGGAAAAGAGACGGTCAGACTATTAGAAAAATACTATAGTTTTTTGCGAGAGAAACTAGGCAACCGAAAGA
>Ga0099364_10008423_pt1 | contig 14519 bp, 14 predicted proteins | sample TergutTh196P3_FD_73070 | JGI IMG/M metagenome (GOLD analysis project Ga0099364, IMG submission 73070) | Microcerotermes parvus P3 segment gut microbial communities from Pointe-Noire, Republic of the Congo - Th196 P3 | ecosystem: Host-associated > Arthropoda: Insects > Digestive system > Gut ... | reverse complement strand
CCCGGCATTGTGCTCTTCCTTTCAATAGGAAATTTCCCGGACTTAATGCTACCATTTTTTCTTTTTCAGACTAAATGCCACTCGCGCCGCCACTGTTGCATTTACTTTGGGAATTTACTCCTGTTGTATTGTCGTATTTTCCATCTTGCCGGGTTGCATCGCTGCGTGTTATAATAGCTGAAAACGATCAGGGGGTGCTATATGGGGGAGCTGAGGAATCTTGTCAGCGTCAGCGATATGACGAGGCAGTGGTGGGACGGCCTGTACTTGAGGTGCTGTGATATTATCGCTGATCCCGGCAATTACGCCGATTCGTGCCGGGGCAAGCTCCTGGCTTCGCTGTTTTATGAGCCGAGTACGAGGACGAACTTCTCATTTCAAGCGGCGATGATGCGGCTCGGCGGCAATGTTTTCGGGTTTTCCGACCCTATGTGCTCTTCCGTGTCAAAGGGCGAAACACTTGTGGACACAGTAAGAATAACAGCAACGTATTCTGACGCGATAGTTATCAGAAGCTCCCAGGAAGGCGCGCCTACGGCCGCTGCTCTGTATTCGGAAACCCCGATTATCAATGCCGGGGACGGCGGCCACTTCCATCCGACCCAGACCCTCACAGACCTTGCGACGATTGCGCAAAAACGTGGCGGGATCGGGGATTTTTCTATCGGGATATGCGGCGACCTGAAATACGGACGCACAGTGCATTCCCTCATTGTTGCGCTGGCTTTATTTCCGGACGTCAGGTTTTACCTTATATCGCCGCGTGAACTCCGCATACCCGAATATGTACGTCAAGTAATGCAGACAAACGAGCTTCAGTACAGCGAGACGGAAAACCTGGCTCAGTGTATACCGGACCTTGACATCCTGTATATGACGCGCGTTCAGCGTGAGCGATTTGGCAATGCGGCTGAATACAAACGTCTGCGGGGTGTTTATGTACTGACGAGAAAACTGCTGGAAAGAGCGCGGGGCGACATGCTTATAATGCACCCTCTGCCCAGATACGGCGAAATCACGCCGGAAGTGGATAGCGACCCACGCGCAATCTACTTCGAGCAGGCACGGTACGGAATGTACATCAGGATGGCGCTGCTGCATGAGCTTACTCATTTGCCGCGTCGGCCACCCCCGCCGGTGACCGGCGTTGTTTCGGCGCTAAAATGCCGGAACCCCGCCTGCGTGACGCAGACGGAGCTTTATCTGCCGCCGATTATCTCCGCCCGAGACACCGAAAGGTGCGGATACTGCGACAAGAATTTTTTATCATTTTGAGGTACCGGTTTGAAACTATATAATACGATGACAATGAAAAAAGAGGAATTTGTACCCCTTGAGCCGGGTAAGGTAAAGATGTATGTCTGCGGCCCGACTGTATATAACTTATTCCATGTGGGAAACGCGCGTCCGCTTATCATTTTTGACGCCTTGCGCCGATACCTCGAGTACAGGGGTTATGAAGTCGTTTATGTGCAGAACTTCACTGACATAGACGACAAGATAATAGCCCGCGCAAACGAGGAAGGGCTGACAAGCCGCGAAGTTGCGGAGAAATACATAACCGAATATTGGATAGACTCGCGGGGCCTCGGCGTCCGCGATGCGACATACCACCCAAAGGCAACCGAAAATATAAAAGAGATAATCAGCATGATACATGATCTCGTCGAAAAGGGGTTCGCGTATCAAAACGGTGACGACGTGTACTACAGGACGGAGAATTTCCCACATTACGGCAGGCTGTCCCACCAGCCGCTTGAGGATCTCCTTGCCGGCGCGCGTGTCGATATGTCGGATCGCAAGGAAAACCCTATGGATTTTGCGCTGTGGAAAGGCGCAAAGCCGGGAGAGCCATTCTGGGATTCTCCCTGGGGACAGGGGCGCCCGGGCTGGCATATCGAATGCTCGGCGATGGCAAATAAATATCTTGGGGAAACAATAGACATTCACTGCGGAGGCCAGGATCTAATATTTCCCCATCATGAGAATGAGATCGCCCAAACCGAAGGTTTCAGCGGACGCCAGTTTGTGCGTTATTGGCTGCACAACGGCTTTATCAGCATAGACAGCAATAAAATGTCAAAATCCCTGGGCAATTTCTTCACCGTCCGCGAGGCGGCGGAGGCCCACGGATATGAAAATATCCGCATGTTCATGCTAATGTGCCACTACAGAAGCCCGCTCAATTACTCCGGAGAGATCCTTGTACAGTCAAAAAATGCGCTGCAGCGGCTCAAAACGGCTAAGGGCAGCCTAGAGTTCATTGCCGCAAACGGCTCTGAGGTCCTCAAAGAACATGAGGAAGAATTTATTAAATCAATCCCCATCCGGCGCGGGCGGTTTATAGAGGCAATGGACGACGATTTCAACACAGCGGACGCCATTTCCGTTATTTTTGAAATGGTGCGGGAGAGCAACACCCTTGCGGCCGAACCTGATCCGTCAAAGGCTTTCGCGCGGACCGCGCTGGAAATATTAAACGAACTCACAGGAGTGCTTGGCCTTTTCTACGGCGACAATGAAGCCGGCGGGCTTGATAAGGAGATAGAGTCGCTTATAGCGGCAAGGCAGTCTGCGCGAAAAGAGAAAAACTGGGCCGAGGCGGACAGAATACGCGACAGGCTAAGAGAAATGGGGATAGTTCTGGAGGATACACAGCAGGGGGTTAAATGGAGAGTTGAAAGTTGAGAGGAGAGAGGAGAGAGCCTTGCAGCCGGTAATATGTGCATGGCAAAAAGTCTGTATTTCTATGCCTCGTTTCATCTAAAACTTTAGTAATTACTTAGAACCCCCTCCTGTCATTGCGGGCTTGACCCGCAATCCCCTGCGGATTTCGAGGGGATTGCGGCTCGGAGGCCGCAATGACGAGGCTTGAAAGGTTTCAGCAGTGGGGTACTGAGCAGTTATAAACTTTACAAGAATTGCGGTAGTATTTTTCGTCTGGAAAGGCGAAAGACCGCGCCGAGGGGGTATTTTTCATGGTAAAAAAGGTTATCGCTATTAACGGAAGTCCGCGCTTGGGTTGGAATACGCACACATTGCTTCAAAAGGCAATTGATGGCGCGGCGTCAAAAGGTGCGCAGACGGAGATGGTCAATCTGTATGAGCTTGATTTCAAGGGATGTATCGGCTGCCTGGGCTGCAAGCTGAAGGGCGGCAAAGTCGGCCGCTGCGCGGTGAGAGACGCTCTCACACCTGTTTTGGACAGAGTTTCGGAGTGCGACGCCGTCATTTTCGGCTCGCCGATATACATCGGAGAGGTTACGGGGGAATTGCGGTCGTTTCTTGAGCGGCTGATTTTCCAGTATATTTCTTACGATAAGATGGGGGACTCCCAGTTCGACAGACAAATAAAAACGGCGTTTGTTTTCACGACCAACTGTCCCGAAAACGCTTACGGCCAAGTCGGGTATACTGAGAGATTTGAGTTTTACTCCGAATTAATAGGCAGGGTACTCGGTCAGTGCCGTACTCTCGCCGTCAGTGAAACATGGCAGATAGACGACTATGACAAGTACCACATGGCGATGTTTGACGTTGAGGATCGCCGCAGACGTCGGAAGGAAGTTTTCCCGAAGGACTGTGAAAAAGCGTTTGAAATCGGAGAATGGATGGCTGAGGGCTGACGCTTGCTGAATGTATTTTTCCTCGGGCTGGTCAGTTTTTTTACTGATATCAGCGCCGAGATGGTGTATCCGCTTATTCCGCTTTACCTGACCTCCGCTTTTGGGGCGACTCCCGCGCTTATCGGAGTTATCGAGGGGATAGCAGAGAGTACGGCGGGCCTTATGAAGGTGTACAGCGGATATGTCACCGACAAATTTCATAAACGAAAAAGTTTGGCGTTTACAGGGTATTTATGCGGCGTCATTTATAAGCTTGTCCTTTTGTTTGCAAGCTCCTGGGCGGGGATTATGGCCGCCCGCGTGATTGACAGGGCCGGCAAGGGGGTGCGCGTCGCCCCGCGCAACTCGCTTTTGAGCGACAGCGCCGACAAGCATCATTTAGGCAAGGCATTTGGTCTTCACAAAACGCTGGATATGGCCGGCGCTTCCCTTGGCATCCTCTGTACCTACTTTTTTCTGCGCAGCTCCGCCGACGTCTCACAGTACCGCAGACTGTTCATGATCGCGCTTGTCCCGGCGATAGTCGGACTGTGCATGTTTGTATTTGTAAAGGATAAGCAGCCGGAACGGAGGAAAGTAAATCGAAGCATTAACCTCAGATATCTCTTTAAGTCGTTCAAGACACTTGACAGGCGCTTAAAGCTTTATTTGTTTATCGTCATGCTGTTTACCCTAGGCAATTCCTCAAACACCTTTCTTCTGCTCAGGGCAAGCTCCGTGGGTTACTCCGACCCGGGAGTTATCCTCATATTCTTCGTTTATCATGCGGTGGCTGCAATCCTGTCAACGCCGCTCGGCACGCTTTCTGACAAAGTGGGGCGCAAAAAACTGATCGTTTCGGGCTATTTCGTTTTCGCCGCAGCCTACTTCGGTTTCGCCTTCGCGACAGGCAAGGAGCTTATTGCGTGCATGTTTGTCCTGTATGGCTTTTTCACGGCGATGACCGCGGGCGTTGAGCGGGCGCTCATAACTGAAATAGCCCCCTGTGAGCTTTTGGGCACTATGCACGGGCTCCAATCCACTATCACGGGCGTCGCACTGCTCCCGGCAAGCATTATAACCGGTCTGTTATGGAACACATTCGGACGAACCGTGCCGTTTGTATACGGCGCAAGCCTGGCCCTCGCCGCCGCGGTTATGCTTCTGGTCTTTATGAAGTCGGCGGGGTGTGTAATGAGTGAAGAAAGTTAAATGTTAAGAGTTGAGTGTTACTCATCGTTCGGCTTGTTTCCAAACCTGCTCAGGATGCTTATCATTAGGGCTATGATACCCATTACAATAAATATGCCTATCATCCCGAACAGTAAAACCCGCAGTCCTTCAATAATCATGCTTTATATCCTCCTTTAATACTACGAGCATCCTCGAAAACTCTAAAGCATTGCAACTACAGGCATTGAAGTTTCGTTGCAAAAATCTCACATCCACGTCATGGCGGGCTTGACCCGCCATCCCCTGCGAAATTCGGGGGGATTGCGGCTCGGAGGCCGCAATGACGAATTGAGTTATCGAGGAGAGACTCATTACAGGCGCGGCACTAGGTTAATGATAATACCGCCGGCTATAACGCTTGCGATCTGTCCGCTTACGTTGACGCCGGCCGCATGCATTAGCAAAAAGTTTTGACGGTCTTCCTCCAGCCCCATTTTATGTATTACCCGGCTGCTCATGGGGAAAGCTGAGATACCGCAAGCGCCGATCATTGGATTAACCTTGGTTTTCGCAAAGAGGTTTACAAACTTGGCGAGCATAACGCCGCCTATCGTGTCAAATATGAAAGCAAATAGCCCCAGGCACATGATCAGCAGGGTTTGCAGAGTAAGGAAGTCTTTTGCCTGCATATTGACCGCGATGGTTATTCCGAGAAGTATAGTGATCAGATTTGCAAGCGCGTTCTGCGCTGTTTCGGACAGGCTGCCTAGTACGCCGCATTCCCGGAGCAAGTTGCCGAACATCAGAAATCCCACCAGCGCCACGCTGCGGGGAGCGATAATACCGGCGATAATCGTGACGACGACGGGGAATAGTATCCTCACCCGCTTGCTCACATTATCCTTGGCGTACGGCATGCGTATACGCCGCTCTTTTTGCGTTGTTACGAGCCTGATGCAAAGTGGCTGGATAATCGGCACAAGGGCCATGTAACTGTATGCTGCCACTATTATTGCCCCCATGTATTGGGTGCTGTAATAATTTCCAAGGAAAATAGCCGTGGGGCCGTCAGCCGCGCCGATGATACCCACGGCGGCCGCGTCCTGGAGGGAAAATGTGCCGGGAAAGAAATGCCCGATAATAGTGGCTGCCAGCAGCGTAACGAATATGCCCAACTGCGCCGCCGCGCCGAACAAAAGCAGTTTCGGGTTTGAGAGCATTGGGCCGAAGTCTATCATGGCGCCGATACCGATAAACAGCAGGAGCGGAAAAAGCTCATTGGCGATACCCGCATCATATAGTATGTTCAGCGGGCCATACTCGGCGCCGTGCGTAACGGCGCCGGATAAAGGCAGATTAACCAAAATCGCGCCAAACCCAATGGGCAGCAGCAGAGCCGGCTCCATTCCCTTTTTGATTGCGAGATAGATCAATATGCCGCCAAGCACCCACATCGCCAGCATTCTCACGGCATCCGACGGCTCAAGCGATGTTATCGCGCCAAACAGCATGTTAAATATACCTTCCATAATCCATACCTTTCATGAGGGCTTGTTTGAGAATTATCGCATTTTCGACAAGAAAATGCAAATATTTTCACTCTAAAGTCTGCTCTTCACTCTCCGCCGCAGGATTGACATGTACCATGCAGTGCTTAACATTATCAAACCGGCGCTCAATAGCGTCGTGAACCCGCTGCGCCACGCTATGGGCTTCGATCAGCGTGGAGTTGCCGTCCGCGCTGATTTCAATATCAACGAATACTTTTTCGCCGAACAGCCTTGTCATTATTTTGTCAATGCCGAGGACGTCTTCCTGCATAAGAATAACTGACCGTAGCGATGCGATGAACTCATCGTCGCAGGAAGTATCGGTCATTTTTCGCATCGCGTCCTTGAAAATGTCGATTGCGACCTTTAGGATAAACACGCTTATAACGACGCTTGCCATCGGGTCAAGTATCGGCAGCCCCATACGCGCGCCGAGTATTCCGGCAAAGCTCCCGACGGAAGACATCGCGTCGCTGCGATGATGCCATGCGTCTGCCTTAAGTGCGCCGGAGCCGGTTTTTTTCGCTGCGGCGTATGTGTACCAGTACATAGCTTCCTTTAGTGCTATAGAAGCGATCGCAGCCACGAGGGCAAGCCCGCCCGGGGCAGTAAGCCGGCCGGATGTGCCGTCTATTACGCTTTGTACGCCGCTCCGGCCGATCAAAATTCCTGTTGCAAACAGTATGGCGGAGAGTATGATAGCCGCGACACACTCTAGCCTTTCGTGTCCGTACGGGTGTTCTTTGTCGGATTTCTTGACCGAAAGCTTTATTCCGATCATCACTATGACCGTGCTGAGTACGTCCGAAAGGGAGTGCGCCGCGTCGGAAACCATCGCCGCTGAATTTGCGGTAAAACCCGCCAACAGCTTGAAGGCTGTCAGAAGCACATTGACGATCAATGTATTCCGCGAAGTTTTCATCGCAATTTGTTCGGTTGTTTTTTCCATAATATCCTCCTTAGTCGCGAACGCAAAAAGACGCGTCTGCGGAACATAATCACTGTCCCGCAGATGCGCCTATTAAACGCAATCCTGCTGCCTCTGACGGCCCAGCCCCATGACCGCCATAACGGCGGTTCATCGCCTGCTCAGTTTGTGCGCCCATTATAAACGATTATTCATCTCAATGTCAACACAATTTTTCAACTTTCAGGATGCAGCTCAAATTGCATCCTGCGGGAGTGTGAAGTGCTGCGCTTTCAGAGCTGCAAAAATTGTGACTCATTTTTCTATAGACAAAAACCGCTTTGCTGTGTATTATACTGGGTGTAAGCATAGCATAATAAATATTATTTCAGGAGGCATATTTTCATGAGCTACACGAATGAAGTTATCATTACCCGTCACGGAGAGGGCAAGCTCGCCACAAAAACCTATATTTCAGACGAAGCCGGCTTTTCTGTAGCGTCCGTTATTGTCATGGGACAAAAAGAATGCGTCCTGCTTGACTGTCAGTGGACCAAGTCGAACGCCCACAGGGTAATAGCGGAAATACTCGAAACCGGGCTTGAACTGAAAGCCGTTTTCGCGACGCACCTCCATCCGGATCATTACTGGGGACTCGGTGAGATCGAGCGCGCGTTCCCAAACGCAAAATGCTATATGCTCCCGGAAGAAGTCCCGCTGTACTCCGACCAGTATCAGAAAAAGCTTGACGACTGGATTGACATTGTCGGAGAGCAAAACCTCTGCCGCAAACAATGTGAAAACCTCTTGCCGCTGGAAGACCGCTATATCGAACTCGAAGGCGAGCGCATTGAGGTCATGGAGCATATCATGGGCGATCTGAAATGGAACTCCGTCGTTTGGATACCGTCGATAAAGACGCTGTACGGAAGCGATGTTATTTTCAACGGCGCCCACCCGTTCACTTGTGAAATAAGCAACGAGCAGCGTCTTGAGTGGATTGCCGAGCTTGAAAGGCTCGAAAGGGAGCTTAAGCCGGAGGTCGTTATCCCCGGCCACCAGAAGCCCGGCTGTCTGCTTGACTGCAGCGGCATAAAATATACGATTGATTATCTCAAGGCCACTGTGGAAGAAATTCCGAAGATCAAGGGGCTTGCCCCGGAAATAGGTACCGCCGTATTTTTCCACAGCATGGAAAAACGCTTCCCCAACGACGCCATCAGCATGTACAGCAACGATATGAACGCAAAAGTATTCAGCGGCGAATTCGTCTGGGGCTGGGAATCCGAGGAGCGCGCTGCGGAACACTAACTTCAAAGAAACCCCTCCCGTCATTGCGGGCTTGACCCGCAATCCCCTGCGTATTTCGAGGGGATTGCGGCTCGGCGGCCGCAATGACGAGGCTTGGAAGGTTTCAGCAACGGGGTACAGAGTAGCTGCTTGCCAAATTACATTGGTTCAACGCACAGATGGGGGCGGAAATGCCGCCCCCGTTTGTTGACGACAGGTGACGATATATGAAACTTATGGCGATTGACGGCAACAGTATTGTAAACCGCGCGTTTTACGGTATTGGCCGCCTCACGGCCGGCGACGGAACCCCGACGAACGCGGTGTACGGTTTTTTGACAATACTGCATAGGCTGATAGGCGAGGAGACGCCCGACGCCCTTTGCGTTACATTTGACCTTCCAGCACCGACGTTCCGGCATGAGATGTTCAAGGGCTATAAAGCCAAACGGACGGGGATGCCGGACGAACTCGCCGTCCAGATGCCGATACTCAAGGAAGTTTTAGACGCGCTCCATATCCCGCGCTTTGAACTTTCCGGTTGGGAAGCAGACGACTTGCTTGGCGCCATCGCCGTGAAATGCGGGGCTGAGGGCTGGGGGTGTGTGATTGTCACCGGAGATAAGGACAGTCTGCAACTTGTAACTGATCTGACTCGTGTAAAACATGTCAAATCCAGGATGGGGCAAACGGAAACAAAGGAGTACACCCCAAAGGCGTTTATCGAAGAGTACGGCTTTTCACCGGAGAAAATGACAGACCTCAAGGCTCTTATGGGAGACTCCTCCGACAATATCCCGGGTGTAGCCGGGGTCGGAGAAAAGACGGCGCTTGACCTTGTGCGCCGCTTCGGCGGATTGAAGGAGATATACGCAGACCTTGACCGGCTGGATATCAAGGATTCCGTCCGAAAAAAACTCATAGACGGGCACGAAAGCGCGGAAATGTCCTATGATCTGGCGCTGATACGCTCGGACGCGCCCATTGAAATTGAACTCAGCGACACTCTGCGCCGTGAGGCGGATAACGACAAGCTGTATGAGATATTCAAGCGCCTGGGTTTTACGCGGATTATTGAAAAGTTCGGTGTAAAGCCCCCTGCCGGCCCGGACGGAGCCGCGGCGGCAGTAGACGGGCCGGAGATTGTGCAGGTAACGTCGCCGCAAGAGTGCGCATTGCTTATCCTCGCCGCAAAGAACGCCGAATATGTCGCGCTGCAGCTTGATACGGATTATTTCGACAGCGCCTCCGTTGCCATACCGGGAGAGGATAAAGCTTACTTGCTGCGCCGCAGCGCAACAGAAGGTTTCGACGGAGTCATGGCAGGGCTGCTGAGCGGCGAAGTCAAAAAAGCCGGTCACAACGTCAAGGATATTTTGCGATTATGCCTTAAACGCGGAATCGGCGCCGATGGGTGGGTCTTCGACACCGCGTTGGCGGCGTATTTGATCGAACCGACGGAAAATGCCTACGCGATACCGCGGATATCCGAGCGTTATTGCGGCTATTCCCCCGCCGGCGACGCCGAGGAAAACGGCCAGATGACATTACTGGGCGATACGGGTAAATCTTATGCGGTCGAGTCATATGCGATTGGACTGCTTGCCGGGGCCTTGGGCGAAAAGCTCAGGGAAATGGAGCTTGAAAAGCTGTTTTACGATATTGAATTGCCGCTTTGCCGCGTTCTGGCCGATATGGAGCTTGCTGGTTTTCTGGTAGATAAAGACGCGCTCGGGCGGTATGGGGAAAAACTGGCCGACGGAATCGCGGAAACGGAATCACGGATTTTTGAGCTGGCCGACGAAACATTCAACGTCAACTCACCGAAACAGTTAGGCGCTATATTATTCGACAAGCTTATGCTGCCGGCGCCAAAAAAGACGAAAACCGGCTATTCAACAAATATTGAGGTTCTTGACCATCTGACCGGAAAACACCCAATAATCGCGCTGATTAAAGACCACAGGGAGCTGTTTAAGCTGAAGTCCACATACGCGGACGGCCTTTTGAAAGTAATAGGCCCGGACGGGCGAATACACACTCGCTTTATGATGACGGTAACGGCAACGGGCAGGCTTTCGTCAACCGAACCAAACCTGCAGAACATACCGATAAGGAAGGAAATAGGCGGCGAGCTTCGCAAAATGTTCGTCGCCGGGGACGGCAATGTGCTTGTGGACGCCGATTATTCCCAGATTGAATTGCGTCTGCTTGCGCACATCGCGGGAGACCCCGTCATGCGGGCGGCCTTCGAGCGGGGCGAGGATATTCATACGGTTACGGCCTCGCAAGTGTTCGACGTATTGCCGGAGGACGTGACGCCGGTTATGCGCTTCCGCGCAAAGGCGGTTAATTTTGGTATCGTGTACGGCATATCGCCGTTTTCACTTGCGCAGGATATCGGCGTATTGCCAAAAGAAGCCAAGGCATATATAGAAAGCTATCTCGAGAAATATGCCGGCGTTCGCAGGTATATGGCCGACGTTGTGAAAAACGCGAAAACTCTCGGCTATGCAGCGACGCCTTTCGGCCGCCGGCGCTACCTGCCGGAGCTGAAGTCTTCGAACTTCAACGTCCGCGCTTTTGGCGAGCGGGTCGCGCTGAATATGCCGATACAGGGCGCTGCGGCGGACATCATGAAGATCGCGATGATCAATGTGTCAAATCGGCTGAAGGCGGAAAACCTTTCGGCTAAGCTTATTTTGCAGGTACATGACGAGCTTGTGGCGGAAAGCCCCGAAAACGAAGCTGAGCGGGCTTGCCTGATTTTACGCGAAGAAATGGAAAATGCGGCGCAGCTCAGCGTACCGCTGACAGTGGATACTCGAGTCGGAAAAAGCTGGTACGCGGGGAGTTGAGAGTCTTCTCGAAAACTCAGTTCGTCATTGCGGCCTCCGAGCCGCAATCCCCCCAAATTCCGCGGGGGATGGCGGGTCAAGCCCGCCATGACGTGGAGGTGAGATTTTTAGAGCGAAACTTCAATGCCTGTAATTGCAATGCTTTGGAGTTTTCGAGGATACTCGTTGAGATTTTAGAGGTGAGTTATTTAAGTTGGGAGCTGAGGGGATAGGTTTAATAACTCGGGCGGCTGCGGAAGCGGATATGCCTCGCATAATAGAAATCGAAAGAGAATCCATTTCACCGCCCTGGTCGATTGAGGCGCTTTTAGGCGAGATACGCAGAGATGATTCATTCTTCGCCCTTGCCGCCGAAAACGCTACGGTTTTTGGGTTCGTTATCCTGCGGAATATGGCGGATGAAGGCGAACTGCTTCAAATAGCGGTCGGCAAAGCACACCGGAGACGCGGTATCGCTGACTTGCTGATGAAAGCCGCGCTCTTTCACTCTGAGGAAAGCTCACAAAGCGCGATCTACCTTGAGGTACGCGAAAGCGGTGAGGCAGCGATAAATTTGTATAAAAAACACGGCTTTAGACAGATAGGCAGCCGCAAAAACTACTACAGTCAACCAATAGAGAATGCAATCATGATGGCACGCCCTAAATACCAATGCACATATTTATAAGGAGTTTACCGCAACAACATGATAATCCTATCGATCGAAACATCCTGCGATGAAACTGCCGTTGCTGTTACGCGAAATGGACGCGAGGTGCTGGCGGAGGAGCTTTATTCACAGGCGGACATGCATGCGCTGTATGGAGGGGTCGTGCCTGAGATTGCCTCGCGAAACCACGCGGCGCATATAGGTAGGCTGGCCGAGCTTGCGTTAAAAAAAGCCGGAATAAAAAAAACCGATATCAACGCCGTCGCCGTTACGTACACGCCGGGACTTATCGGGGCGCTGCTTGTCGGAGTGAATTTTGCAAAGGGCTTATGCTTGTCGCTTAATGTGCCCCTTGTGCCGGTGCATCATATCAGGGGGCATATCGCGGCTAATTATATTGCATATCCGGAGCTTGAGCCGCCATTTTTGTGCGTCATAGTTTCCGGCGGCAACAGCACTATCGCTGATGTGCGTGGATATACGGATATCCGTATAATCGGCAGATCAAGGGACGACGCGGCTGGCGAATGCTTTGACAAGGCCGCGCGCGTGCTTGGGCTGGGATACCCGGGGGGATCCGCCCTTGATAAATTGGCGCAAACCGGAAATGATACGCTCTTTGCTCTGCCCCGCCCGGTGATAGAAGGGGTTCCCTACGATATGTCTTTCTCCGGTCTGAAAACAACCGTGGTAAATATCGTACACAATGCGGAGCAGAAAGGCCGGGAACTCGATAGGCCCTCTCTCGCGGCGTCCTTTGCCGCAGCGGTAAGCGATATTATCGTGCCGCGAGTCATGGCGGCGGCGGCGGAGTTGGGGCATAAAAGAATCGCAATCGCCGGCGGAGTCGCCGCTAATTCGCGTATCAGGGCTGATTTTCTAAAGGCTGCGGAGGCTGATGGCCGGACTCTTTTTATCCCGCCGCTCAGGTTGTGCGGCGACAACGCCGCGATGATAGGCTGCCAGGGATATTACGAATACCTCGCCGGCGTACGCGCAGGCATGGAATTGAACGCATACGCGACGACGTCGGCGCAAACTACTTTTGGGGCCTCATCTGTATAGATACTATTCCTATGCCGATTATTATAAATACTATGCTTATCAACTGGTTTTGGGAAAGCACTTGACCGGTATTGCTGTCCCTTAGAAAATCCAAAGCGAATTTCGCAAAACCGCATAAAATGAAGCTTATTCCAACTTTTTTCATATCAAATTGGTTTTTCTTATGCTTTATCATCATGTAGGCAAATATCCCAAGAAAGACGATTGTTTCAACTATTTGAACAGGAAACCGATTTGTATTCGCAGACGCCGACCCGGAATACTCATAGACGATACTGCCAAAGCCTGAATACTCTATCCCAAAACAGCAGCCTGCCAGAAAACAACCGATTTTGCCAACGCCGTACATAAGAGGGATAGAAGGCGTAAAAATATACAGCATTTCATCAATCGGTTTTCTAAATTGCAGGCAAAAAAGTATCAGGAATAATAACGCGCCAATGACAGCGCCATACGCCGTAAACCCTAAAGCAAGAAAATCAAATTGTCCATCCAGCTCGCGATAGTTTTGAATAAAAGTTAATATTTTCGCGCCGCCGATTATTCCGACGCTTTCGTAGAGCAATAAACAGACTATTTCATTTTTGGAAAAACTATGTTTTTTTGAAAGAATTGCGACGATGATAATATTTGCGGCCAATGAAGAAAAGATCATAACGCTGTATACGGGTATTGTCGTATCAAACATAACTCATACCTGCTGACAAATTTATCGGCAAGAAGAAAAGCAGGAAGACGCCATATTGGCACAAGCAATCGCCAATATTATTAAAACTATTACTCCAAGTCCAATCAAGCCTAAAAACACCCAAAACAACACTTTTATCGCCCTGCTTCCGGGGTATTTTATGAAAGCCGTTACGATTGTGATAAGAGCGGCGATGAAAGCAATTCCCCTTACCTGCCAGATGGTGAATGATAATACGAGGCAAACAAGAAAAATAATTATTAGTAATTTCTCGTTACCGCTGCTGCTTGAAATGTCCCGCTTTGCCCCGGCATTTTGTGTTTCGGTTTCTTGAATGTTTTCGTAGGCTTCGCCGGCAATATCACCGTTTTCTCCTGCCGGGTCTTCAGAACTGTTTGAGGAAGTTTTATGACCGTCTTCAGCCTCATTGCCGCGTTCTTGGCAGCTTACAAAACACTTTGGGCAAATACTCCAATCTATTTCTAATTTATAACCACAGTTTTTGCATTTCATGCTCACTACACCTCGCAACTCAAGGATAGCACGAAAGCTGCCCGATGTAAATGCAAATTACTCAACACACTCCGCACTCAACACTCAACACGTTTCAGGTCAGACCTTGCCGGAATGGGGCTGTTTTTTCATTCCGTAGCGCGGAGCAAGGATGCGGAGCGCCGCGAATAGGCGCAGGATGCGCCACTCCGCGACAGGAACGCAAAAAATAGCACCATACC
>Ga0099364_10008422_pt1 | contig 14519 bp, 5 predicted proteins | sample TergutTh196P3_FD_73070 | JGI IMG/M metagenome (GOLD analysis project Ga0099364, IMG submission 73070) | Microcerotermes parvus P3 segment gut microbial communities from Pointe-Noire, Republic of the Congo - Th196 P3 | ecosystem: Host-associated > Arthropoda: Insects > Digestive system > Gut ... | reverse complement strand
TGATGGACTCCCTATATCGGACAGATGTTATACCATTGGGTATAGGTGGGACGATTTGAAAGGGATGTGGTTCCTGAAAAATATTTCCAAGCCGCAAATAATAACTTTTGTTTTCCGTGACGATTATTCTGATGTATACGGTCGTGTTATGAATGATTTGGGAGGTATGAACTATGTCGTGCCTGCAGCTGAAAATTTCGGTAACATAATTTGTGCGGTGTGCAGATATAATGTGTTAAATTGCCTTGACCCCGAGAAACATGAGCGAAGACTTGATTACATCGGAGAATATATACCAAGCGCCGCATTGTTCCTTACCACAGGAACATATCGCAGCGGAAGTTACAGTGTTGCCAATAAGTATTATTTGGATGATATATTCACAACATGGCCGGATTGGCTTGAAGCCGAGAGAGAAGAGGATCACAATGTTGTACAGGAAATTGTCTTTACCGATCCGACTGATGCAAGCCGGCGTGTTGTTTTCTCGCTTGCTAATAATAACGGGGCAGCCGCACTTGGTATGGATACGGTTTACGGGTCTCCACGGTATTTTATTCAGGTCTTGCGTGAAGGCAGCTTTGAACTTGTTGCACGATCAAGCCGTTCGGTAAGTGAGCTTGATCAAGTTGAAGGACGTGCAAGATTTGAAGTCGTTACCGGTATAACAAATAACAGTTTAATGACAAATGCCGGTTTCGGTGAAGTTGCAAATCGGTCTTTATTTCAAGATGATAAAAGAAGTCATTCCAGAGATTTTGCAATAAGAACTGATGTGCAATTTTGGGTCAGGTCATCTGTAGGCGGGAAAGGTTGGTCTATAGATTCAAAATGCTTTAACGGAGTAGTAGAATACGAAGAATACTTTAACGGTGAAGTTGTTTATTACAGAGGCGAAAACTTTATCAAATTTGAATATACACCATTTATTAAAAAAGGTTGTACCGATGAATGTATTGCAACCCTGAAAGCTCAACATATCCTAGGATGTAGCGGAACCGCATATTTATGTGTAGACTTGAAGGCCGAAGTGACGGCGGTATTCTATCCGGGCGGTGCAGAACTTACATTAAAACAAAGCCCTATTCAAATTGGCGATGCCACAATTGGCGAGGGCACGGCAATCGACGCAACAAGTTCTGCGGTTTTTTCAGGAACTTTTGTAAGCGATCTTTCAATTGTTAATGATGATCCAAGAGATGTTTTAAGAAATCTCTTAACGTTTTCGTTTGAGGTTCCGGGAATGCCCCAGTCATCATATGCACTGTTTGATTGCCTTCACCGCGGGGTGGATAGCGACGGTTATACAGTTCACCAAGGATGCGGCGAGCATTGTTATCGCGATGAGACAATAACAGGTTCCAAATGGTCTTTGGTTTTCACTTTGATGGTTGAAAGCATTGAAGATTACAGCTTGGGCAGCGGTATATCAACAAATCACAAGAGATATATGTATAAAATTCTTATGAGTGTTGTGCCTGGAGAATATTATATTGCTACTGATACATATGGGTTGATTAATGCTGCCGGAATTCAACGCCCGCTGGACAACGGATTTGACGGAACGTTACATGTTGTTGAACGGCAAGTGCCCGAAATTGTAAACAAAACGCTGGTTGATGCCGGTTTCAACCCTGCAGATGTGGACAGAATTCTTGAACGGCGGGCAGTCAAGTGTCCGGTAGAAGTATTTGCCCAAGAAGTGCAAGCTGTGAATTTTCAACACTTTTCTAAAACCGAGGATATTTCGGTTGGCGGAGAAAACCCTGAATGGAGACTGGGTGTGGATTTCAATGACCAGTTCCAAAATAACAACGTATATATTGACTCGATTACCACCCAAGACGGGGGATTGTTGCGTGTGATAACAAGTCCGACCTTTGCATGTGTTGGTACAATACAGTTAAATGCAAGACCTTATGTCAAGGATGTACAACGGGACGGCAACAGAGAAACGGTTACGTGGAGGGAAAAAACTCGCGAAGAAATAAATAACGGAACAAAATTTGACGTAGAGTTCACGGTCAGGTTTAATCAGCTTGTATTAGACGAGACTTATGAAGATAAGTTTTTTGTAAAGAAAAGTTTTCCAGAATATCTGCCGGTTTCAAGTCAGGTCAGGAATCTTTCAAATCTTAACTTGCCACCCAAGTATTCATGGAACGGAATATACTATTTCCAAACATTTCTTGTGGATGACGGGAGTGTTAAAGGCGAAAAAATTCCTGAAGACGCAGAGTTTATTGTCGATATATATTTAGAGGTATTAGAATTAGAAGCGACAAAACTGTCAAGAGCTCACGGCGGCGGAGCAATATACAAGACGATAACCAATACAAGCCCCGAAGAAGACCCACGGGTAAGTCGTTATAATCCGCAGGATCCAAAGTTAATCAATATTTATGAGGAACTGGAAAGCAAAGATTCCGAAGTCCGAAGCAATGCATTGCAAAGACTTAGAGAATACTTTGAAGACCCCGGAGCGATATTTTATGAACCCAACAATATCGCCAAATTGAGTTTGGGTGTTGCTGAAAGACCGGGCCTCTATTACGATTATTACGGTGAAGGCAAAAAAGCAATACAAGCTGTCGGAAGAAATCATAGTTTCCGAACACATCTATCCGGTCACGGAACCGAAATATTGGGTATTGATGATAAGGCGTTAACAAAAGACGGAACCCCATTTTACGAGGTTAGTGTGACTACAAGGTATCCAAGTGTTCCCGGCAAGGATAGGGTGTTGTCTTCTAAAACCAATCTTGCAGGGATAAAAGAATGGGTAGAATGGATTGATTTTGGTGCTCATGGCGACGGGCAGTGGATGCTTAAAATTCCTCCCGATGTGGATTATGTCGGCGGTGTCATAATGATTTACATACATTATCAAACAATTGAATTCGGACATACATTCTACAGATATTCAACACTCGAAGTTGATATGGCGTTGTTTACGATACAAGGCTTCAGGATTAACGGAGTTTATGGAAATACTGTACGTTTATATAATTATGGTTCACAAGATATGGAACTTGGTGTCGATGCCGATCATTATCGGGGTAGCGCCAGCGAACAACCTGAATTGGCTGCAAGGATAAACAGAGCCCTTTATGCTAACAATGCGCCGAATGAACCTCAAAGTCTTTCGCAAATAATTAATAATGACCACAGCGACTTTTTAAAGTGGGAAGGTTCCCATGATAATTGGGTGAGCGGAGGTACACGTTTAAATGATCCTTCCACATTGGATGGGAAATATTACCGTGATCATTATCCTAGCGATCCGGAAACAGGTCAAAGACCGCTTAACTTTATGCTTGGTAAAGACACTTCAAAATTTATTATTGGTACGTCACATGAAAACAAGACAAGTCAATTAAGTATACAAATAAACTATTCTTATGACCAGCAAGGCTATGTACAGCTTGAACACTGGAGTGACCTTAGCGCACGATGGTTCAGACAACGATTTGATGTAATGACGTTTTGGAACAGCAACGAACGTGACCCGATTCGTATTTGGGATGATGAGGACGGATGGAGGCACATCCAAAACATGAGGCCCGGCGAGCATTATATTCTTATGCAAGACATTACAATTGACATGCACGATGAAGACAGTTCTACTCCTTTCAAGAATTGGAAGCCAAAACCGTTTGTAGCAGCATCATTTGACGGAAACAGCAAAAAGATTAAACTGTCCGGTTTTGACCTTAGTGACCAACCCGAGAACATAGGTATGTTTACAGAAGTAGATCCGGGCAGTGTGCTTAAAAATATTAACCTTGTTTTGGATGTTCAAGGCAACGGACAAGGATCTTTTGATATTAACCTTACCAATAAAAGAGGTGGATGGGCATACACCAAAACCGATATAAATGTCGGAGCCTTGGCCGGCACGAACAAGGGTGTAATCACTAATTGTGCTGTTGTAGTTGATAATCAATTTAAGTCAACCGACCGCAAAAACATGAACCCTCACAATCCCAATGTAAATTATGGGGACCACCAGGTTGTTGACTATTCATTCTCAACGGCATATACAACAGGAGATTTGGCCGGTAAGGCACGTGCAAGGATAGCTGTTTATGTCGACAATCTTGGCATGACCATAAATGTCGGCGGACTTGTCGGTATAAACGATGTCAATGATGAAAACCGGTACAACTATTATTGGAGCAATGAGGATCAAGTTACCGGTGTAATTTCCAACAGCCGTGTTCTTGTTGATGTTTTTGTAGGTGATATTAATATTCCTAACCCAAATGAGTCTAGCGGTCAGGCAAATGTCCGCCGTGCTGTTGTCGCAGGGTTCGTAGCAATAAATCGTGGTTCAATAGTATCAAGTTTCTTTCGTGACGCAAGTATATATAACAGATGTGTTGAAACGACTGACTTAAACGTTACCGAAAAGGGTTCTTTTACTGCGGGCTTTGTCGGTTTTAATGAGCGTAGCGGTTTTGTTAAGGGTTGTTATGTGATGGGCGTGACCGACGAGGCAACTCTTGTTGCAAATGTTTCTCCGGTTCGTACAGAACTTGATAATCTTGCCGGAACAGTGACACTTGGCGAGGTTCACTCTGCTCATCGTTCTGTGGCAGGTTTTGTTTACATAAGTGAAGGTGGCTCGCTTGTTGAAGACTGTTATGTGAATATAAGAATTGCAGGTGGCGGACTTCGCAGTGGGTTTATTTATTACCAACAGAGCGGCTCTATTCTTAGAAACAATTTTGTTAACAATCCGACTGTTAATAATCAGCTTGGGGGGGCTTATTATGCGTTCAATGAGCTATACAATAATCCTTTACAGAATGGAAGCATTATTGTAAATAATAAAATAATAAACCATCCGGGAGTGCTCGGATCTACTTCGGGGCAATTAGGAGAATGGGATGCAATAAATGGAACCAGGTTTACCATTGGGGATGCTTTTTCAAATTTATTGGAAGATTTTAGAAATTTCAGCGTTAGCACATCAAAAAGGGGTCTTGACAATGAACATGCCAATATGTGGGTAATGACTTCTCAAGGACCGCGGCTTGTTGCTGCAGGAGATGACAATATTGCTGTCAGCATTCGTATATTGGTAGATGACGAGCATCCGTCCGGTATTCCATTGCTGGTTGATAGTCCTAAAATGGAATATTGGGCAGGATCGCAAACAAGACAGGTCAAAAAAGAAATTGACGTAAAATACGGAAGCAGAACGAATCCGGTTATAATTACCGATGGTCGCCAGTTTAATATGGAAATATATAAAAACTCTAATGCTGAATCGCAAGTATTGGCAAATTTGGACAGAGGCACCGAAATAAACTATGACGAAAATATTTATGACAGACATATCAGACTTGTAAACAACATTTCCCTTAATTATGCCGAATTAGGTGATACAGTTTTAACGTACCAGTCAAGTTTCAAACACCGAACATTTGACGGCAACGGTCTTTCTATACGTAATATCTCCATAGATGCAGTTGATGCAACTGATAACAGAGGCGGAGCACGACCGTTTGCACTGAATAGTGTTGGATTATTTTCAACAATAGAAGGTGCGGTTGTTAAAAACATGGTATTGCATTTTGTCCAGCATAGTAACGAGCCATGGTCTATTGGAACAACTGCTGCAACCTATACCGGCGGTCTTTCAGGTATGGTTATTAACAGTAACATTGTTGATATAACATTAGACAAAAATGATTATACATCGGGTAATGTTTGGTATGCACATATATTGGGAGGCTCGATAGCAGGTGGTCTTGTTGGATATGCGCAAGATTCATTGATTGAAAACATTTATGGCAATATAAGTGTTATGTCGAAGGGGAGAGATGATTTTGCAGTTCACAATACATTCGGCAATATAGAGATGTATTTTGATGATGGGGGTCACAATGAAATAAGTGTTGCGGGCGGCTTAATAGGCTATGCTGACAGGCATCCGGTGGGTTCTCACTTTGCGCACTGTCCAAGTGACTGTAACTCGCATTATGTCGGCTGCCCGATTAACTGTACCGAAACACATTCAATGGTTATTAAAAACATAGGCAACATAGGCAGTTTTATTCGGGCATCTACAATAGGTACGTTTGATGTAAGCGCTGAAATTGTCGGAGGCCTTGTCGGTGTAATTGGTGAGGGATCGGTAGCTGAAGGGTTAAAATATACAAATACAAATGCTACGCTTAATCTTTCGACGAAATATTGGGCCGGCGGTTTAGTTGGTGCAAACTTTGGTGAGATTGATAACTCTGGTTTAATACTCGATACGTCTTTGTCCGGAACAATTGCGCTGACACCGTTTGGAAACCGTTACAGCACAACCGCTACAGATTGGATTGTTGGTGATATTGAGAAAATCGGCGCAACAGTGGGCGGTGTGGCAGGCTATAACAGCGGAACAATTAAAAACATCCGAACCAACAGTACAATCAGTAACCTTAACATATGGACTTTGGGCGGTATTGCCGGTGATAACTATGGTGGCAGAATTGAAAACTGTACGGTAATGGGAAGCTTAAACGGTGGTCTTTATGTAGGCGGTATCGTAGGATTCGATTTTGCAGGCGAAGTCACATCGGCTTTGGTAAGATTTATAGATAACAATGCAACTGGTGTAACTCTTCCGGGTATAAGTGCCGGAACAACGTTAACTGTTGGCGATCCGGGCATTATAACTTGGATATTCGCGGTCAGATATAACAAAGGGACCGTTCAAGCACCGATTTGGGATTACTTTTATTTCGGTGAAGTTATAAGTTCGGTTAACATAGATAATTGGTGGAGAATGGATATAACAAACCCGTACGTGTTTGATGTAAATTATTGGAATAACTCCAGCAATCCGAATAAAAGATATGTCGGACGAATTATAGGAAATACAAGAACAAATACGCTTTAGTGTTGTATACTGGTGCTGTGCTTATAAATGACGAAGTCGCCGATATAATTTACCGCAACGAAGAAAACGGCTATAGTGTGGTGAAACTTGCAAACAGTAATGTAACGGCTGTTGGCTTTTTCCCTTATGTAAGTGCAGGGCAGGAATTTGAATTTATCGGTGAATACATTGAAAACGCAAAATACGGCAAACAATTCAAGGTGCAAAGCTATGAAATCAAACCGCCTGATACACCATCAAAAATACGTCAATTTATTGGCAGCGGTTTGATTGAAGGAATAGGGCCTGTAACTGCTGCAAACATTGTAAAGACCTTTGGCAAAGATACTTTGTCCGTTATGGAACACCGTCCTGAAGAACTTATCGTTGTCAAGGGTATATCTTTACGAAAAGCCACCGCTATAGGGCTTCGCTTTGGTGAAATCAAAGAGATGCAAAAAAGCGTCAGTTATTTACAGCGGTTCGACATGTCAATTAACATGGCAATCAAAATTTTCAACTACTATAAAGATCGTACTGTTGAAAAAGTCCAACAAAATCCATATCAGCTTATTGAATCTATAGACGGTATCGGTTTCTTGACTGCGGACAAAATGGCAAAGGAGCTGGGAATTTCATATGCCGGCCGTTTTCGCGTGCGGGCAGGCATCGTATATTGTCTTAAGCAGTCAAGCGAAGCGGAAGGGCATACTTATTTGCCGATGGATAAACTCTTGTCCGCATCTTGCCGTTTATTAAAAATTAAAATGGAGCAACTGCAACCCGTTTTTGAAGATGTAGTAAAAGAACTTTGTCTAGATAAATACTTATCCCAAGTCAAAAACGGTGTAATGCTTACGCGTTTTTACAACGCAGAGAAAGCGGTCGCAAGTAAACTGTGTTTACTTGATACGTGCGAGCAACAGAAAGTCAATAACGCAAAGCTTGAAAAACTTTTGGCACACTATGAACAGGTAAACGGGGTTGAGCTTCATAAAACGCAAAAAGAAGCAATTGTTACAGCTGTTACCCGTGGTGTAAGCGTCATTACGGGCGGTCCCGGAACGGGTAAGACCACCATCGTGCGTGCAATACTTTATATTAATAATGCTCAAGGGTTGACAACGCAATTACTTGCTCCGACAGGGAGAGCCGCAAAGCGTTTGGAAGAAACCACAGGATGTTCCGCTAGTACGATACACAGAGCACTGGATATTGATTACAAGAACTATCCCGGCCCCAACGGAAAAAACGCTTGGCATTACGATGATCCTGACAATGTAATCAAGGCCGATGTTGTGATTGTCGATGAAGTTTCTATGTGTGATGTTATATTGACAAGTCAGCTTTTGAAAAAGGTTCTGCGCGGTACACGTATTGTTTTTGTGGGAGATATTGACCAATTACCGTCCGTGGGTGCCGGCAATGTATTGGCGGATATAATTGGTGCAGGCGTTGTTCCGGTTGTGCGTTTGACGGAAATTTATCGTCAAACTGAACTTTCAAAAATAGTCACAAACGCACACGCAATAAACCATGGCGAGATGCCCGATATAAGCAACAAATCAAATGACTTCTTTTTTGAATCTGCTGCCAACCCTTCAGAGATAAAAAAGAAGGTACTGTCGTTGGTGACAGAAAGACTGCCTAAGTATTTAATGAAATCAGAAACAAATAAACTAAACAATATTCAAGTTCTTTGTCCTATGAAACTTGGTGAGGCAGGCATGAACAGCCTCAATCTAGCATTACAGCAATCATTAAATCCTGAAAGCCTTAATAAACCTGAATATGAATACGGACAAACGCTGTTCCGTTTGGGTGATCGTGTGATGCAAACACTTAACAACTATAATCAGGAATGGACAAAACCGGTGATAAAAGCACACGAGACAGCGGAAACCGGTGCAGGAATTTTTAACGGTGACATTGGTATAATTACTGTGGTCAACCGTCAAAACGGTCAGGTGACGGTGGAGTTTGATGACGGGCGCGTAAGTATTTACACACGCAGCGACCTTGCAAACCTGGTATTAAGCTATGCTATTACCGTCCATAAAAGTCAGGGCTGTGAATTTGATGTAGTTGTAATTCCCGTGACAAGCGGAGCATATATGGTGCTGACACGTAATCTTTTGTATACCGCGGTAACAAGAGCGCGCAGTTTGGTGATGCTTGTCGGCAGTGCGGAGAACGTGAAAAAGATGGTGGACAATACTTATACAAAACAGCGGTTCACAATGCTTAAGGATTTTTTAATTGACAGCCGTGACAAAACGGAATTACTATTTGACGGGGGTGATGTTTAGGTGACGGGAGAAGTTATAAGTGTTTCCAAAACAGGCTATCATGTTAACGTAAATGGCAAGACTGTTTTCTGCCTTATTAACAACAGTTTTAAATCAGATGAAAAGCCCATAGTCGGCGATCTTATAGTGGCAGAACAGCGTGAGGACAAATACTTTATACTGGACATAAAAACGCGCAGAAGCCTTCTGAGGCGGTTTGACGAGACTAAGCAATGCTACCAGCACATTGCAGCCAACGTAGATACTGTCTTTATTGTGACAAGCGCAAACCGTGAATTTTCCGAAAATCGTATCAAAAAATTCTTGGCTCTTTGCGATGGACAACAGATACGCTGTGTCATAGTGCTGACCAAAACAGACCAAAATAAAACCCAATGCACAACATACAATGACCTGTGTAAACGATTGGGGACGGAATGGATTGGGATTAACGCCCTCAAAAAAGACGAGGTTAAAAAACTTTTGAATTACTGGCAATGCGGTGAAACCGCGTTGCTCATGGGCTCGAGCGGTGTGGGAAAAAGCACAATAATAAATACGCTTTGCGGATTGAATTTGAAAACACAAGGGATACAAGGTGCGCGGCGGTTAAACCAGGGCCGTCATACAACAAGCGCGCGGACAATGTATTTTCTTGAATGCGGTCGCAAGATTATTGATAACCCCGGTGTGCGTATTGTGGGGACAGTTCAACAAATCAGTTGACTTTTATTTCTATAAATACTAATAATAGTATATGGTAAATATACCAAAGAAAATTGTATTACTTGCCGCTGTGAGTGTGGCAACATTTGCGCTTGTAATAATATCAATCGTTGTACCCGTGCACCTGCAATCAGGTGGCTCTGCTGGTTTGATCCAGCGGTTAACATCAACTCAACCGGGAGGTCATATCGACGCCGATGACAAAGTGCCGATCGGCGATCACGGTGTACACATAGACGAACCGCAAACATTTGAAATCGGTAAAATCAAGGCAACAATGGATCTTGTGTGTACAAGGCTGGAACCCGAAGACGGGTTCATCCGAAACGAGGGCAGCGGAGATACAATTGTACTTGTTTTTGAAACGGGCACCGGTCCTTGCTATGAAATCACGGGAATGAGTATTGATGGATTTGGTTGTTTGCCGTGCGGTAATTGCGGTGAAGATGTTTGTGAAAATGAATGTGGCTGCGAGGAAGAATGTAAAGGATATCACTGTCATATGCCAATGGGCGGTGTGAAAGTAAACGGACCGGGAGCGAAATATTGTCTTGGCGGTTGCAATTTTGGCTGCCGAGCATGGATATCAGCGTCATATAACGACAAGTCTAAGTCTGCAACAGTGACAATCGCGGATCTTGCGGTTGGTGCCGGTGAGGGCTGCGGTGTAGACGGCTGCTTTGATTATATTAACATCTCGGTGTCGACGAAGTTTGTATCTGAGGAACGTTATCACAATGGCTGGCAGCCATGTGATGATTTGGATGAAAATGGGAACTGCAAAGAACAAAAGAAGCATACGCAATATTTAAATGATCAATATCAATATGTTATTGGAACATGCTGTGGGGACGCTAGAATAATAGAAGAAGACGAAATAATCCGTAAAAGCGATGAAGCAAAAGGATGGGATTTTATTGGCATTCATGGTTTTCCAAATGGTTATGGCGTTGTTGGTTGGAACAGTATAGATGACTTTGCGAAACAATTAAAAAAAGAGGGATTTGGTCATAGACAGATATGGTTATCTGCGTGTCATGCTGGAGAACTTGAGGATGGTGTAGGGGCAAGACTGGCTGCAGCATTGAAGGTTCCTGTCAAAGCTGCTATGGGAGCCCCTCGCATAGTTGCTGGGAAACTAGTTATACCAAAGTTTGAATTACCTGGTGCCAGCTTTGGTTATGAGCAAGGTTGGGCTATGTTTTATCCGGATGGATGCAATGATTCGGAAGGTGCTTTGGAAGCAGACACGGAATGTCATTTTTGCTGGCCGCCTGAGGGAGTATGTGGCCATCTGTCCGGTCTTTGCTGTGCATGTTATCCTAGCGGCCAAAACTGTAAGAAAAAATTAGCACCAGACGGGAATTCATATGGACCATGTTGTAAATGTAAAGAACCGGAAGAACCATGCGGCTCAGATGCCTGCCATGTATGTCATCCTCCGCCAGGTGGCTGTAAAAAACTTCTTTCTAAGCCGGTGCGCTAGCACTGTTAGTTTTAGAAGTTAATAATAATAAAAGTATATTGACTTTTGTTACGTTAAGCAGTACATTTATTAGATGTATGTAGATTGGCATTCTAACGGAGCAAAACGCGTATTAACAAGCATCGCAATTGTGGCGGGGCTGGTCGCAGCATTTTCTCTCCGGCTGTTAACGATTTGGGTTTTTGACGTTATTATCATGGTGCTTGCTTTTGTAGCGGTATGGGAAGTTATGAGGGCCCGACGTTCGGAGGCTAAAGGTGTGGCAAGTTATTATGTTTACTCTTATATGGTTATGGTTTACCTGACGTTCTTGATGGGCGTCTTGATGAATTTTGCGCTTTGGCTACATGTCTTGATGCAGGGCATAGTTTTGGGGATTTTTACTCTCTATACGTATCTGATGAATTACATGGACAAGGATTTTATAAAAGAGTCCGAACTTAAGAAAAAGAAAGTCGGGCGCTCGGCTTTGTCACCGCTAAAAGAATTTTTAAAAATAGTAATTTGCCCGTTCGCGATGTTATTTTCACTTGTGGTGATTAACCACATGGGAACATGGGCAACAATAGTACGTATTGAAGGCGCAGAACCCGTCGGAGTTCCTATGGTAGCAACGTTTGCTTTGCTTCTGGTTTTTGTAATCAGTTGCTTTACCGATACTTTTGCGTATTTGGCAGGCAGGGCACTTAAAGGCCCCAAAATGCTGCCGAAAAAACTCCAACACATAAGCCCCAATAAAACTCTTGCCGGTGGAATCGGCGGACTCTTTGGCGGTGTTGTGGGTGCGCTTTTGGTTGTATTGCTTTGCTCGATGAACAAAGACTTGCAAGTGTTTTTAACGGATCGAATCGGTAGTTCTATGGCTGTCCAATTTCTTTTTGTTGCTGTCGGTTTTGTTGGTGCGATTGTTACAACTATCGGCGACTTGTATGCAAGTTGGCTTAAACGCAAAGCGGGCATAAAAGATTTCGGCAAGTTTTTGCCCGGACACGGCGGAGCAATGGATCGCCTTGACGGAATTTCATTTAATGCATTGTTCATTTGGTTTGTTATGATGCTTGTGGTATTTGCATAAGTGGTAACGTGTTTGGTGTATACTTAAAAGAGGGGGATAAGTGGCAGTATTATATATCTTTATAGCATTTATGATTTTGCTGTTTATGATAACAGTCCATGAGTTTGGTCATTATATTGCTGCGAAGGCTCTTAAATTCAGGGTTGAGGAGTTTTCCGTAGGTATTGGCAAAGCCATCTATAAGAAAAAAAGAAAAAACGGTGAAGTGTTTTCAATCCGGTTAATTCCGCTTGGCGGGTTTTGTATGTTTGCGGGCGACGATGACCTTGACAATAAACTTGGCGATAACCGACCCAAAACATTTGAAAAAGAAGAAGACAAAGACTATATACCGTTTAACAAACAGGCCCCGTGGAAGCGATTAATAGTTTTGTTCTCCGGCGGATTTGCCAATCTTATTTGTGCCGTTATTTTTGCGGTGGTTTTCCTAATGGTATTCGGGTACCATCATAATGTTAAAGTAACCGATCTTGACCCTGCTGTAGCACATCATCAGTTTCAAGAAGGGGATATAATTCAATCAATAGAGAATAAAAAAGGCGAATACAAAAGTTTTACATTTACAAATTCGTTCATGGCTCAACTTAATAATTATGATAAAATCGGTGATACGTTTACGGTAAAAGTCCTTCGTGATGTAGATGGTAACGGGGTTCTTGTTCCGGTTGACGTTACAGCAACAATTCAACGTGTTGCTGATGACAAGGGTCGGTACTCGAGTATATTGGCCGGTGCTGCGGGATTGAAACAACAGTGGATAAAGTTGTCGTTTGGCAATGCTCTTGGCAAAGCTTTTGTATTCACGGGAGAACTTATATGGTTCATGCTTACGATTCTTGGCAAGTTAATAACAGGCCAGTTAAGTATATTCGCAATAGGCGGACCTTTTACAACTGTTTCGATTATGTCGGAATTGGCTATGGCAAGTCTGTTCAACATCCTGATGCTTATTCCTCTTATAAGTGTCAACTTAGGTATATTTAATTTACTGCCGATACCGGCACTGGACGGATCGCGTATGGTTTTCACCGGCATAGAGTGGGCTCGCGGAAGACCGATTAATCCAAACCTCGAGGCCAAGATACATATGATAGGATTGTTTGTGCTGTTGGGCTTGGTGCTGTTTTTGGATATAGCATATTTGTTTTTCAGGTAGCACACATGATTGATTTTTTATCTTACAATGTGAATACAGACTATCGATTTATAAAACCTGTTGCTTGCGTGTATCATGTCAAAAGTAATACAGCTATCATTACATTTTTTTACGATGAAAAAGTTGCTAAAACGCTTGAAAGCCTGCAAGACCGACTTGAAAAAGAATGTCGCGCAAAAATTGATTCTGACGTGAAGCTTGTATTTGAATATAAAAAAGCGTATACCGATGAACTTCTTTTAAAAATGGAAATCAAAAAGTTTTTAATACGCGAGTTCAGTATATTGACTCTATCTCTTACTGACGAAGATATTCATGTTGAACGGAATGGGGAAGTATTCAAGATTAATCTGCACCTACCCCCGCAAAGCATTGATTATATCAGGAATAATAAATTATTCACCCGGTTTGCGGCAAAGCTGCACGATGAGAACTTTTGTACTTTTGAGTTTTTCTTTGATGCAAAAAAGACAAGCGAACAAGATGGCACAAGGGCACTTGAGAAGCTTGAACAGTATATGAAAAATTCTGTGCTTGTGGAAGATATGGTAAAAGTTGATAAATCGCTGCGGGTAAAAAACATAGAGTATTGGCTTGGTAAACCGATAAAGGAACGTCCGGTTAAAGTTGAATTTATACGCACGTGCCCTGATGAACAAGTAACCGCGGGCGAAATAAAGTTTTTAACAAAGCGCGAATTTACTAAGGGTGAAGAAACCAAAACATACTGGACTTTTGTTATTGATGACGGCAAAACCCGTTTGCAATGTGTGTTTTTCCCGACCGACAAAACGGGTCCAAAGTTCGATAAACTTGTGAACGGGACGGTTGTATGTGTTATAGGCACAAACAGCGAGCGTAATGGGCGCACAAGTTTCCGTGTCTCCGGTGTGAGTTTTTGCGAAATG
>Ga0099364_10008421_pt1 | contig 14520 bp, 20 predicted proteins | sample TergutTh196P3_FD_73070 | JGI IMG/M metagenome (GOLD analysis project Ga0099364, IMG submission 73070) | Microcerotermes parvus P3 segment gut microbial communities from Pointe-Noire, Republic of the Congo - Th196 P3 | ecosystem: Host-associated > Arthropoda: Insects > Digestive system > Gut ... | reverse complement strand
TCCCCTGTTCCCAATAGTTTCAATATCCCTTTTCTGTAATCTTCACTGTATGACATATTTTTCCCCTTTGTTTTTTTTCTACTATTTTATCACATTCTTTTGCTTTTGTCAACTGAATATACTATAATAAATCTTTGCCGTTAATTTCTTTGTTGGATATAGTACCTTTATCAAGGATTGCTTGTTCCGCACTTGACATTGCGGAGCTATATTCGGCGGTTTCGCGTTCCTCACGTTCAATACGAGCCGCCTCACGCTGCGCCTCAAGCTCCTTACTTTCAGCAGCCCTCATTTCCCTTATTGGTTGATTATGAGCGTTAGCTTCATCAATTCGTCCTAAAAACGCAGCTACGCTGATGTCAGCCCATTTTTGCGGGTTTTCTAAGTCATTTTCAAATTGCGACTTTAAATTTTCATATAAATTAAAATCCGGGTGATTCATAATTTCGACTATCTTTTCTAAACTGTAACTTGGGCCTAATCCTATCATCCAATTATTACATGGCGCGTAAAGAGTTTGGTATACAGATTTTTCCTTATCCATTTGATATAAGTCAAGACCGTATTCGTTTGGAAAACGGGTAAACCAGCATTTTTCTTTATGATATAAGGTTGGCATTAGTTTACGGTTATCATTGCGGGGAAAAAGCTCGGACTTTTTTATTTCCGGCTGTGTGTAACGGGGAGATAATCCATATTTATCTGCAAACTCCTGTACTGTTTCTTTAAAACTTTTTTCTCTGCCCTTATAGCTGCTTAAAACTTCATTTAATTTGCTTGCGTCGCAAACTAAAACTCCTGTAGAACCTTCGTAAATATTCCCTTTATTATGAAATAAATCAGCGTTTATTTCATTACGAACGCTTACCGCGTTTTTACATGGTGTATATGTTCCATCAGTGCTGTTTCTGATATAATACACATTAGAATGTTCCGGCATAATTTTCACCTCATCTTTGCCGTTAAATATAAGCAGCCGCTTCTTTTCTGCGGTTCGGATTACTTTCGTCTTTTTGCTTCTGTATAACCGCCAGCAGGGTATCGTTGAAATCCTTGCCCTCCGGCGGCGGTTCTGTGATAACGGATATGCGCCGTTTTTTCAGCGTTTCATCTGTGTTTAACGCTTCTTTTACCCTGTCCATGCACTTCTGTCCGGCTTTGTCGTTATCAAGACAAATTATCACATACTCAATCTTGGGGCGTTCGGTCAGATACTGCACCAACGCGAGAGTCGAAGTTCCGCCAAGCGATAAATAATGATATTTGTCCGCCGCGTCAGAGTCCATTTTCCGCATTGTAGCAAGCGAAAGAACATCTATCGGCGCTTCTGCAAGCATAATAAACCGCGAATCTGGGTCGCTTGACGGTATGCTGAAGCTGTACCGTTTGTCCGAACCCTCTATATCCTGCCGGAAATTATTCACCGTGCTTCGGGCGCAGGCGTAACGTGCTTTATTATCGCTGTCCCTGCCTACAAAGATTACGTTATGATACGCCTTGCTCTCGTACAGCGTCCCCGCTTCAATGCAGCGGTCGATAATATCGCGGTCAATGCCTCTGCCTTGCAGATAAGCGACTGCGCGGTAATTATCACGGTACGGTTCGGGTAAATTTAAACTCTCTTTGGACTTCTCTGGTTTTGGTTTGACATTCGGGGCAGGGGTATTTATTGGCTGATAAACGGAAGCGGCATGATTATCGCACAGAGTATTCACAGCGTCAACAAAACCCATGCCGCGTACTTTCACGAGGAACGTAAGAGCGTCCCTGCCGCCGAAACCGCGGCTGAACCAATGCCATTTCCCGTTCGATATTTTCAGACTGTCATGTTCTTTCAGGCAGTATTCGTTTGCGGAAGTCTGCAATATCGCGTCCGGCTCATACGTTTGAAGATATGACAGCAGCTCAATCTCCCGCGCTTTCGCGACTTTTTCTCTGCTAACTCCGGCCATTTTCTATACTCCTTATCCAGTCTTTCATGCAGGAGCCGTCGCTTTCATTGAAACATATAAAGCCCGGCGATGCGTACCCGCATTTCTGACATTCCGGCTTCCGATTCCGCCTGAAAAAACTTTCTTCATTAATACAGCTATGATATGAATTATTATCGTCGGAAAAATTCTGACCGCTCTCCAACGCCTTATTTTTCAGATGCTTTAATGTGTTCCTGTGAAGCGTCCGGCTTTTTTCGGCGTTTTTTACAGCTTCACGGAATTTCGGGTCTTTGTAAAGGTCTGATAAATTGCCCATTATATGCGGGCATAAGCTCACGGAGCATTTTGCCGCGCTTCTTTCCATGCAATGCTTACAGCATAAATCTCTCAATTTGTATCTAAATCCCATCGTTAAATTCTCCCTTTTATTTATTTTTTAAAATTGGCAGTAAAAAAAGGCGTCCATTTCTGAACGCCCGGAAATACGGCAGTATTATTTTATATATACTTAAAATTTAATTGTTTTCCCATCTTTGACGCTTGATGTTTTCTTCCTTATACTTGAATATATAACCGCTTATATATTTTATAGGCTGATTAAATAAATTAGGAAAGGAAGATTATTTCATGGATTCTGTTTTAAGAGAGCTATGGCGCGGAAGTGTGCAGATACGCGAGAATCTTGCTCCGGTTACGCCGGAATTTCACGCATTAAACGCCAAACTCACAGATGAATCGGCGTATCTCGAACGGGTATTATCTCAATCGGATAAAGAGCATTTCTATACACATGAGGAAACGGGCGATATGATTTCGGAAATGCTGCTTGAGGAAGCATTTATACGTGGTTTCCAATTCGCAGTTAAGCTCATGGTCGCCGTTTACGGCGGTAAAGACGGCTTGCCGGAATTGCTTAAATCGTTCGGGATTAATGCGTCCGGCGAATAACGCGATTTTTATCAAGCGCATAGCAAAACCCCCGATTCTGTCCGTGATTAAGGCAGTTCGGGGGTTTTCTTATACGTTTGATTTTACTGCTGAGCCTGCTTCTCTTGTTTACGCTTGTACCAGCCTTCGAGCAGTTTCATTATGACTTCTTCCATGTCCTGCGGCGTAACGAAGCCCGGAAAATATTTTTTCAGCTTATCATGCGTGAACGTGACTTTGATTTCGTCTTTCTTGACTTCGCGCATGATTTCGTCCATGACAGCTTCGGTCAGCGTACCCTCTTTGCTGTGCCGCTTCATACGGAGCGCCTGTGATAATGACGGCGTGGCTTCCTCTTTGTCGATTTCATAAATCAAAAGCCCTTGCTCAAGTTCGGTCAGATACGACAATTCAACGGCAGTAGTAAAGCCGATTTTCTTTTCGTCAACCATTTCCAAGAGTGCTTCGCTTAACTCTGTCAGCCGTATAAATCTGTAAATCTGGTTTCTGCTCTCGCCCGATTGGTCGCCTACAATCTCGTAGGATTTTTTGCCTGTTAAATTGACTCCGACTTGGGAACCATTTTCTTTGGACGGTCTGCCGGCTTGCCGTTTGATTGCGTCCGTCCGCATTTTATACGCAAACGCCCTCTCGCTGAACAGCAGAGTTTCCCGTTGGAGTAAATTAGTATCTACCATGACCAATACGGCTTCATCATCGCTCATATCGCGGACGATTACCCGCATAGTTTCCTTTCCAGCGAGTTCACAGGCACGTTTGCGCCGGTGTCCCGCCACTAATTCGTAGCCGCCGTCCTCATGCGGGCGTGCAATTCCCGGATATATCACGCCGTTTTCAACTATGCTCTTGACGAGTTCCGACATTGCCTCGTCGTCGCGTACTTTGAACGGGTGATTGGCGAACGGGTGTAACTCCGCAAGCGGGATTTCCATGACTTTTTCATGTTGCGCGTCATCACTCTGTGTACTCGTGCTGAATATATCGTCGTAAGATTTAATAGATATATCTTTCATAACGCTGTTTTTACTCATGGCTCAGCACCTCCCTCGTCAGGGATTCATACGCCAGAGCCGCTTTGCCGTTGGGGTCGTGGACATATATGCTCGTACCCGCCGCGCTGATTTCCGACGCCCGCACCGATAATGGTATGACATTTTCGTAAATTTTCAGTTTTTCGTTGTAATTCTGCTTCAATAATGCTATAATATCTTTTGCATAGTTTGTGCGGCTGTCCACCATCGTGATGAGTATTCCTGCGACAGACAGTGCCGGAGTGATTTGCCGCCGTACCCGCGCCACGCTCTGCAGCAACTGCTCTAAACCCTTTACGGAGAGATACTGCGCCTGAACCGGAATAATTATGCTGTCCGCCGCCGCGAGTACATAGTCATAGTTATTTTTAACTGCGTCTATGTACTGCCGCAGAATCGTTTCCCTGCTCATCGTGTTTACTAAAGTTACGTCAACGCCTGATAGTTCAATGTTCGCGGGTAAAAGCTCAACGCCTTCGGAATGGCGTATAATACCCTCGTTCGGGTCTATGGGTACATCATCAATTATTTTACCCATGATAGTTGCGAGCGTGACCGGGAACTCGTCCGGGTTACGCCAGCCTAAACTCGCCGACAGCGAACCTTGCGCGTCCGCGTCGATTAGCAAGACTTTCCTGCCGTGCCGGGCAAGCCCGATTCCGAGATTGGCGCACGTCGTCGTTTTCCCCACGCCGCCTTTTTGATTGCTGATTGCGATTACTTTTGCCATTTTTTTGCACCTCCACTTAATTTTGACGTGAAATAATTTTCATAATAAAACGGGATTAAAACTATCCGACAGCTTTAATCCCATTCTAAAATGAAGTATTATCCTCCGTTCTCTGTTATTTACCCGTTATACGGGCATAAAAAAATAGGACTAAATCTCTCAAAGCCGCTTATTCTGTGGCTTTTTGGATTTAGCCCTATTATAACAGGAACGCCGACATATATATCGCCCTGGGTTCGCTCGGCTATGTCTCTGTAGATTGCGTAATCTGTCATAATATATATTCCTCCCGCAAAATATTTAATAAAACTATTAAATTATACGCGGGAGATTATTTTTTTAGAACGGCGATTAATATAATTTTATCAATCATCTTGAATTTTTTCTCGCCGCCTTATCGCGGATTCTTCCCTCTTTACCCCATTTTTTATGCAGTTCTTTTTGATTGCGCAAATATGCGATTTTATCTTCGGCATACTTCGCCGCGGATTTCGATTCCCCTTTGATTTGCTGATAGCTGTTCCAGCGCTCGCGGGTTATCCCGCCGCTTTCGACAGCAGATTTTATAGCGCAGCCCGGTTCGCTCCTATGGCCGCAGTCCGAGAATTTGCACTTGCCCAAATACCGCTCGACGTCGGCGAACGTTTCGCTTAGCCCGTCCGAAACGTCCCACATTCCGAGCGAACGCATACCGGGCGTGTCGATTATCATTACGCCGCTTGACAGCATAATTAATTGCCGGTGAGTCGTAGTATGGCGGCCTTTGCCGTCAGCTTCCCGGACTTCGCCGGTCGTCATAATTTCTTCTCCGGCAGCCGCGTTGACGAGGCTTGATTTGCCGACCCCCGACGAACCGAGAAATACGAGCGTTTTACTCGGTTTCAAATATTCGCCGAGCGAATCCATGCCGTAACCCGTTTTCGCGCTGACGGCATAGACGCTTACGCCGCGCGCCGCCTTTTCGGCTTCCTTGACATATCCCGCGCGCTCTTCAGCGTCAACCAAATCGGCTTTGTTTAAAACAATCACAGGCAGCGCGCCGCTCTGCCTTGCCGCAGTAAGATAACGCGTTAAGCGGCTTATATTAAAACTTTTATATCCCTGATTGAGCGCCTGAATTATAAAAACATAGTCGAAATTAGCGGCAACCGCTTGTTCGCCGCGCCCGGGAGTTGGGTCAAATCTCGAAAAAAACGATTTGCGTTCAAGAGTTTTTATAATTTGGCTGTCGCCGCGATTATTATAATTGAGCGTCACAAAATCGCCGACCGTGGGAAATTCTTCTAAGCATAAGCCGCCGCCGTAATATACGCTCGTTTTGAGTCTGCCGAAACATACGCCGAACTCGCAGACAAGTTCATAACGGTCTTTGTGCGCAGCCGTGACTCTCGCGGGCGCGCCTTGCGTATCAAGAGGCAGCATTGCCGGGGTGAAACCGTAGGTTAGTATATCTGTCATTTAAAATCCCCCATTTCATAAATTTGTTTTACTTATCGGTTTTTCATATTTCAACTCCGAATTTTCGATTATTTTATACCCGTCTGCAGCGTCTATTTCAGCCGCCAATTTTAAACCCTCGCATTGCCATCTCATCACGTTGTATCTCAATACGGCGACGACTTCGTCCATTTGCTTTCTTGTCGACGCGGTTGATTCGTTCCACCACCATTTATTCGGGAGTCTCGCGTATAAAACGTCTCCGTCGACCGACAGCATTATCATTTCATTGGGAATATTCGGGGTAGCGCGTTTTAATTTTCTGACCACGTCGTTATGTTCGTCGTTGTCCGTATACTGCCATTTGATAAAAATTGCCGCGTTCGTTTCTTTTTTAAGAAAATCCAAGACTATATCTATAATTTTAATTCTGTCATGATATTCGACGATTATTCCGTTGCGGTGATAGTCGTCGCCAATCGGGATAATTTTGCTATTGCCGTAACCCAGTTTATTTATTAATTCGCTGTTGGGGTTTGCGAGGGCGTATTGTATAAACGTTTCTTTTCCGGCGGCGCACTGCCCCATAATCCAGACTATTTTATTCATTTTTAAAAATTCTCCTAAATTAATTATTATTTTTTTGCATAAAAATAACACACCCCGTAAGTGTGTTCTATAACGCCATTATTATAGTTTTCACAAAAGGTTTACTCATAACGGCACAGCAAAACAAGACGGGAATATTCGCCCGTTTTTTAACTATGCCTAATATTTAATTTTTACGCGTCGTTCACCAACAATATAACGGCTTTCATAAATTTATAAACACTCCTTTCGCAAATAAAAAAATAAAATTATATTTTCGCATTTTTAATATATCACAGATATTCTCAAAAGTCAACGGAATTTTTGATTTATAATCAATTTTTATTTCCAAACGCGGCATACGGCTATACTATAACAAAGGGGTAAACTTTATCAGTTTACCCCTTTCAAATTTAAATATTAATTTAAATTATCTAACAGCTTTTCTTTTGAGTACGACAATACCCATAGCCGCGATTGCCATAATCGCTACGAGAGCGATTGTTCCCGCGTCGCCTGTTCTCGGAGGAGTCGGCGTGGGTGTCGGAGTCGGAGTAGCGTCGCTGCCGCCGCCGTCTACAACGGGGTCTTGCGGTTCGGGTTCGGGAGCCGGCTCTTCAAGAACGTTGCTCGTCAGAGTAACTACGGAGTAGAGTTCAGCGTCTTTCGACGTGTTACATCCCATTGTATACTCGACGCCGAATCTTGTGCCGTCGTCAGACCAGCCGTACATCCAGTTTATTTTGAATTTGTCGCCCGCGTTCGGAGCGGAGGGAAGGAATGCTGTCCACGGGATAGCGATTTCGTAATCGAGTCTGTTTCCCGCAAGACGGATTTGGTAATCAGTTCCGCCGACGAGTTCGAGCTCGTTCGCGCCATCGGGCGACTGAGCCCATATATTAGCCATAATTTCGCCCGTGTCGCTGTTTCTCGCGAGACCGAGTTCGAGTCTGTCTCCGCCGATTGCGTCAGCAGTCGCGAGAGAGAGCTGGATACAGGACTGATTCCAGATGTTGCCGGGGTCGTCTGCGAAATGGTCGCAGTAGTAGTACGTTGCGTCTCCGCTGAGGAACACATAGAGTTTATCCGCGTCGTACGACATATAGAAACCGATGTCCATACCTTTGTCAAGCACATACGCTTCTTTGTCGCCGTCGTTGTCGTAGAAATGCATGTCGCCTGCCGCGAAACTTACTCTGCCGTAGCTGAACTCGTCGAGTACGCCGTCGATTGCGGGGGATGCAGCCGCTCTGTCTACAGAAGCGGTGATGTTGCCCAGATTTGCCGGTTCCTGGAATGCCGCGGCCGGCGCCGCGACCAGAACGAGAACGAGAATTGCCGCTAAGATCTTTTTCATAAACTTTTTTACCTCCGAAAAAATAAAAATAAAATTTTTTTTGTGAAACTCCTCTATTAAAATTAACAAGAAAATTAATCTTTTTTAGCGAAATTTCACTTTTTGTATATATTGTACACATATATTATATCAGTTATTTTAAAAAAGTCAATAGTTTTTTCAAAAATATTTTTAAAAATTTAAAAAAAATTTTATTTTACAGTAAAATACAGATTATTCGCGCGCCCTAATATATATTTACCCCGCTGAAAATCTCTATCATCTCCCTGCGGAGTAAATCGGTAATCGCGAGGCGCTGCTTGGGAGGAAGCTCGTAAACGTCCTTGTTAAACAAGTAATTCTGAAGCTCGACGTCTTTTATCAGCATTTTCGTGTGGAATATATTCGACTGATAAACGTTTACGTCTATCGCGTCGTATTTCGTTAAAGTCTTATCCGCGATATAATCCTGAATCGAACGCATATCGTGGTCCATGAATAATTTCACCCCGCCGACGTCTCTGGTGAATCCCCTCACTCTGTAGTCTATCGTCATGATATCCGAATCGAAACTGCTTATTAAAAAATCGAGCGCGTTAAGCGGAGAGATAGTTCCGCAGGTCGAAACGTCTATATCGACCCTGAACGTCGAGACGAGATTATCCGGGTGGGATTCGGGGAACGTATGAACGGTAACGTGGCTTTTGTCAAGATGCGCGTGAACGGACGGCGAGTTAGGCGAGTTAGGCGAATCAGGCGAATGAGAAGAGACGTCCTGTCCGCCGATGATTCCCCTGTTGCACGATTCGTCGATAAAGCGGGGCTCGAGAGCGTCCTCGGTTATTAGGATATTAACCGAAGAGCCCTGGGGCTCGTAGTCCTGTTTCGATATATTCAGAACTTTCGCGCCTATAATTTCCGTTACTTTGCATAATATATTCGTAAGCCGGTCGGAATTGTACTGCCCGTCTATATAAGCGATATAATCTTTCTGCTCTCTCCCGCTTTTCGCGTAGCATACGTCGTAAATATTAAAACTCAGCGTTTTCGTCAGGTTATTAAAGCCGAAAAGCGTCAGCTTATCTGTTGTTTTATCCGTCCTGTCTGTTTTTTCGGTCAATTCCCGCGCCCCTTTCTTTTTTACAATAATCCGTTTTATTTGATTTTTTATTTATTGCTTTTTATTCTATCATATATTAAATAAAAAAACAACGGGTTTGTTACAAAAATATAAATTTTTACTTTCTTAATCTTTTTAATATCCGCATTTTATATTTTATACATAAATTTGTTTTATTATAATATATAAAAGAAACATAACGGGTAACGGCGGCGGTGATTTTTTATCGACCAGGCGAAGAACTTCAAGACGAAAAATATTATATTCAGAGTAATCGCGTTTGTCCTGTATTTTTTTACCGCGGGATTTATGGGGAAAATCTGCTCGATTTTAACGGCCCCGGTTTTTTCCCTCGTTTTGGGAAATCATCCCGATATCATAAATATAGTTTTATATATAATAAGCGCGGTAATTATGTTTTCGGCGGTTTCTTTTTTCTCGGGACGCGAAGGCTATAACGATACGCATCTGTTAAGATTCAGCCCCGGGCGCGCAATTCTGGCTTATGTAATATCGGGAATTATTTTTTACTCCGGCATACTGACGCTGTTATATTTATTTCTTGACTCGTACGCGGCGGCGTTTATAACCGAATATTTTTTAACGCCGTATTTTCTGCCCGAAGAAACGGAATGGGTTCTGTTATATAATATAAACGAAAATATAAAAAATCTGATTTTGTCGAAATGGCTTAATTTATTATTCCCGGTATTTTTCTGCGTCGTCCTAAATATAATATTTTATAAAAAAGGCAGAAAAAAATGGATAGAAAATCAAAAGAAAAAAATAGAACTCGCAAAACAGTCAAATAAATAAAAATATTTAATTTAAAATAAGGAGATAAAATAAAATGCAGAAAAAAACAGAGCTCGCGTTAATAGGCTTCGGAAACGTCGGCAAATGCGCTTACGATGCAATTAAAAACTCCCCGGATATGAATCTGAAATGTATAGTAGAGCCGTCGGATTACGCCGATATCCCCCCGTATTCGGCAGACATCAGGGAAAAAGACGTAAAAAATATACGCGCGTACGGCGATATAGACGCGGCGGTAATATGCGCGGGTTCGCGTTTATGTCCGGATATCGCCGAAAGTCTCCTCGAACTGGGAATATCGACGGTCGATTCCTATGATATTCACTCGAATATATGGGACGTAAAGCAACGTCTGGATAAAACCGCGAAAAAATCGGGAAAAGTAAGCGTGATTTCGGCGGGCTGGGACCCGGGCAGCGATTCGGTTATACGCGCGTTATTCGAAGCGATGACCCCGAACGGGCTTAGTTATACTAATTTCGGTCCGGGAATGAGCATGGGCCATTCCGTCGCCGCGAAATCAATAGAAGGCGTGGAAAACGCGCTGTCTATGACTATTCCGGCGGGAGCGGGAGTTCACAGGCGCATGGTTTACGTTCAGTTAAAACCCGGAGCTTCTTTTGAAAAAATAGAGCGGTCAATAAAAAACGACCCGTATTTCAGTCACGACGAAACTCACGTCACCCAAGTCGGCGACGTAACTGAATTTACAGATATGGGTCACGGAGTGAGCATAAACAGAAAAGGCGTTTCGGCAAACGCGCACAATCAGCTTTTGGAATATTCGCATAAAATCAACGGGCCCGCGGTGACCGCGCAAATTCTGGTAAATTCGGCGAGAGCCGCCCTAAAGCAAAAGCCGGGCTGCTACACTCTTATAGAAATCCCCGTTATAGATATGCTTCCCGGGTCTCAAAAAGACATAATAGAGCGTCTTGTTTAATAAATAAAAAAAAATTTAAATAAACTATTGCAAATATAATTTATTTATGATATAATATATCGTCGGGAGGGGCGGTCGGCTGATAATCGCCCCGACTGATAAACAATTAAATAGTTATTTATCAGTTAAATCGAAATAAGCGGGTGTGTCGGAATGGCAGACGAGGAGGTCTCAAACACCTTTGGGTAACACCGTGCGGGTTCAAGTCCCGCCACCCGCACCAAATCAAATCAAAACTGTAGATTGCGGGAGTTGCCTGAAATCTACAGTTTTACTTGAATATATGCCGTGAATTAGATATAAATCAAATAGCCGATGTTATTGCTATTCGCAAATACATTTGCAATAATCGCAATAATTTTGCCTAAATTATCACACGAATTATCACACGGCTTTAACTTATCAAGACAAAACCCTGATAATATCTTTTTCCTCTTGCGTATCTGCGTCTTGATATATTTCGTTTCGCATTTCTTTGATTGTTATTAAAACGTTTTCGAGACTGGCGGTCATTGAATCCCGGGCGCGCTCCGTCTTATGTTCGGAATATTCCCGTTTATTATAAGCGTACTCCCTCAGCTCCCTTTGCAGTTTATCGGTTATATTTTCCGCCTGCGTTTGCGCGCTTGTTTTTTCAGACATAGCTTTCCCCTCCGGATTATTTACAGAGCCGCCCAGCGACTGTGTGATTGCGAGAGACACGCCGTATAATAAAAATTCGTCTTTGCTTAAATCATTCACGTCGAACCCGTCTAAATCCTTGAGCTCTTCGGCGGCGTGTTTCAGCATACATATTTTTTGATTTTCCGTCATGAAATTTTCTCCCCTAAATATAATTTATAACCATGCTCAAAACTGCGAAAAATCTTGCGCGCATACCGTCGATACACGTCTTACTGTTCGCCGTACTTTCCCATGCGAATAAAAGCTTCTCTGCAAGCGGCGCGTCAAGATTTTTCGCAAGTCTGACAAGCTTCGATAACTGCCGGTAATGCGACACTTCAAATACTTTATTTCCCATATAATTATTATATAAATTTCTCAATTCTTTTTCTAAACTCATACAAAAATATCCTGACTTTTTCTAAAATTAAAGGGCGGCGTAAACCGCCCCATTTCTGTTTCACGGACTGACCGCAAGATTATCTATAATCAAATCGCCTTTCTGCGCGGAACAATATACTTTATCGAAAATTAAGCCGTAGTTTTGCATATGCTCAACGCGCTTTGAGGTTTCGTAAAAGTCCGAATGTGTCCACAGATAGATTAATACGCCGCGCTCACGCGCTTCTTTCAACGCATTTATCAGCGGCAAATTAGGCTCTTGCGCAGCGTGAAATATAAGCGTGTCGTCATAGTCGACATAGATTATCTGCCCCGGATTTAATGCGCGTATTCTGTCATACACATCATAATATTTGTACATTTTACCGGCTAAATATCAAAATCGATTTTGCCGCCGTCGTATTTCTGTTCAAAATATATATGCAGTTTCTCGAAGACTTTATAAGCGTCGGGATGGTTTAGGCTTGTCGGCGTGATTCTGTCTTTGACAAACGCCACAGCCCACATTTCGTTTTCGAGCCGGCATAAATAATCGCACAATTTTCTGTAAAGCGTAATCTCTTTACAATCTGACAGATAATACGCCGCTTCGGTGAATAAATCGCGGCTTTCGTCAAGCATTTTCAGCCATGTATCTAAATGCCATGCGGTTTTATCCTCTGAATAATGCGCTAAAGCGAGCGCGCCGTGAACGACTTCGAGATTCGGCTGTGTGGTGTAGCCGTAGGGTTTGTTTGCTATAAATTTCCTGAAACAATCGCCGTCTTTATGCGCTTTCAACGCCATTTCGTGGTGAAAACGTCCGAGTCCTCTGTGAGACAGATTCACGGCGCATATTTCAGCCGTTTCCCCCCATTGATTCCATTTGCAGAAATCCGTGACGATATGTTCGAGACAGTCCTTGACGTTTTCAAAATTATATTTATTCTCGTCCATATTTTCGGTATTTTTGTTATACATCATAATTTTTTACACCTCCGTTAATCTGTTACAGGCGGGATTGCGTCGTTTGCGGGATTATACGGACGGCAGCAATGCGGCGTGTTGACGTTTATAAAATGCCCTAACGCTCCCGCCGTCGTACTCACCGCGCCGTTATTGCCCCAGATTAATTTGTAGCAGTAGCCGAGAATCAAACGGTCTGAATAGAAAACGTCCGCTTTATAATCTTCGAGAACGTAAGCCGTACCGCCGATTCCGTTCACGATTGTTACGATTTCGTTGCCCTCGATTAAATCCCTGAACGATACCCTGTCCGGTTCGCTCAAAACAAATTCGAGGATAAAGCGTTTGCCGTCTCTGAGATACTGCCCGGGAATAGTGATTTCGACGGACGTTCCCGAGGTTATAGTCAACGCGATTGGTCTAATAAATTCCATGTGAATTTTTACTCCTTTTTTAGATTATTTAATTTATTGTTAATTTCGTCCAGTAATCTGACTGTATTGCCGCTGTTGTGGACGCTGCGAATATTTATATCAATTAATTTGACGGTCAGATATAAAATCCCGACGTTTACGGCGAAATTCAGCCAGACCGGTAAATCAGTCGTCCGGCTGATTGTCAGTCCCGGCATCGTCATCACCGCCCATCGGCGGCATGAATTTATTTATAAACTCTTTTTTGTTCAGGCTGTCGACGCCTTTGTTTATGAGGTCTTTGACGGCTTTATCGACCGTCGCCCTGAATTTAGGGTTTTGGATATAGCTCGCGGCTAACGCTCCTATGCCAAAAGGTAAAATATTTATATGAATCACCCCTTAATGTATAAAAAATAGAGCGGCAAACTGCCGCTCATGTTCCATTTATCGGCAATGGTACGAAATATTAATTTTTTGCTTCGTTTATTTTAGACTGCGTCGCCGAATCCGAATCTGTCGTCGAATCCGCATCTGCCGCGTCTCACGGGCTGCGGTTCGTTATAGCAGACTTTTTCAGCGGGAAGTCTTAAGTCCGCCCATACCGGAGGGCGTTTCGGAAGTTCGCACTCCAGCTTGTCTATATGACAGTTGGTTTTGCCGATTGCCGCCATAACCTCGCCGTATTTATGGTCGCTGTATACGCGGTTTTCAAGCTGCAGAACTTTCGCGTCGCTTGCGGCGCATTTGTCGCGTAAATCCTGAATATAATTGCTCTGGATTAATCCGCGTGTAGCTTCGCCTTCGGCGTGAACGGCTTTGTCGATTCCGCACATTTTATTGTCGAGATTTCTCTCTTGTTCGTAGTTGCTTTCGTCCGGATAATGCGGTCTGCCCATAGGCATATAGCCGCCTTCGCAGCCGTAACCGCGTCTTTCGTCTCTGTGACCGTCTTTGAATAAGAACCAGAGTATAATGACCGCGAAAAGCAAGCCTACTCCGCCGAATCCGCCGTAGCTGCCGTAACCGCCGCCTCCGGCGCCGTAGTTTCCGTAGCCGGATTCGTCGATTTTGTTGCTGAATTGTGACATAATTTTCTTCTCCTTATAAAAATATTTTTATAATAATAAAATAATTTCGTACGCAAACTATTTTAAATTATTCTTAAACTTTAGTATATTTTTTCCTGTCGAAACCGCCCGATTTTTTCTCCG
>Ga0099364_10008420_pt1 | contig 14521 bp, 7 predicted proteins | sample TergutTh196P3_FD_73070 | JGI IMG/M metagenome (GOLD analysis project Ga0099364, IMG submission 73070) | Microcerotermes parvus P3 segment gut microbial communities from Pointe-Noire, Republic of the Congo - Th196 P3 | ecosystem: Host-associated > Arthropoda: Insects > Digestive system > Gut ... | reverse complement strand
CATTCCGGCTTTTGTTCAAACGTTAACAAAAGCCGGAATGGAGCAACGCGCAATGACGGCAACGGGTATAAAACTTTCCGGCGAAAGCCTTATGGTATTGTTAGAGGTTCTTGAAACAAGGAAAAGTTCTACCGTCCCGCCGGTCGGGCACCGCCAGCACCACCGCCAATGGTACTGCCCGTCGGACGCGCACCGCCGCCAATAGTGCCACCACTCATCGTACCCGCCGGTCTAGCACCGTCGCCGATAGTACCACCGCCAAACGTACCCGCCGGTCTAGCACCGTCGCCCATTGCACCCGCACCAATAGTACCACCGCCCATCTGACGCTGCTGACCGCCGATCACTCCGCCGACCATCGTACTACCACCGATACCGCCAATGTTGCCAAGCCCGCCCATCGTACCAGCACCGCCAAAACCGCCCTGCTGCATCCCCCTGCCCGACGGAACCTGAATGTTACCAAAACGAACCGAATCCCCCAAAAAACCACTCAACGACGGCTGCAACACCGAAGGAGTTACATTGATAAGTTTCTGCGTTACCATCACCGTCTTCTGCTGACCTGCCAGTTCATCCCTTTCCCTCACAAATTTTTCGACTCCAATGAAGACAGACTCCGTTGATGTTACAATCAATTCGTTAGCGGCACTATCGACCGCCAACGTCATCGGCTGCTCCTGCTCTCTCTGCTGATTCGCACCGCCGCGCCCGCCGCCCTGCTGCGCCGCCACTTGCTGAAACGCCTGCATCATCTGTTCCATCCCTTCACCCCCCTGTATCCGCATTTGCGGCATCTGCTGTCCGCCGCGCTGTTGATTTTGCTGCGCACTACGCATCTGATTCGCAAACGCCTGTTCAACAAGAGTCCGAGCCTCCGACGCCTTCATATAATTCAGTTTGATCGACCGGGGCACCGGATTCCTCGCAACATCCTCTCGGCTAGGCTGATCCAAAATTTTAATCAACCGCTCAATCGTTTTATGGTCAATTCGATTCGCTTGTATCCATAACGAGTTCAATCGGTCATTCGTCGAAATCGTTACCGTCCCCGTCTTTTCGATGGCATTGCCATGCGACATTGCAAGCAATCCCGCCAATTCGGGCTCTTGCCATTCCGGCAGGTTCATCGTTGCCATTCCGCTCACCCCCGCCCCCGAAGACGCCGAAGAGTTTAACAGCGACTGCAATTCAGACGAAACAACCGACGCCGACGCATGAGTCAGATAATACTCCTTAAAAATCAGCGGACTGAGAAACTCTTCATCCGAAAGCATCCGAATCAGTTCCTCCACTTTCGCCAGTGCCTCTGGATCGTCCGAAGAGACGACGATACCGACCGGCGTGAGAGTCAGTTTGACATCCGACGGCTTCGTTGCCGGTTCAGCAACCTGTGCGAGAATCGGTTGTTCAGCAATCTGTTGCAATCGGGTTATCGGCAATTCTTTGTCGAATATAGAATCGATAATTTCGTCGATACTTCTAGTTCTGTTGTTATTCTGGATTCTGTTTTCCAGTTCCTGCTCCAATTCACGGATCAGTTCGTCATACGGTATTGCCAATTCTTGCATCTTCGGTTCTTCTATTTCCGGCTCTTGCACCACTGCCGGTTCTTCCTCTATTACCGGCGGTTGTTCCAGTGCCGGTGCGATAATGTTAATGTTCGGACCCAGTACCGGCAGTATCTCCCTTAAATGTTCCATGACCAACGCAGTCGCTGCTGGCGAAAGCGGAATTACCCGAGATCTATCAACGCTGACAGCGGCAACATTTCCGTCCTCCCCCTGACTGATGAGGAAGTCACGAATCTCTTTAATCTGCGAAAGAGTTCCGCGAACGATGATTTGCCGAGCCATTGTGTCCGGTTCGACCGTCGGCAGTTGCGTTGCCGATGTTGTCTGCTGCTGTCTTCCTCCGCCGTCTCTGCCGCCCGTCGCCGGAGTCGTTGCCGAAAGCGCAGGAGCCGTCGGAATGAACATTTTGATTCTATCGACTGCCGTCTGCGGACTCATCCGTTTGAGCGGAATGATGTCAATCTGCGGAGCGTTCAGTTGCATCTGTTTGATAGATTCTTTCACCGTCGCGTGCACCGCCGGTCGCGCGCGCAATAGGATACCGTTTGTCTTTGGGTCAAGCGAAAGCCGGACATCAGGAGTACCCACCAGAATCGTTTGGAGAACGGAATAGACTGTCGCGGGGTCAGCAAAACCGACTTCATACGTTTCAAACTGCGGCTCTCCCCACATGTCAGGATTGTTCTCGGCGTAGGTCGCGTCGATTCGAGTCAGCAGGTCTTTCGCCCGGCGGATGAGGTCAGCACGTCCAGAGAGATATATTCTCTTTCCCGTCGAATCGACAGCCATTCGGAGTGAGGCATCATTGGCGTCGCTTCCTAAAAGTTGCCGGAGCGTTTGCAGGGCTTCGTCGGCGGTGAGACTTTTCATTTCGACTGAGTGGAACGTACCGTCGCCGATTTCTTCGGGATCGTCTATCCTTCGAATAATTTCTCTAATGGTACGCAGTGTTCCGCCGGTTTCCGTAACGGCAATTTGCTGCGACATCGGCATGAGAAGAATAGCACCTTGCGGTCCGAGCAACCTTTCGATTTCGTTTTGGACAGCCGCTGGCGGAGTACGGGTTAGATTAAACACGACCCGGCATATTTCGTATTTGCCGCGGTCGTCGAGTTCTTCCGGCGTGATAGTGTCCAGCAGATTCGGCGGAATACCGTCCGGCAGATAAAGTATGAAAAGTGTCTTGCCCTTGCGGACGAGGGAGTAATCTTTAAATTGCAGATACGCATTGAGGATATCCAAGGATTCCGTGGGCGTGTAGTATCCGATGTCGGTATAGTTAAGTGTTCCGGTGGGCATCTTGTCCGCTTGCAGTGAGAGGGCAGCCTGGTCGGCGAACCACTCAATCACATCTTTCCAAGGCGTGTTACGAAACGAGAATCGGAGCATTCCGGCGGGGACTTCTCTGGGGACTTGCACAACGGACTGTTGTTGCGGTTGTCCGCCGAAACGTCCGCCGGAACCGCCCTCTGTTCGACCGCCAGCACCTTGTCGACCTCGAGGCATTTGCCCAGATGTGCCGGGTGATGCGGGAGATGGAGCAAATGGTACGGACTGCATTTCTGACTGCACTCCTGTTTGCGGCGTTTCTGTTTGCGGTACGTCTACGACGGCAGGGACTGCCGACTGTTGCGGTGACTCAACAACGACGGGAACCGTTGCCGGTTGTATCGGTGCTTCCGGTTTTTCTAATTCTATCTCTGCTAGTTCTGCCGGTACAGATTGTATCGGTACCGGTTGCGTTGATGCCGGTTGTTCATCGTGCAAAGTCGTAAGTGATGCTGGGATTGTACGGGGTTGCTGTCGTGTGAAATTGCCGCTCTGGACGGGAGACTCTGTGTTGACCGGCGATTCCGTGTCGACAGGCGGCGTTAGATTTACGGGAGGCGTCTGATCGACCGGCGAGTCCGTACGGATACCTTCGGTGGTTTTTTCTTCCTTCGGTTCGTCTTTTTCCTCGATGACGGACGGAGCGGGGGCGGGCGGATCGGCGACCGGCGGAGCGTCTGGCGTTTCCGGTTGTGCAACGATTGCTGGAGGTTCGGCGACAGACTCTGGTTCCGGCAGTGCGACTGGAGTTGGTACAAATTCCGGTTCTGTCGGCATTTCGACGGGTTCCATCGGTGTGGGAGGTTCCGGCGTGTCGATGGTCGTCTCTATTGGTTCGGCTGTTTCTGTTGATTCAACGGGTGCGACCATTGGCGGTTGTTCTGGTGAACAACCGTTGCATCCGACCCAAAACGGGAGCAGGGATGCTAGTCCTAGTGAGAGCAGAACGATACATTGTTGACTGATTTTCGACATAAGAGTTCCTCCGCAGTTCGGGCGCACTTTGTACCTGTATGTACCAACCCTCATTTTATCATTTCGGATTGCGAAAAACGACTAGGCTAGCAAAAAACGCCGAAATTGCCGAAAATCTTCTCTGTGAGGAACGACGGAAACGTTAGTAACGGTTTGATAGGGATGATGTTCCGTTGTATTACAATAAAGCAATCCCCTCCAAAGGAAGCGCTTCATGGTGACTTATCCTCTTTACTGGAATCACGGAAGTAAGTCCGTGCATAAGATATTTTGAGTCTCCGCCCGTTACAATGAGGCGAAGGTTCTTTATTTTGGTTCCGATGATGTCATAAAACTGCCGAATCGCTCCGACGGTGCCCCAGTAGAGTCCGCTTTGAACGGCGTCTTGTGTGTTCTTGCCGGGATAGAGCGGCGGTTCCTTGCCGAGCGATACAGGAAATTCAGGAATCGAAATGAGCGGCAACTTGTCCGAAATTTGCGGATAGATATTGGCAAGAGCATTCAGACCGGGCAGAATGGCACCGCCGCAAAAAATCTTATCGAAAACGATGTCAACGGTAATGGCGGTTCCAGCATCGACGATCATCATGTGCGGCTCGCTGTATCGCCGTATTGCTGCAAAAGCAGCGACCAAGCGGTCGATACCGACTTTATCGGGAGTTTCGACATCGGTTTTCAGAGGGATTTGCCCGCGAGTAATGAATTGAAACTGATCCTTCGGTCTGATTTTGAGGATCTCTCCTTTTAGGTCTTGTCCAGCGAGTTTTCCGGACTGAATAATCCGCCAAGTAACAGGGGCAGGAAAATCGCCCGGCAGTAGTCTTTCCTGCTCAGAAGATTCTCCCCAATAGAAAAGTTTTTGTTCAACAAAGACATTGAGTTGACAGTGTTCTGCCGGGATAGTCCACGAGTGGACAATTCCGTGTTCTGAAGACGAATAGATTTGACATTTCAGGGTGCTGTTTCCAATGTCGACGGCGATGTTCATGCGGTGAGTAATATGAGTATGAAGAGGAGTTAGGTGTCGTTTCCGGTACTTTTTTTCATTTTTCCCGCTTTTGCTCTTTTGTCAAGTGGTGAAACAGGCAGTCGGGTGCGTAGGGGTGTGTACAAATAAAGAGGGTTCGACTCAGCGAGCGAGGGGCGTTAGCCCCCCGTTGGGTTGCGAAGTGTGTTGGTTTTCCATCGGGGGGCTAACGCCCCCCGCTCGCTTTCTCACTTGCCCACTCTTGCGCAATGCTGAAAATACCCACAAATTTTTTACATCCCCCCGACCTATGGCGATTGAACGGCGAAACTTGAGGTACCTCTTCGCTCGTGATACAATCTGTTCAAGTAGCTCCATATGCAGCCGACGGGAAGAAATCGGTCGCTTTACTTTGTGGAATCTTTGTCCTTTGTGCCTTTGTGGTAAAAAAGATTAACAACAAAGACACGAAGGACACAAAATGTGCACAAAGAAGAAAAACGCCCATTTCCATACCGTTTGTAGTATAACACATTGGATTTCAATATGAAAAAATTGTTCCTTCTCTTCATTGCATATTCTTTTGCTGCATGGTCGGCTCTCCAATCAGAGACCGTCCAATCGGAGATCTCCGAACTGCGGGGCGTTTGGGTTTCAACGGTGGGCAACATCGACTTCCCCTCCCGACCCGGTATTCCTATACCCCAAATGAAACAAGAAGCCGACGCAATGCTCGACGCCGCAAAGGATATCGGACTCAATGCCATCTTCCTGCAAGTGCGTCCAATGGGAGACGCGATGTATCCCTCGAAAATCTATCCTTGGTCAAACTTCCTCACCGGAAAACAAGGGCAGGCACCGTCCGAAGAATTCGATCCGCTACGGTACTGGATCGACGGCGCCCATAAACGCGGAATGCAACTGCACGCATGGTGCAATCCCTATCGAGTTACGTACAATGCTAATATCAAGAAAAGCGATCTTGCTCCGAACAATCCGGCGGTGTTAAATCCCGGCTGGGTATTCGAGCAAGATGGAAAACTCTTCCTCGATCCCGGCATTCCCGAAGTACGCGAACTAGTCATCTCCGGACTCGTTGAAATCGTGGAAAATTACAACGTGGACGGCGTTCACTTTGACGATTATTTCTATCCAGAACAAAATATGTCGGAAGACGCCGAAACGTTCAAAAAATATGGCGGCGGTTTGACGAACATCGAAGATTGGCGGCGTAACAACGTCAATCTTTTGGTCAAAGGCGTTAACGAAGCCGTCAAAAAGGCGAATCCGAATGTGCAATGGGGAATCAGTCCTTTCGCCATTTGGGCAAACAAAGGTAATAATCCTGCCAGTCTGCAACATCCGGAAGGAAGTGCGACGCGGGGCAACAGTGCCTATTACCGATGGTTCGCCGATACGAGAAAATGGGTCAAGGAAGGTTGGCTCGATTACATTATGCCGCAAATCTATTGGAACATCGGATTTGAAATTGCCGACTTCAAAGTCCTCACCGATTGGTGGTCGGACGTTTGCGAAGGAACCGGCGTGAAACTATACATCGGTATGGCGGCGTATCGGGTAAATCCGGAATCGACCATCGAGGCATGGAGAACGCCCGAAGAGTTGATTCGGCAACTCGACTATCTCAACACGAAGTCGCAAGTCGACGGCTTCGTCATGTTTACGATGAACCGGCTGAAAACAAGTACGGCAGTTCACGAGACGTTGAAAAAATACTTTAACGAAACGGCGGACGCTGCTGCCGCTGCTGTTGATGATGTAACGAAAGTCAATAAGAGTCTGTACATTTACTTGAGTCCCTCTTCGCAGAATGGGAACATCGGTTACGGAGACTATTTGAGTGAAGAGTACCGAATGAATCAGCTTGCGCAACACATGAAGAGACACATGTTAGAGGCGGGGATTAAGGTTTTGCCGGAGCTTCCTGCGGTAACGAAGGCACAGCTGGACATTCCGAACTACAATCGTCCGTCGCTCCGTTCCCGGTTGGACGAGAGTATGCGGCTTGCAAAGGAACTGGAACGAACGGAACCGGATGCGCATTTTTATCACATTGCGCTGCACACGAACGCGGCGAATCAGAGTGCGCGGGGAGCTGAAGTGTTCATTGATCCTTCCAATCCGGTGTCCGCTGCGTTGGCAGAACATATTCTTGCGGCGTGCGTGGCACTTTATCACAAAGATAATCCCGAAGTCGCCGCTCGGCTTGCCGGCAGTCCGAGAGCGTTGAGATTGAGCCGTGGCGTCAAAGATACCGGAAGACTGATCGAGGCACAGAGTGTCAACACCAAGAACGGTATGCTGTTCGAGTTCTGTTTCCATGACCAAAAGGACGATGCCGAATGGATGCTCCGTTGCATTGCCGAAGGGGAAAAAGAAGGCGGAACGAATCCTCTTGCCAAAATTTTTGTCGATGCTCTCGTGGAGTTCGTCAACCGATTGTAGTTGTTAGCCGCCCTGTCTACGGGGCGTGCTATACCGTAAACGGTATGAAACTGGACGTTTTCTTCTTCGTGAATTTTTGTGTTCTTTGTGGTTAATCCTTTATTTTAACCACAAAGAGTCCAAGGGACACGAAGATTCCACAAGGCAAAACGTCCCGCCTCTACTCGTTAACAGTATAGCGGGTTGATGTCGTCCCGTCTGCACGCCTCGCAGACAGGGCGGATAGAGAGGGTGTGTAAAAAATTTGTGGATATTTTCAGCATTGCGCAAGCGAGTGGGCAAGTGAGAAAGCGAGCGGGGGGCGTTAACCCTCCGATGGATGTCCAACACGCTTCGTACCCCAACGGGGGGCTAAAGTCCCCCGCTCGCTGTGCTACACCCACTTATTTTTTACACACCCGAAACGCGACTCCGTCAATCGCATGCCTTGCCGTTTATCTACGTTTACGGTACAATGCAGGACTCGTTACTTTCACACCAAAAACGTACGTGCGCTTGGCAAGCCGACCCACCCGACCTGTTGATACAGAAGCCGAGCCGCCGCTACGCTGGCTCATCATTCGCGGAGCAAGGCATAATAACCTCAAAAACATCGACGTCCCCTTTCCGCTCGGCACCTTTTCCGTCGTTACAGGCGTAAGTGGCAGCGGAAAGAGTTCCCTCATTAACGACATTCTTTGGAAATCCCTCGCTAAATCACTGCACCGGGCAAACACACAGCCCGGTGCACACGACTCCCTCGTCGGTATCGAACAACTCAACAAAGTCATCCGCGTCGATCAACAACCCATCGGACAGACACCGACCTCCAATCCGGCAACCTATACCGGCGTATTCGATCTGATCCGCGAACTCTTCGCCCAACTTCCCGAAGCAAAAGTTCGAGGCTACACCGCTCGGCGTTTCAGTTTCAACGTTCCCGGCGGACGCTGCGAAAAATGTGAAGGCGCCGGTCAAATCAAAATCGAAATGCACTTCCTGCCCGACGTGTGGATCACCTGCGAATCCTGCGAAGGCAAACGCTACGACGCCCAAACGCTTGGTATCCAGTATCACGGTAAATCGATTGCCGATGTCCTCGAAATGACTTGCGGAGAAGCGGTCGGACTTTTTCAACATGTGCCGAGCGTCCGCCGGATCATTCAAACACTCTGCGATGTCGGTCTCGATTACATCGCCCTAGGGCAATCCGCTCCGACACTTTCCGGCGGAGAAGCACAGCGAATCAAACTCGCTGCCGAACTTGCCCGACCAGACACAGGAAGGACGCTCTATCTTCTCGATGAACCGACGACAGGCTTGCACTTTGACGATTTGCAAAACCTGCTGAATGTTTTGCACCGTCTCGTCGATTTGGGCAATACGGTCATCGTGGTTGAACATAATCTCGATGTCATCAAAAATGCCGACTGGATCGTCGATCTCGGTCCCGAAGCCGGAAATGAAGGAGGCAACCTCGTCTTTGCAGGAACACCGGAGGAACTGATCGAGCGGCAGCGCAAGAGTGGGGGGGGTAAGCCCCCCGTTCAACCCCATCGGGGGACTAACGTCCCCCGCTCGCGAAAAACTCTCCACTCGCGGGGTGCAAAAGCAAAAACACCGTTCCTCTCCTACACTGCTCAAGCGTTGTTACCGGTTTTTTCGTCGGGAACGTTTGCTGACCGAAAAGAAAAACAGGATAAACCGGAGGTTATGCCGGAGGCGGCTTTCGACATCCGCAACCTCGGAATGGACGCCAAAATGCCCTGGGAGACAGACGGTCCCCGTTGGCATACGAAAGACCGGGTAAGCCGAAAGGGTCAGCCGATCCGCTGGGACGGTCAGATATTACAGGGAATCATTCAGCGGATTGAAGACTCGAAGGAATTTCCGCCGGTGAATTGGAATCATCGAACTATCGTGGAAATCAGTGCTAAGCAAAAGCAGCTCGGCTGGTTCTTGCACGCAATCACGGCGGAAGAGTGGTTGCTGAAAATAAAATTTCGGGTGCCGAATAACACGTTCAACAAGACATCTCTGATTGCCCGGCTGGATTTGAAACCGCTCAACGATATGGAAGAGATTCCTCTGTACGGAACTAAGCCGAGAGTGCGTATTGCCGCAAAAGGACGTTGGCAGGAAATTGAAATTCGCCCGTATTCGTGGAAAGAAATTGACCGAAAAGAGTTTTGGGACTTTCTTGATATGGCTATCAAGGAGTTTGCCGGTTACGTGGCGGGCAAATTGAAGCCGGACGACTTAATGCCTTGGAAGGTGCTGGGAAAATCGTGGCATCGCTTACCGAAGGGGCTCATCGGCGGCAAAAGTCTCCGCTGGGATATGGCACTTCTTGAAGCACTTTTTGATATGATTGACGCTGTTGCTTCGGACTTACGGATTGTTTGGACGAACAAAGTGTTGGTGCCGTTTTATCGTCCGTCGCGCCGAAAGCGGAAGTTTTTTTACCAAACGGCTCATGAGGGGCGTGCCATTCCTGATGTTGTTATCCATACGAAGCGAGTTGATGCGGTCTATGTGGATGTTTATGTGGAGAAGAATTCTGTGCCATTGGGGCAGATTCGCAACGTCGGCAGTGAGCCTTTTGTGAACGGCGAAAATATTTTGTATGACATTTTGCAGTTTCGATTTACCGATAAAAAGGAATTGCAATCGCAAGAGTTTCAGATGCTGTTGAAAAAGGTTTTGGCAGAGTAGTATCCTGGCGGTAGAAAATTTCACAGAGCCCGGTGTAGCAGCCCCGGTGCTGCCGCACCGGGCTCTGTGTGTTTTTTGCTAATTTTTCCCGCCAATCCTGTAACATCGCCGAAAGTTATCCCACGTTATCTGGGTTAGAATTGCCGTTGATATTCCGCCCAAGGCCAAGGAAACACGTTCGCTTCTTTCGCCCAGTTTTCCCACTGAGTTGCCAGTTTTTCTGCAAGTTCACGATGCTCGTCCGCAAGATTATTCATTTCGCAGCGGTCAACATCTATGTCATATAGTTCCCACGGTGCAACAGGACCTTTAGCAACGAGTTTCCACTTTCCTTCACGGATCGCCCTGGCTCCCTGATGCTCCCAAAAGAGCGGAGTTTCGCGATCAAGCGTGCCGCCGGTGAATGCCGGCTTCAAACTGATCCCCTCTAATGGTGTAACATCAATTCCATTCCGCTTTTCGGGGTATTTCACTCCGGCAAGATCGAGACATGTCGCCATAATGTCCATGAGTTGCCCGGCTTCGGTGTAGAATTTTCCCTGCATCGATTCCGAAACCAACAAAGGCGAATGAACGATGAACGGAGTCGATATGCCCCCTTCGTGCATGAAGGATTTAAATTCGCGGAGTGGAGTGTTCGACACATTTGCCCAACCGCGTCCATAAGCAATAAACGTGTCCTTCGGTCCCGGCATCACTCCATCTCCAGAAATAAGCGGAAAGCCGTCCCTTGTCCGTGCACTGGCTCCCATCACTTCCATCCACTGATGGAGAATCGTCTCTGGCGGATAAGGTTCAAAAACCGGCTCCGCAACCCGTTCGGAATAGGAGCCTTGACGCACCTGCCGTCCGTGCGAGGAGGCTTCGGCTCCGTTATCTTGCAGATACATAATCACGGTGTTTTCATACTGACCGTTTTCTTTCAATGCTTGCACGATTGAGGCAACCCCTTGATCCATGTTGTCCACCATGGCAGCATAGACTTCCATACATTTTGATTCCCAAGGCTTGTTACTGACGGCATCCCACTCATCCGTCTTGGGCGTGAGTACCCAGCGTTCATCGAGAAGTCCTATGCTTCGCATCCGTTCAAACCGGGCTTGCCGGATAGAATCGTAACCTTGATCATATCGTCCTTCGTACTTCGCAATGCCTTGCGGGAGAGCCTGCATGGGCCAATGAGCGGCTGTATAAGCAACGTACATAAAAAAAGGCTTATCGGCTTCCGACTGCACATGTTCTTTGATATATCTGACCGCATGGTCGCTGATTGCCGTGGTGAAATAATATTCGTCTGGTTTGTATTCCGGGTCATTCAATGGCGAAACCGGCGTGTTGTCCCGAAACAGGGACGCGGGCTCAAAGAAATTTGTTGCGCCTCCAATGATTCCGTAATAACGGTCGAATCCGCGCTGAACGGGCCAGTTGTGCCGTTCATCGGAATCGGTCGAGTGCTTGGTAACGTGCCATTTTCCTGCTCCGTATGTAGCATATCCTGCTGTTTTGAGTGCTTCGGCAATCGTTACACAAGAGGGAAGCAAATCGCCCGTGTAACCGGGAAGATTGTGGTCTCGCGTCATGTGTCCCACCCCGGCCTGGTGCGGATGCAATCCTGTCAAAATGGAGGCACGCGTGGGACAGCATTTTGCGGCATTGTAAAACTGTGTAAAACGGATACCGGTCGCCGCCAGGCTGTCCAGGGCAGGTGTGTGAATCTCGCCGCCGTAACAGCCGAGATCGGAGTATCCCATATCATCGGTCATAATCACGATGATGTTCGGACGCTGTGTTTCCGCAGCAAACGCAAAAGCGGAAAGAAGCAATGTGCAAAGGAAAGCAAAAAAATGTTTCATGGAAGTAAATGGGGTAAAAGGATGAAGTGAGTAGGGTAAAGGGTGGGAAAGAGGAATCAGATAGATCACCTCCGTTTATTCGGATTCGCAAGTTCACGATACTTATCACCGATATCGAATGATGCCTTCGTTGTTTTATTTTCGATGGCAAGGGACAAAGGAGTCGAATCCGCTTTGGCATAGACCGGTTCGACCAGGCGGTAATCTTTGGTTCCGGCTTTCTGTACGTCGTACAGTTTCTCCCATTCGTGTGTATTGGTCGGCAACACATCCGGCATTGGCGGCACAACAGTTTCTATCTTGTTGACCGTTACTTTGTACTCTCCCGCCGGAACTCCCGGATAATATCCGTGCGTATGAACGATTGCTGTTCCCGTTGCATCGGTTTTTCCTGTAACCGACCACGCTAATGCAGCCCCTTGCGGATGAAGCGTTACGATAGCCCCCGACAACGGTTCCCCCTCTTGGGTGATTTTGAGGGAACACGAATACAATTTGGGAAACCCTTCTGGAGGAACCCGACTCGAATTACAACCGAACGTTGAAATTAACAACAGCAGACCTATCCCGTAAGGGAGACGCAATATAAGTGGACGCATCAAATTGTTCATAGTGGTAATAAAAGGAATGATAGGAAAAGGAAATTTTTTGCAAAACGTTATTGCCCCGGAAGGAAATTTTTAACGCCGTACAAACAGAGCCCGTATCGGTAGATACGGCGTTTTCTGGCTCACACCGGAGCTTCCGCTCCGGGCTCTGTGAATTTTTTATCTACCGGGACAGTACACACCCGAAAAGGATTTAGAACGACGCGGGTTCACCACCGTTGATGGTTCCCAATGCTCCCCAGACACCGTAGGGACTTTTCTGCGACGTTGTCTCAACGATGGCGTTCAGGTTGCCGCTGTCGATAGTGTTAGTAATGAAACGAACACTTCCATCGAGCAGTGACGCGTTAACACCGCCGGTATGATTGGAACTTGCGGAGAAGATTCCCCATCCTGCCGCACTTCCGGTCATCTGGGTGCCTGCAAGGTTGCCTCTATCGTTGCAGGAGGGGGAATTCGGCGGCAATACGGTGGTGAAGCCGATTCGGGAAGGTGCCCCATGAGTGAACAAATGCCCTCGATAGACGTTTTCTGCGGTGTTCCCCACCACAACCGAGTCCAGTTGAGTCCGGTTCCCCGACAACACACCGTTCAGACAATCCTGCGGAGTAGCACCGCCTGCGAGATTGAAATAAGGAACGAACCCTTTGGGATCGAGTGATGTTTCGGCATCATCCGACGTTACTGTTTCGCTGAATCCAATGGTATTGCTCAACCCATCTTTGATGGCCCTGAAAGACTTAGGAATTGCTTTTTTGCCCCGGAGGTAATCACTCCACTGTTGTGGTGTAGTAGAACCGGAGTCGGGATCAGTAGGTCTTATGGTCGCATCAAAGGTTCGATAAAATGGAGCGCGGCTGGCACTCCCGTTACTTTTGGATACTTCGGAATTCGGATCATTGTTTTCCCGAAACGCATCGCCGACGCAGGCAACAAGATTGTTTCTCGCAATTCCTGCTCTCATACCTGGGCTAGAACTCTTACCATCGGAAGGGCAAAGCAGTACAGATATTCTTCCTTGGATGGCAGCCAGAGCTCTTTCTGCTCCCGCTTTTACATCGTTATCCAAACCGTCGTAACCTACAATCAAACCTTCGACTGAAACCGCGTTGGGGGAATTGTTAATCGCATCAAATGCCGCCATACCCTCATAAAATGGCAACAGATGGACAAACAGGCTGTAATGAGGGGAAGTAAATTCGTAGCCTGTGCGTTTGGCTACGACATCGACATTAAGACCGGGCATGGAATCGTAAACGTCGTGGTAATTGTGGACGGACAGTGCCGTTTGCTTGAGACTGTTCGAGCATTGCATCCGCCGTGCTGCTTCGCGTGCCGCCTGAACAGCAGGCAACAGCAGTCCGATCAGCATGCCGATGATCGCAATGACAACGAGCAGTTCGACGAGAGTGAAAGCGGCGACGCGCTGCAAGCATTGTTGTTGCACTCCATTGCGGGTTAAGGGTACAGATGTTTGGGGGATGTTCTTCTCTTTCATGGGAAACTCCTTTTTGTTTGCTTGTTGTGATAATGGTGATGGTGTAAGACGTTTACACTCTATTAAGAGATATAGCAAAATCTGTGCCAATGAATTTTACAGAAAGACCGATGGTTTTGGATGGTTTTGAGTGCTATTACTTTGACATATCACGGATTGCCGTGATAGTACCAAGGCACCCGTGAAATGGAATTGTCAACCGATCTCAATATCGGCAAGTAAACATTGTAGTCCAACTCGTTCAATGACCGCACCGAATCGCTCTTTCGAATTACCGTGTTTGTTGTACCAATCAATCACTGCTCCGAGTTGTTTCCAGAGAGTCGTTTTATCCTTTATGACAATAGGAAGGCGGTCTCCCCAGCGAGGTGTTTTGCCTGCCATACCGCCGACTAAAAGAGCATAACCACCCGGAACGCCCATCACGCCGATATCGTTTTCTTGCGGCTTTGCACAACAGTGCCGACAACCGCCGACGGCAATTTTGAACTTGTGCGGTAGATTTTTTCTTTTTCCGAATCGCTTGAAAACTTCGGCGGCAATTTTTTGTGTATCAA
>Ga0099364_10008419_pt1 | contig 14521 bp, 12 predicted proteins | sample TergutTh196P3_FD_73070 | JGI IMG/M metagenome (GOLD analysis project Ga0099364, IMG submission 73070) | Microcerotermes parvus P3 segment gut microbial communities from Pointe-Noire, Republic of the Congo - Th196 P3 | ecosystem: Host-associated > Arthropoda: Insects > Digestive system > Gut ... | reverse complement strand
CCCCTCCAGATCGGTCTGCCACAGTTTCTGAAAAGGAAATTCTGTTTCTTCCAAATTGTCGCTGATCCTGCGGCTGTTTTGCATATCCACGCTGTAGCGGGGCACGCTTGCCTGTAAAGACCCCGTGGTCCAAACAGAAGCCAGGAACGCAGCCAGCAGAAATACAGTCGGGAGCACTGTTAGTACCTTACGGACTTGATGTGTCAATTTAAAACACGATTTTTTTGTCCGTAAGGGGCTAACGCTGCGGTAACGCAGCGCCGCGAAGCGGAAGGGATGAGCGACATGTGCGCGAATCCCGACGGGGTTTGGGGTGGTTAACCCCATCAAAACATTCTGCCAATGGGATGCCGCTTCGCTTGGGTTGTGGGCGGCAGCCCACGTTAACAGAAATACGGTCAGGCGTGCAGTCAGGCAGCGTCCGACTCCCAGGCTCCTCATCAGGGCGCCTCCTTAATCTGCGCGCAGGGGACACAGTCCTCTTCCAATGCTTTTTGCCATTCCTCCGGCTTCATCAGTTTTCTCCAGCTCGGCAGGTTGTCGGTAACCAATATGAGCTTCTCGATTTCCACCCACTCGACCCGGAATTCAAAGGTTTCCAGCAAAGCCCGCAGAGGCAGCATCACCCTTCCCTCCAGGATCTTTGCCGGCACATCCAAGGGGTAGATTCGCTGGCTTCCGTCGCTTTTGATCACGGTATAGCTGGTTTCCCCGGGAACAAATACCACCTGCCTGCCCCGTTGATCCAGCACAGTGGCTTTGTTCGCTTCGCTGTCCCAATTCACCCGGCATTGTACGTAGACAGATTCGAAAACCGGCCGCATGGGGACCAGCACCCGGCCTTGTTCCAGCACCGGCTGTTGATCGGGAAAGTCGACCAGGTTGCCTTTGATTTTTAGCCGAATACCGTTTTTCCCTCTCTCCCGCGCGGCGGCGGCATTCATTTCCCAGGTATAGCCGGAAATGACTTGCCCGTCCGGTCCGGTTACGCCCCATACGGTGTTTTCATAGCCCTTCAGCACCGGTCTGTCTTGCGATGCATCGCTATCCGCTGCCTTTGCGCCGTCCCCCGCGTCCTGCCCTTCCCCGGCTTGTTCTAGCGCCGCCTGTCCCGCGTCCTGCTCTTCATTTGCTTCCTGCGCTTCATATGCTTCCCGTTCCCCTTCTTCCGCTTCCCGATCTTCCTGCGCCCCTGACGCGAACGCTTGCTCCGGGCCCGCTCCCGGCAGGAAAGCGCCCAGTAAAAGAAACCCGAGCACAGCGAGAGCGCATACGATTATCGCCTTTTTTCCATTTCCTTTCCTTCTTTTCCCTGTTGCCATCCCTTAGAACCCCCTTTATTTGGTATTATATGTCATATATTACCAAATTACCAGGGGCAAGTCAACCATTATTTCCCATTTTATGCCATAGAAGTCTATATTGAACCTGCTAATGGTAGAGGTAAACCAGGTTCTTCCTAAGCGTCATACCAGTCGATGCATAACGATGACAAAACGCTTGCCATAGACAGGCTTTATGCGCTATCATCTTCCTATATGGCCCAATCAGATCAGTCACGAACGCTGCGCCGTTCGAGTTCTAGGCGCAGCGCATATAGGGAAAGGCAGGTGTTTCTCATCGATATTTATCAGGAAGCTGCTGCAAGAGTAGCATCAGGACAAAAAGTCGCCTTGGCGGACATCATCGAACAGCAAGGTTCGACGCCCAGAGAGAAAGGCGCCCAAATGTTGGTATGGCTCCGCGAAGACAGTCCGGGCGAAAAGGGATTGGCGATCGCCGGTACGGTAGGCGGCGGGCGCCTGGAAGCCGAGGTCATAGAGAAGGCCCGGGCATGCCTGTCGTCCGGACAGGAGAGCGCGCTGCACGCCTTTGATCTCACAGGAGAGGACGCCGCAGAAATGGACATGATCTGCGGCGGAAGCGGAACGGTACTGATCACGGTATTCACCAGCCGTGATGCGGAAGTCCTTGATTTAGCCCGCCAGGCCATTGTCGATAAACGCCGTGCGTGGCTGGTGACTTTGCTGGAAGGCGACGCTACTTACAGCGCGTATGTGGACGATTATCGGGAACCGACGTCCGGCTGTGAACTATCGGAGGCGCAACTCAAATTGATCAGGGACAGCGCAGGCCCGGCTATGCACATCCATGACGATGAAAGCATTATCATAAGCGCAAGAATGCTTACCCCGGGTCCGTCGCTGTATATTTTCGGCGGGGGCCATGTCGGATTGGCGACAGCAAACCTATGCCACCTAATCGGTTTTGAGACAGTGATCATCGATGATCGTGAAGAATTTGCCAACACCGAGCGTTTTCCGCATTCCCAATGTATCGTCACAGCGGAGGGGGAAGCCTTATCGGGCTTTGCTTTTGACGACAATGCCTATGTGCTGATTATGACCAGAGGGCATCTCCTGGATTACGACTGGCTGAAATGGGTTCTCAGCCTTTCCGCCATGCCCAAATACGTCGGCATGATCGGCAGCCGAAGAAAAATCGCCCTGATTTATGAACGCCTGGAGCGGGAAGGTATTCAGAAAGACAGAATCCGTCAGGTCTATTCGCCTGTCGGGCTTCCCATCGCCGCGCAGACGCCTGAAGAAATCGCCGTAAGCATCGCCGCCCAGCTCATCCAGATACGAAACAACGGATGAGCCTGTTATCTACGACTAGTACTTACTTTCAAAATAGCGTATATTCCGTGAATTTCCTTCTTTTATCAGTTCGTTGCGATCCACCATGCCGCGCAGTACCAGACCGGTCGCCGTCTGCGACATCCCGAGTAATTGTTCCGCCTGCTTCCGGCTGATGGAACCGTTTTCCTGAATGTATTCCCTTAGCCTTTCTTCCGGTGTAAGCGCCGTATTCGCGGCGCTTGTTCCTTTCAGTGCATTGCGATTGGGCAGCGTAAGCTTAAATACATTCGGCGTCGCCTCGAACTTAGGCTGCGTTACGAAGCTTCTGTACGCCTCCGTGATCCCGGGAATGCCCGCGCCTGCGGAAGTAGCCAGCCCCAGCCGGGCAAGCAACGCCATCAGAGCGGGATTGCGGCATAGGGAATAGCCGCTGAGGATATCTTCCATAACAAGCCCGCCCGCCAATCCGCCGGGGGAGATGAATTCCATCCGGTCGGAGAATACTTTGATCAGGATCCCGCTGCCTGTGGCATAATCGCGATGAAGAACGGCGTTCAGAATCGCTTCCTCGATTGCCTCCGCGGGATAATCGCGCCTATTGACCCGTTCGTATTTTTCAAAGGTCTCTGTGGTCTGATTCAGAGCGTCCAGGAATTCTCTGGCTTCGTGAATCTGGCTGAACAAAGAGCCGTTAAAGACGCGCCTGCCGATGATGCTCTGCTGGGTCACATCCTTAAACACTGCCGCTGTGATGACGGGACCACATTGATCGGACAAGAGAAAGGCAAGATTGGTATAGCCGAACTCGGCGTCCGTCATGCCTGCGGCTTCCCTCCCTGCGTCGTCGAAGTCGATTTCTGCCTGAGAGAACGTGGATTTCGCCGATTCAAAGCTGATTTGCTGCACAGGCGAAGGCTGCTTTTCATAAATCCGGTTATCTGTTTCAAGAATCAGTTTTCGAATGGCGTCAAGAATTTTTGATGCACTCTGTGTCATGCTGTTATCCTCATGGAATTCTTCTTTATCTACATCATCCGTCGATGAATTATAACAGTTGCCTCAGGTCTCAGCAAGTCATTCATAAAGGCGCGCTTAACAAAGGGCGCCCATATATCTGCCCCCTAAAAGATGCAGGTGGAAATGCCCGACGGTCTGCCCTGCCGAGACGCCAAAGTTCGAGACAATCCGATAGCCTTCCGTTAGGCCGAGCTTCACCGCTTCCTGCCCGATCACCAGCAGCATTCTGCCAAGCAAAGCCTGATCCTCCGGCGCGGCCTCTCCCAGATTGGCAAAGTGCTTCTTAGGTATAAACAAAACATGTACCGGCGCCGCGGGATGAATATCTCTGAACGCCAGGATTTCCTCATCCTCATAGACGATGTCGCTGGGAATTTCCCCTGCGATAATTTGACAAAAAATGCAATCTTCCATATCCTTTTCCTCCTTATATTAAGATGAATACCCGTCGGCCATTGCCTGCCATGCCCCCGCTTTTGTCAGGGATTTCCCCGTAATCCTCAGTGGAAGCAGCTTTCCCCGCAGGTTCGTCCATCGAGCCTCCATTCCGGATTCCGCAGGCACAGTAAAGGTCACTTCCAAATAATTGTCGCAGCGTCCAAGCCAGTTTCCGGCGCTGATTTCTTCTTCTACTAAAACTTGTTGAACCCGTCCCACCCAACTGCTGCCGTAGTGTTCCTCCATGGTTTTACCCAGCAGGATGAACTCTTTACTGCGCCACTCCTTCACTTTCTTCGCTACCTGGTCCGGCATTGCCGCTGCCGCCGTGCCCGGTCGCCCGGAGAATACGAAGACATGGGTCAGACTGAAGGCCATCTCCCCGGCAAAATCCAGACTTTGCCGGTGTTCTTCTTCTCCTTCCCCTGGAAAGCCGGTCATGACGTCCGATGTGATGGCGATATCCGGAATATGCTGCCGGATATGATACAGTTTATCCCGATACGCCGCCGCGGAATACGGCCTGTTCATCGCTTGTAGTATCTTGTCGCAACCGCTTTGTAAAGGTAGATGAACATGCTTGCAGGCATTGGGATAATCCCGGATCAGCAGGAGAAGCCGCTCTGTAAGCTCCATTGGCTCGATGGAGCCCAGTCGAAAGCGAATCGCGGGAAAGGCTTCCAGGAGCCGCCGATAGAGACCGGCCAGCCGATCCTGTTCGCCTGTCTCCCAGCCGTACGCGCCCAAATGAATACCCAGAAGCACCACCTCCCGGTATCCCGCTTCCGCCATCCCCGCAACCCGCGCCAAGGCTTCCTCCTCCGGCATGCTGGTTCGCTCCCTGCGGACAAGGGGGATCACGCAATAACTGCAAAACTGATGACATCCGTCCTGCAGCTTGAGCTTGGCCCTGGTTCGATCCAGGCGGTTGACCGACTCCCGCGGCGCCTTTTCCTCCGGCAGATCCGAAAAGCAGGGGCTGGCTGGCGCGTTGCGTTCTAGCCAGGCGTTTTCGATTAACTCCGGTAACTCTTTCTTCTGTTTGTTTGTCAAAATCAGGTCAATCTCGCGTATCCCGTCCAGCATTGCCTTGCCGTTTTCGGCATAACAACCGGTGACGACCAGCATAGCGTCGGGCTTATGTTTCTTCGCCCCCCGGATAATCCCCCGCGATTTCCGGTCGGCCGCCTGGGTCACCGTGCAGGTATTCACGATATACAAAGACGCCGGTCCGCCGAAGCCGGCTGTCCGCCATCCCCGTCGCCGCAGGGCGTCCAGTATCTCCTGGCTCTCGCACTGGTTGACCTTGCAGCCCAGCGTATAAATGGCAACTGTTTTATCCAACAGGCCCTCCCATATCCCCCCATTGGTATTGCAATACGGACAACAGCATCAATCCCGCCGTATCTGTCCGCAGAATTCTGGGTCCCAGGGTTAAAACCTTACCTCCAGCAAGACGTCCCGCTTCCACTTCCTCTTCTGTCATTCCGCCTTCCGGCCCGATCATGAGGAAAAGCTGTCTGTCCCGCCACTCGCCACCCGGTATGCTTTGCGCTGTCTCGCGGATATACGCCTGCAGCCCTTGCCCCCCCTCTTCCCAGGGGATCAGAAGCAGGTCGCCGGGACGTATCCTCGTTAGAAACGCTTCCAGTTTCAACGGGAACAACACCTTCGGTATCCACAGCCTACCGCATTGCCTGGCTGCTTCAGCGGCTACTTTTTGCCAGCGCGCCTGTCTGTCGCGGCGTTTCTCGTCGCTATCCAGCCGAACGATGCAGCGGCTTAATTCAAGAGGCTGAATGGCAGCCACCCCCAGCTCCGTGGCTTTCTGAACGACCCACTCCATTCTGTCTCCCTTGGGGATCGCCTGCGCCAGACAGACCCGCAGCACACTGTCTCTTTGCTCTGTGACAGGCGCCTCAAGGCGCACCACTGCCTGCTGCTTATCCAATTCCGCCAGCCGGCCGCTGAAGCCTTTCCCTTTGCCGTCAAATATTTCCAGCGTATCGCCGACTTTCAGCCGAAGCACCTGCTGCAAATGCCGGAATTCTTCCCCCCGGATCCGGGCTTCTTTTCCTCTGATCCTATCCGGGTCTACATAGAACCGTTCCATCCGTTAACCTTTCTTCACGCGGGCTAAGCGGAATAGAAGGGCGTTCCATTCTCCCTCACGCTTTTGTTCTTCTAAGACAAAGCCCTTCTGTGTCACGCAGCGGATTACCTCGTCCTTTCGCCCGTCAATGACGCCGGAGACCAGCAGTTTTCCCTCCGGTTTCAACAAATCCGGGAAATAGGGCGACATGGACAGGATGACGTCGGCGACGATATTGGCGGTGATCAAGTGGACGCCCTGTAAACCGCGGAGTTTTTCCCGCAGCTGGTGATCCGTCGTCAGATCTCCGCAGAGTATGGCATATCTGTCCGGGGAGATTCTGTTTTGTCTCAGGTTTTCCTCCGTGGTACGCAGCGCGTTTTCCGCCACATCCACGCCGGTGGCGTAGCCGGCGCCGAGAAGAAGCGCCGCGATCATCAGAATGCCGCTGCCGCAGCCGATATCCAACAGTTCCATGCCCGCTTCGATCTGCTCCTCCAGGAACTCCATACACAAACGGGTGGTTTGATGCTGCCCCGTCCCAAAGCTGGAGCCGGGATCGATTTCCAGCACGATTCGTTTGCCCTCTTCCTGCCAATCCTCCCAGGTCGGCTTGACAAGCAGCTTTTCTCCCACAGGGAAGGGCTTGAAATAGGCTTTCCAATTGTTCTCCCAGTCTTCTTCCTTCACACCGCGCAAATCCTGCTCCAGACTGCCGAAGAGCCCCTCCCGGTCGTTTTCCTTCAGGGAATCCAGGCCCTCGCGCAGTGCTTCCCATTGCCGGCGGCCCTGGGCGTGATCCCCGACATACAGCCGGACGACGGCCATACGCTCCGGATCCGCCAGAAGGCTCTCATCGACATAATCCCATAAGAAAGCTTCCGGACTTGCCAGATAGGCCCGGATATCCTTCGGATCGTCCACAACCAGCCCGTCGATCCCCGCCATCAGCGCCAAACCGGCGACCGGTTCCACCCCCTCGCTGGTGGTCTTGATTGTAATTTCTATCCAATCCATTGCCCTAGTTTATTGAATGTGTATGGTAAAGGTACGGCCCTCGTTGTCTTCTTCGTCGATTTCCGTGTACATGAGCATCAAGTCCGTGACGTCGTCGGGAATCTCATAGATCATATGATACAGTACCGATTCATCCGGCGTCAATTCGAACTCCAGCGGCATCATCGTATCATCCAGAGGGTCGATTGGCCAGATGTATTCGATAAAGCTGGAATCATCCATATAAAAGTCGAATGTTCCCATCGGGATGGACGAATCAAATATATTCTTCTCCGAAACAACTACGTCGTAGAGTATATATCCCTCTCCCGGTTCATATCCGGCATACGAGTCCACCTGGTCAATGGAGTGAATGGTAAATTCAAACCACTCGGTAGCATACACTTTGCCGACTGTGCCGGTTACATCGCCGGAAATCAATTGTGCGGCAGTGTTGACGACATTGTCCACAATGTCGGTGGCGCGCTGGCTGCAGCCGGCTACGCACACAAGGGCCAACAATACGATGACAATCAGGTATCCCGCTCTTTTCTTCATCTTTTTCTCCATTCTGTTCACACGCGCTGTGCCTGCTTTTTTGTCTATGGAAATAGTATCATGAAAAACCGTTTAACTCAACCACAGTATCATTCATCCTGATTTTCATTTTTCTCATTGCTGCAGTTCAGTGCAGAATTTGGTGGCGCCGGCACATTTGCCCATCTACATATGATATATTAAACTATAGAATATTTGGCACGCCTATGTTATCCTGATTTTAGCAAGCAAATTCACAGACTAAATAAACCGGGAGGTTGAACAAAAATTGACTATTTCCGCCCTTTGGGCAAAGAAATCGAAAGACACGCCGCACTGGCTGCCCCTATGGACGCATATGGCCGAAACCGGCGAGGTTGCAAAACTCCTGTGGGACGAATGGCTTCCAGAAAGCACAAAGAATCTGATTGCCCACTCCGTCGGGGGCGACGAACAGGAAGGCAGGAAACTGTTTGCCTTCCTTGCTGCGGCTCATGATTTTGGTAAAGCCACGCCTGTCTTTCAGGCGAAATGCTACATTCCCAAAACCGGTCTGGATGTGGATATCTACGATGCTCTGCTCTCTTGCGGATTGCTCGTCAGAGAGACGCGCGAAGCATACCGCGAGTCCCGTCTCACACCGCATGCCATTGCTTCACAGCTTCTGTTGGAGAACGCAAAGAAACTAGGCTTGTCCGACGCTGATCTGTGTCTAAACGCTGCCGTCGTACTGGGCGCCCATCACGGCAAGCCGATGGAAACCGGCTACCGTGGCTTACTCCATGCATACGAACCTAATTTTGGCCTGGGTATAGACGCCTGGAAGCAGGCACAGTCGGAATTGATCCTGCGCCTTTTACATTTCAGCGGCTACAATTCTTTGGCAGACATCCCTTCGCCATTGATGCCGGGCCAGGTTCTTCTAAGCGCCCTGGTGGTCATTGCTGATTGGATCGCCAGCGACGAAAACCGATTCCCTCTTTTTTCCTTTGACTATACGGTCCAGACGGATGCAAAGGAGCGGGCAAGGATTGGTTGGGAAAGCATCCAGCTCCCGGGCGCATGGGATCCCTTCTATAGTATTAATGATGAAAGCCTGTATAGCGCGCGATTTGGCAGCCGTTTCGAACCAAACCTCATACAGAAAGCGGTGATCCAAGCGGCGAACGAGTCGCTGCATCCAGGCATCATGATCATAGAAGCTCCCATGGGATCCGGCAAAACTGAGGCCGCTCTGGCTGCGGCGGAGATCGTTCGGCATCGTGTTGGCAGCGGAGGCCTGTTCTTTGCCCTGCCAACCCAAGCGACCAGCGACGGCATCTTTCCGCGGATGCTTGCATGGATAAACAAATTGGAGCTGCCCGAGACGCAAAGCGTCAAGCTTGCGCATGGCAAAGCGCAATTCAACGAGGACTATACAGACTTGCTCTTTTCCAACGGTTCGGACAGTACTTACCTCACAGGCGGAAACGGCTCAGATCCCTCGGAAAATGCTTCGGCGCTCGCTTTCCAATGGTTCAATGGACGCAAAAAAACCTTGTTGGCTAATTTTGTAGTGGGAACAATCGACCAACTGCTGCTCATGGCCCTAAAGACAAAACATGTCATGTTACGGCATCTTGGCCTGGCGGGCAAAGTGGTCGTCGTCGATGAGTGCCATGCCTATGACGCCTATATGAACCATTATCTGAAACAGGCGCTCACCTGGCTCGGCGCGTATGCGGTGCCCGTCGTCGTTTTGTCTGCTACATTGCCAACGGACAAACGCCGAGAGCTGGTTGCCGCTTATCTGGGAAAAGACAGTGCCACAGGCGACTGGGCGCAGAGCCAAGCCTACCCTTTGATCACGTATACAAATGGAGAAGAAGTCCGCTCCATCACCCCGGGGCTCGAAAACGCCGGTCATAGCGTTCTCCTGCAGCGCTTAGCAGATGACCGCGTTGTAGACAAACTCGAAGACTTGCTGTCCGAAGGAGGTTGCGCGGGCGTCATCCTGGACACTGTACGGCGCGCGCAAAGTATGGCGCGTAAATTGCGGGAGCGTTTCCCGGCTGATATAGTCCTGTTAATCCACTCACGCTTCATTACACCGGAGAGGATGGAAAACGAGAAAAAGATCAGAGGACTGCTGGGAAAAGACGGGGCCAGGCCCGAAAAGCTGATTGTGGTGGGGACGCAAGTACTCGAACAGTCTCTGGATATTGACTTTGACGTGATGGTTGTGGACGTCGCCCCCATGGATTTGCTCCTACAGCGTCTGGGCCGCGAGCACAGGCACATGCGGGTACGAAAAGAAAAACTCCGTCAACCTCTGTGTTTAGTGACGGGCATCAAAGAGGACGGGTTCGAACGGGGCATAGATCGCGTTTATGACTTGCATCTGCTTAATAGGACCAGAGATCTGCTCGACAGTCTTCCGAACGATACGATCAAGCTGCCCGGTGATATCGCCAGACTCGTCAATGCCTGCTATGACAAAGACGCTCCGCAGACGCCGGAAAAAGAGGCCTGGGAGGAGAAAAGAAAAGACAAGGAAAAAGAGGCAGGCAATTTCTGTATGAAAAAGCCCTTGAGAAAGCCGGACAAGACCATTGTAGATTGGCTGGTCACCGACATGGAGGATAAAAATGGCGAGGCGACTGTCCGGGACTCTTACGACGCCGTCGAAGTCTTAGTCGTAAAGAAGAACGTCCAAGGCTTTTCGATGATGAACGGCGTCAACCTGCCTCCCGGGAAACCGGACGATAACCTGGCAAGACAATTGGCTTGCCAAAGCCTGTCGCTTCCCCGTGAACTCAGCAATAGGAACACCATTGACGAACTGCGAAAAAGCACCAATGAACATGTTTTAGCCTGGCAGTCGTCGCCTTGGCTATCTGGTGAATTGTTCCTCATCTTCGATGAAAACAACAGCGCTACTCTATGCGGGCATAAACTGATATACTCCAGCATCGACGGCCTCTATGTTGAGCGGGAAAACACGGAAGAAAACTGAGAGGAGGAATACTGATTGGCAAGAGATCGTTCTACAGAAAGCCGGGGGTACAACCCGGCTTTCTGTTTTTCTATCCTTTATCCTATTTCATTTGCGCCTATTCATACCATAATCTAGATGAATCCTGTAAACGATTCCCTAAAGAGGGATTCCTGTATATAGAAAGGGTGTGATATCTATTTGACGACAGTGATAGTTGAAGAATTTAACCTGCTATTCGAACCTTGGATAGCGGTAAGAGATATAGACGGTCGAAGAGAAGAAGTGTCTTTACTTACGGTGTTCCAAAACGCCGCACAGTATCGGTCCCTTGCAGGCGAGCTACCCGCGCAAGATACTGCCGTACTTCGGCTGCTCCTTTGCGTATTACACGCTGCCCTTTATGGGAAAGATATCAGCGGGCAGCCGTTTTCCGATGACTATGAAGAGCAGATCGACGGCGCGATTCAACTTTGGAAAGACCTATGGAACAAGGGTCTTCCCTATGACCGGATAGCTACCTATCTGGAAAGTTACAAGGATCGCTTTTACCTTTTCCATGAAGAAACGCCTTTCTTCCAGATACCCGGATTGGATCAAAGAGACGACGTCTTCGGCCCCTTTGGCATCGCAAAGATCAACGGCGAAATAGCCGAAGGAGAAAACAAGGCCCGTCTGTTCCCACAACGTGCCGGCGAGGGAAAAAGCTCTCTAAGTTATGCGGAAGCGGCACGGTGGTTACTATACTACAGTGGCTTCGCTGAAACCTTCGGCAAACTGGAAGCCAAAGGCAAGACGAGTAAATCCGACCCGAGCATAGGCGTGGGCTGGCTGGGTAAGCTGGGGCTTATCTCTGCTGTTGGCGACAATCTCTTTCAGACGCTTATGTTGAATTTTGTACTGCTAAATGATAATGGCGAAGTCTGGGAAGCAGGCAAGCCGATTTGGGAAAAACCCGTCAATACTAAAGAACGTCATATAATAAGCTTTCCCTCCAGCCAGACAGAGCTATTGTCCTTACAGCCCCGTCGCGTCCAGTTGGAAAGAATGAACGGCAGGGTAGTATCTTTCCGCTTGGTCAGCGGGGATGTCTTCCCGCAAGAAGAGGCTTTTGCTGAAACGATGACTATATGGCGATATGGAAAGCATCCGGGTGACAAAGTCGAGCGGTATCGACCAAGACCATTTCAACCGGCTGTGCAATTGTGGCGGGATTTTGCGAGTTTGGTTTCTCAAGGCGCTGGTGGCAAACAGGGCATGCCGGGTATCGTGAGATGGACAAAATCCCTGGTAGAGAAGGATATAATCCCCTCTGATTTCCATTATCGCTTTCAAACCTCGGGTATATCCTACGGAACGATGCAGGCTGTGATCACTGACGTCTTTTCCGACTCCCTTGCTTTCAATGCAGGCTTGCTGTCCGTGCTGCACGAAGGCTGGATTACCGGCATCATCAACGGGCTAAGCCAGACGGAAAAACTTGTGCGGGAAGTCGGGATGCTGGCGCAGAACATAGTGAAAGCCGCGGGAATCAAAGATGGCGCCGGAGGGAAAAATGAGGGAATCATAGCACGAGACGAAGCGCGAACAATGGCCTATTACAGGCTGGACCTCTCTTTTCGTCTTTGGCTGGAGCAGATCGATCCCGCCACAGACAACATCGATAGTAAGCTCGACGAATGGTGGGCGACAAGCCAAGCTGCGGTAAGAGCCATAGGCAGAGAATTGATGAACCAGTGTTCCCCGCAGGCTCTCCTGGGGAGGCCGGGGCAGTCCGCCGCAGAAGCTTACAATTGGTTTCTCTATTACACCGCCAATCGAAATGCACTCAATGTGAGAGGAGAGAAAAGACGTGGAAAACCCACCGAAAGTAATTCGTAATTATGTCGGCAACAAAATCCATTTGCTGATAAGCCGCGAGGAGCCCTATGTCCGCGCCACATTAGCGCAGCTGCGGCGGGGGATCGGCAGGCATCCGGGCAGCATGCCTGATATTTGGGACTTTACCTTAGGCGATTTGCCAGGGGAATTTCACTCACAAACAGGCGATCCCACACCCGGCGAATGGGCCGCCCATATAGCGCTCACCTTATTCGCCCTGCATCAACAGGGGAAAAATCTCCATGATGAAGCAATGTCTGTATCTGACGCATCCAAGCCGGACCGTTCCCTGGGTCACGCCGTCCGCACGCTGGTAATGGAACGGGGTAGTGATGCAGATACGGCGATACGGCGCCGTTTTGGCGTCGTGGTCACTTCGGATAGCACCGAGGAACTGGCGCATCATTTACGGGGACTCATCCAGTTACTCAGAAATGACGGCATAGCGCTTGATTATCCCAGGCTTGCTGAAGACCTTTACAAATTTCAGATTCCCGCCCTCAGGGACGGGGTTAGGCTGAGATGGGCGCAAGATTATTATATCGTAAAAGGAAAGGAAGAAGAGGAGTATGAAGAATAGACTATATGCGGATATCCACATTTTACAGACAGTCCCGCCAAGCTGCATCAACCGGGACGACACCGGCAGCCCTAAAACCGCCGTTTACGGAGGTTCGACCCGGGCGCGGGTCAGTTCTCAAGCATGGAAAAAGGCGGTAAGGGATGTGTTTCGTGACACTTTGCCGGAAGAGGCTTCGGGCGTCCGTACAAAACGCATCCAAGCGATGGTCGCCGACGAACTGAAAGCATTGAACTATGATGGCGATGCTGAGGGCGCCGCAAAAAAAATACTCATGGGGGCAGGATTGGATGAGAAAACCGTAAGTGCCGGGAGTAATGCGCCTCTCTTTTTCATGTCTCGCGCACAGGCAAAAAACTTAGCAAAGCTTTCAGCCGATACCCCTGACGCTGATAAAAAAGCAGTGCAAAGCGCACTCAATGCATCGCCCAGCATCGATCTGGCGCTTTTTGGTCGTATGGTGGCCGACAACGTCAACCTGAATATCGACGCCTCATGCCAAGTCGCCCATTCCATCTCTACCCATAAAGTCACGAACGAGTACGATTACTTCACTGCTGTTGATGATTTTCCCCCCGAAGATAAATCTGATGCAGGGGCTGCCATGATTGGCACTGTAGAATATAACTCTTCCACTCTTTATCGCTATGCGACCATCGCTGTTCATGATCTGTGCAAGCAGCTTGGGAGCGCGGACATGGCGGCGCAGGCTGTCCGCATGTTTGTCAACGCTTTCGCCAGGTCTATGCCCACAGGCAAGATCAACACCTTCGCTAACCGGACGCTTCCGGATACGATTTATGTCGTATTACGTCCCGATCAGCCTTTCAATCTGGTAGGTGCTTTTGAACGCCCGGTACGGCAAAGCGAAACAGGCTATGTAGAACCGAGCGCCGCTGCGCTGGTGAAACAGGCGAACAACGCGGGTAAATGGGTCGCGCAGCCACTGCTTTCCCTGGCGGTCAGCGCCCTCATGAGCGGCATTACAGGCGTATCCATCGTCGATTCCCTTGATGCTATACTGATCCGTCTGGAGAATGAAATAAAGGGTGCGCTGTCATGAGTACGCTGTTGTTGCGTATTGCCGCCCCGCTCCAGTCCTGGGGTGTGGATTCGAAATTCGATCGGAGAAATACCGGGCGCACGCCGTCCAAATCGGGCGTCATTGGCTTATGCGCCGCCGCATTGGGCTACTCCAGGAGCGACGAGGATAAGCTTGCACGTTTGGCAAGCCTCCGCTTGGGTATACGGATTGATCAGCCCGGCACTTTACTGAGGGATCTGCAGACAGCACACGAAGAATCCTATTGGGATCCGGATGATAGAAGAAAAGTGAACCGGGCGGGAAAGGGCGGTTCTTATCT
>Ga0099364_10008418_pt1 | contig 14521 bp, 13 predicted proteins | sample TergutTh196P3_FD_73070 | JGI IMG/M metagenome (GOLD analysis project Ga0099364, IMG submission 73070) | Microcerotermes parvus P3 segment gut microbial communities from Pointe-Noire, Republic of the Congo - Th196 P3 | ecosystem: Host-associated > Arthropoda: Insects > Digestive system > Gut ... | reverse complement strand
TGTCTTTCGGGGCGGGTTCTCAGGTACAGATCATATACCTGGTTCCCCAAATTTCCAAAAGCATTAAACAGGTAAAGGAGTACAAAAAATACAGTTACGGCAAGTCCCGTAAAGACATTTCTAGGACTCATTAAAATGTGAAATTATCAGTAACTAATAATTATTTCTACAGAAGAACCTGAAAAAACTACTCCCTGGGAAGTTCCCGAAGCCGAAGATGCATCATAACCAACCTGTGTTCCCGGTGTAAACCATGAATCACTTCCTGCCATTTGGGAAGAACCTGTACCGGTATAAAATGAACTTCCGGCACTGTTATTATTCTGTACTGAGCTAATAAAACCGCTTCCGACAGGAATTTCATATCCCCTTCTGCCTGAAAATCCTACAACTCCATTATCAACACGCAGGTTCCTGCCGTCAAAGTAAAAACCTGTTCCGCGCACCGATGCTGTTGCACTTGGGCTGGTAACGGTCATGGATGCTCTGGTGCCTGCAGGAGGGCTGACGTCCACTCTCACCCTTCCTGCCTGAAGGTTTATATTTATATTTTCAACACCTGAAGATGCAGAAATTTCGGTCAGGTTAAGACGGGTCAGGGGCCGCACATTAATAATTGTACTGCCAATTTCTATAAGGGCATTGCTGGAAAAACCCGTCGATATCACCGTATCTTCAAACAGTTGATCTCCTATTGAGGCAGCAGAAAAATCAGCTGCTCCTGCGTGACGGAGTTCAACAGTACCGCTTAGCTCCAAAATAACACCGCGGATGGCAGATTGTGAGTATAAATTTTGCTTACCTGCCCAGGGTCCGCAGAGCAGTACGAAAAGAATAATTAATACTTTAATAGTCTTCATAAAAACCTTCCTTAATAAAGTGAAAGTATAAGGTTAATTCCCAATTTCCATGATATTGGAGCAGAAGGAGCAGCATCCCCCATAAAGGGCAAAAATAATCCTCCGCCTAAATTTAAGCTTATATCAGAAAATGGACTCCAGTAAAGCTGTGTAATGAACTCATTTCCCAGAAAGTAACCGGTGCTTCCGCTGCCTTCCAGGGGGTATCCGTCATAAGTCCCCAGGTCATTTCTGATAAAAAATGAAGATCCAAGAGAAATGGAAAATGTTCTGTAAACCCTTACAATATAATCAAGCGATATCTTTGATATGCCGGAAAAGGGAGCGTCAAAAACAAATCCGATGGGATTAACAGTAAATGGCTGGAATGCACTCATGGGACCATTGGGAAATGTGCCGCTGGAATATAAGGAAAGGAAAGAAAGACGGCTGGGCAATGCGGTAGGAAGAGTCCAGTAAATCCCAAATCCGAATGCCAGTGCAATACCAAAATCAGAATTATCCTGAATAAAATTTACACTGCCTCCTATATCAAAAAGAAAGGCGTTTAATGGAAAGGAAAACTTTCCTGATATATACTGACTGTGATAATTATCTCCGTTTAGATCAAACTGACCCAAAATAGAGATTCCGCCGCCAAAGAAACTTCCGCCAAGACTGGGATGTTCCCAGTCCAGAGAAAGAAGAAGATGCCTGGGAGCAAAATATGTATTGAAGAAATCATTATAATCCAGCTCGGTGTTGCCGGAATCCACAGAGGAGGAAAATACATTCACCCGGTTTTTATAGAGAAAACCAGTATAAAAGGCACCCATGCTAAAAATACCCCGGCTGGTAATAAAAGAAAGTTTGGCTCCATCGAAGAGACCTGATGCAATTAATGACAATGGATCAGAATAAAACATCCTTCCAAAAACTAGATCTGAATTATCAAACTGCCAAATAAATTCGGTGCGGAGAAGTTCGGGGATAAAACCAAAAGTATCATTGCTGTATTCAAAATTTAATCCCAAAGATGCACTAAAAAAGCCCCTTTCTCCTATAAAAGATGCAACACGGGGGATTAAACTTCCAATATAACCCGGTTGATTATTTGAACTGCTGCCTCTGATAATTCCGTTTTGATCCATTATTAAGCCAAAGTCCGCACTCCAAAGTGTAGAAACAGGAAGAATAAGTAATGAAATCAAGAAGACAGCAATTAAATTTTTTCTCATTATCTTATCTCCAAAATAATAATTTCTACACGGCGGTTTAAAGCCATTCCTTCGGGAGTATTGTTATCTGCAATGGGCCTGGTACTGCCATAACCATAAACACTGATATTATCAGCTGCCAGGACACCGAGTTCAACCAGATAGTCTTTTACAGCTTGTGCACGATCCAGCGAAACCTGAAGCCGGCCTTCCGGAGTACCTGCCAGAGCAGTGTGACCGGTTATCATAAGTCTTTGAACACCGATGAATGTAAGTATATCTGCAATTTCTCTTAGTTTATCCTTTTCATTGTCAGGAAGTACAGATGAATCTGCATAAAACTGTATATCACTAATGCTAATCGTAATTCCGCTCTCTGTTGCTTCTACTGTAACATTGGTTATATCGCTTGCTTCAATCTCGCTTCGTATTTCATCTGCCAAAACCTGATCCTGTAAAATAACTACATACTCCTGATCATATACAAAGCTTGTTGAGGTCCTCCGGTTAGGAATCAAATTTCCTGTATCAAATTGTGATAGAATACGGTTCACCATAAAAAGGAGCATCTCTCCGGAAACATTCATTCCAGGCACGGTTCTTTCCTGTATAATATTAAGATAGGTCAATTCACGGTAAGCATAATGAGGACTGCCGGTGAGCCTGAAGAATAAACCGCCGTTTATATCAAAGGCCCTCATTATCAGCAAAGACGCCTGATCGAGCCTTATACTGTCTGCAGGCTGTACATTAGCGGGGAGCCATCCCTGCTCTGCTGCATATAAAAAAGCTGTTCCCCTGTATGCGGTTTCAGACGCTCCCAGAACCAGCCATGCAGCCTGCTCCATGCTCACGGCACTGGAATTAAGCATGTCCTCCACCCTTGCTGCTGTTTGAGCAGTCAGATTAGACAGGGAAAATAAAACAAACAAAAAAACAAATAATTTAGTCTTCAATTATTTAATCTCCAATATCTATATATAACAAAGTATATCCAGAAAAAACAATACTGTAAAGAAGAAAATCAATAATCTCCCCTTACCCAGCGGTTTCCATGACGTGATCTGTCTCCTCCGCTGATTCTGCGGTAAAACTCAGCCTGCTTGGCAATTTCCTGGACAGAAACAGCGTGAATTTTATCGTTTATCAGCTTAATTCTGCCGGTTTTAATAATACCGCCTATAAAATTCCTTCCGTCCATCCTGTGAACGCCGATCATATTGGATAATTCATCAGGTCCAAAACTAAATGTATATGAAGATTGTTCTTCTGTATATACACGGTTTTTTTCCAGCTGAATCAATAAGGCATCATACATCCGTCCCAAAGGATTAATTATCGCAGTATTGGCAAGCTGTTTATATATTAACCAAATCCTTTCTGCGAGTAATATGGTAACTCTGGCAATTAACTGGGGCTGTGTTTTTATCATAATTTCGAAATTTGATTTATTAACTGCCATTACTACACAATCTTCGTAAGTGAGAGCACTGGCTGCCCTGGGTTTTCCCTCCAGTAAGGCCATCTCTCCCAAAATATCACCTTCTTTTAAAACTGCCAGCAGTACTTCCTTGTTATTTACGATTTTTGTGATTTTTATTGAACCTTTTTGTATCACAAAAAGTTCATCACCGGGCTCACCTTCTGCAAAAAGCAAACTGTTCTTAAAATATAAACGGTTTAAATTATTATCATCATATTCGGTCTTTACCTTGCTTTTATACCTGTCAAGACCGGAAATTCTCCCCCTGGTTTTCTCAATATTTTTTCCATTTGGGCAGTGTTTAATATACTTGTAATAGGCGTAATATGCCAGCTCCATCTGTTTCTGTGAATAGTAATATTCCCCCACATTGAAAAGGTGAGAAGGATCATCATCTTCAGCAGAACTTTTCAGGGTTTTTTTTGCCAGTGTTTGGTTTAACTGTCTGAGTTTCTTGGAAAACTGCTTGATAATTTTTATGGCAAGAGGTGTATTTCTTTGTATTAATCCTACATACTGGGACTTTAGTACTTTTATGAGTTTAACATTGCTTAAAGCTATCACAGATTCTATATGGCTATGGGAAGACATGGTTGAAACTACTCCGAAAAAGTCACCTGGTCCCAGAATTTCTTCTTTCGAAAACTCAGTTTCTTCTTCATTTAAAACCATCACCCTTCCCTGCTGGATTATGAAAAAGAAGTCAGAATTCTTTTTCCCTTCTACAAATATATGCGCACCTTTGAAAAATCTGACTATACTTAGCTGAACTGGTTCTTCCATTAATTAAATCACCTATGGAATCATTATATAGAAAAAAACTTACTCTGTCAGTATGGAAGCAGTATATAACGTTTTTAGGCAGAAATACTCTTGCCCATGTCATAACTTTTCTGTAGAATAAAACAAGACTATAAGAAGGAGTTTACATGAAAGTAGAGGATCTAAAACACGCGAAATTAAAGGCGTGGATACAGGAATGGGCAGATATCATGACGCCGAATGATGTTGAGGTTTGCGTAGGCGGCCAGGAAGAGTATGACCGCATGATAAAAGTACTTTGTGATGCAGGTTTGGGTACACCCCTTAATCCGGATAAAAAACCGGGCAGCTATCTTTTCCGTTCGGATCCCTCCGACGTAGCCCGCGCAGAAAGCCGTACCTTTATTGCAAGCAATAAAAAAGACGATGCCGGACCTAACAATAACTGGACTGACCCGGTAGAACTCAAAAAAACCATGACCGATCTTTACAGGGGCTGTATGAAAGGCCGTACAATGTATGTTATTCCCTTTTCCATGGGACCTGTTGGATCAGACATTGCAAAGATTGGTGTAGAAATAACTGAGTCCCCCTATGTTGTTGTTAATATGCATATAATGACAAGAGTTGGGACAAAGGTATTGGACGTACTTGGTAATGACGGCTTCTTTGTTCCCTGCGTACATTCAATTGCCAAGCCGCTTGAACCCGGCGAGAGCGACAACGGCAAATGGCCCTGCGAACCTGATGTACAGAAAAAATATATCAGCCATTTCCCTGAGACTTACGAAATTTGGTCGTACGGCTCCGGCTACGGAGGCAACGCACTCCTCGGGAAAAAATGTCTTGCGCTCAGGATTGCTTCCGTACTTGCAAGGGACGAAGGCTGGCTTGCTGAACATATGCTCATCCTAAAAATTACCAATCCCAAGGGAGAGGCAAAATATATAGCAGGCGCACTGCCCTCTTTCTGCGGCAAGACAAACCTTGCCATGCTGGTACCCACACTACCCGGCTGGAAAGTGGAAACAATCGGAGACGATATCTGCTGGATGAAGTTTAAGGAAGACGGCCGCCTCTATGCCATTAACCCCGAATCAGGTTTCTTTGGTGTAGCACCGGGAACCAGTGATTTCTCCAACCTAAATGCCATGAAATCCATCAGCAAAAACACCATCTTTACAAACTGCGGTCTTACAGAAGACAAGGACATATGGTGGGAAGAAATCGGTTATCCCGCACCCGGCAAGGAAATTATAGACTGGAAAGGAAACACAAGACCCTCTCCGCAGACTGATAAAAAACCTGCCGATGAACCCATTGCACATGCAAATGCACGCTTTACAGTTCCCGCATCCCAGTGCCCTGTAATTGCACCTGAATGGGAAGATCCCAAAGGTGTACCCATCAGTGCATTCCTCTTTGGCGGCCGCCGTGCAACAACTGTACCCCTTGTAAACCAGTCCAAGAGCTGGGTACATGGCGTATTTATGGGTTCCATCACAGGATCAGAAACCACTGCAGCAGCACTCGACCTTGCAGCAGCCGGAACTGTCCGCCGCGACCCCTTCGCCATGCTCCCCTTCTGCGGATATAACATGGGCGACTATTTTGCACATTGGCTTAAACTGGGCAAGGAAGCAGAAGATAAAGGCAATGGCGATAAGCTTCCAAAGATCTTCTTTGTAAACTGGTTCCGTAAAAATGCAGAAGGCAAATTTATCTGGCCGGGATTCGGAGAGAATTCCAGGGTACTGGCATGGATCTTTGACCGCTGCAATAATAATGACAACTATGTAGAAACCGCAATCGGCAACCTGCCCAAGCCTGGCTCCCTTGAAGCACCCTCCGGTGTCAGCGCCGAAGTAATGGCAGAACTGACAGCAGTTGATACAGAAGGCTGGAAACAGGAAATCGCATCCATACGCAAGGATTACTATCCCCAGTATGGCGACAGATTACCCAAGGTACTTTACGAAGAGCTCGACAAAATCGAAAAGCTCCTCAACGCCTAGTTTCTGTTAAATGTATAAATAGGTGCGGCGCTCATTATGGGCGTCCGCACTTTTTTTATGCCTGCGATCTATTATTTATTATTTGCTATTTATTATTTATCATTTGCTATTTGCTATTAATTATTTTGTAAAGTTTTCCCGAGACAGTAAACTGATTCTCGTTTGTGCGTATAACGGCAATTCTTTCCCTCCTTGCGGCAGTAAGCATATCATCCGGGACAGGGCGGGAATTGCATATAACGATGAGGAAAATTTTTGAATGTGAGGCTGCTGCTACAGTGTTAATATGAGCCTGTATTGTAATTAATGCACATGCTCCTGTCTTCCCGGTATTTTTGTATGGGGCATTTGCAATCACATCGGACAGGAGATCGGAAGTATAGGCGTGATCAATAATTGTATTGTCAAAATCGTCGTGGAGAATTTCGGCATTCAGTAAATCTGCTGTCTCCCTGATAGTCATTAAGACAGGCCGAAAAAGTTCTTCTCTATAAAGTCTGCCACTCCGTCTTCATCGTTAGACAGATCTGTTACCATATTTGCAATTTCCTTAAGCTTTACATTGCCGTTTGCCATGGCAATTCCAAACCCTGCCCAGTTCAACATGCTTTCATCGTTCATGGAGTCTCCAAAAGCCATTACCTCACTTTCGTCAAACTTTAGGATTCCGGTAATTTTTTCAAGGGCAGTTCCCTTGTCGGTTTTATCAGGGGTGATCTGGAGGAAATACTTCCTGCTGATAAACATGGAGATTTTTACTTCCAAATAAGTTTCTATCATGGTTTTTACGCTTTCCAAAAGAACCGGATCTCCCGGGATGGTTAATTCATAGCAGCCTTCTACGGCAAGATCTCTGAAATTTTCTACCACCACCTGCCTTAAGCCGGTATAATTCTCGTCTATGGCAGAAAAATCATTTTTTTTGGATATATATGTAATATTATCTGCATACATTTGCAGGGGAAGACCCTCTGCCTCCGCCAAATCACAGATTGACATTATGGTATGCCGGTCTAAAAGGGATTCATAAACCACTGTCCCTGTATCGCTTTCCTGAATTAAGGCTCCGTTATTTGAAATAAGATAGCCAGGATTCCTGTGAAGACCCAAAAACCTGGCATATTTTTCCATTGCTTCTGGAATGCGGCCTGATGCAAGAACTACAGTAATACCCATTGCCTGAATGCGCCTTACTATATCTCTGGTTCTGGCAGAAATGGACAGGTCGGAACGTAAAAGGGTATCATCCAAATCCAGGGCAATAATCCGGATATTATCCGGTATTATAGACTTCATAAATAATACAATAACCATAAAAAGAGAGCTATTCAATAGTAAAAAAAATCGATATTCTAATGAATTAACTATGGGAAAAAGCTATGTATTTGTAAACCAAAAAGGCGGAGTGGGGAAAACTACCTCTGCCATTAATATTGGTGCTTTTATGGCGGAAGCCGGAAAATCTGTACTCCTCGTAGACTTTGATTCCCAGGCAAATTTATCCAGCGGTGTGGGAATAACCAAGGATAAGGCAAAACCCGGTATTTATGAACTAATTTCCGGCCTTGCACCCGCTTCACAGGTAATTAAAAACACAGCAATCAAGAATTTATTTGTTATTCCTTCGGACAGGGACCTTGCAGGAGCTGCAGTAGAATTAATAGAACAGGAAGACAGGGATTTCTTTCTGTCCAGGGCTCTGTCCCCAATTAAAAAAAATTATGACTTTATTTTGATTGACTGTCCTCCTTCCCTGGGGGTGCTTACATTAAACGGTATTATGGCAGCGGATTCCATTATTATTCCCATGCAATGCGAATACTTTGCAATGGAAGGGCTGACCCATCTATTGGAAACAGTGAAGAGGATTCAAAAAAACGTAAATCCTTCGCTTAAAATCGGCGGTATTTTTTTTACCATGTACGATCCCAGAACCCGGCTGGCACAGCAGGTTGTGAGAGAAGTAAGCTCATATTTTAAGTCAAGTGTATTTTCTTCTATAATCCCCAGGAACGTACGGCTTTCTGAAGCTCCGTCCCATGGGCTTCCCATATCAAAATATGATCCCGCTTCAAGCGGAGCAAAGGCCTATAAAAGCCTGACTCAGGAGGTACTCTCCCGTGGCAGTTAAAAAGGGGCTTGGGAAGGGAATATCTGCCTTAATGCCGGAGAAAGCAGGGCAGGCAGAAGAAAAATCAGGTGGTGAAATTTTAATCCCGCCTGATAAACTGATCGCAAACCCCAACCAGCCCAGAAAAACATTTGATGAGGAAGAATTATCGGAACTTGCAGAGTCAATCAAGCAGCAGGGGATAATTCAACCGATTATTGCAGAGGACAATAATGACGGCACATACACGATAATCGCAGGGGAGAGAAGAACGCGTGCTGCAATAATGGCGGGTCTAAGCGAAGTTCCTGTGATACTGCGTAAATATTCCGGAGAAACCCAAATGGAGGTTTCCCTGGTAGAGAATATACAGAGATCCAATTTAAACCCCATAGAAGAAGCTGCTGCCTATAAACAGCTTATGGAAGCCAATAAATTTTCACAGGACGAAGTTGCCTCCAGGGTGGGGAAAAACCGTGCCACTGTGGCAAATGCCCTGAGGTTATTGCGCCTGCCAAAAGATATGCAGGAGAGTATTCAGAAAAATGAAATCTCTCCAGGGCATGCCAGGGCGATACTTTCCATAAGCGGAGCTGAAGCTCAGGGGATCCTATACAGGGAAATTTTAAGAAAGGGGCTTTCTGTAAGAGAGGCGGAAAAACTCTCTCTTACACTCGGCAAGCAAAACAAGAAAGAGGAACTGCTCCCATCAAATAAACGCAGCCCTGAACTGGATGCCATGGAAGAAAAGTTTATAAAAAAACTGGGGACAAAAGTAAAAATCTCCGGAGACCTAAATAAAGGCAGTATAATAATAGACTACTACTCCATGGACGACCTGGACAGGTTATACGAAATTTTAGATAGATGAGAAATTTACTCACGCAGAGGGCTCAGAGTTAAAAGCTTTTAATTACATCTTCATTTAACTTAAGTATTATTTCCAAAGCGAGTTTTACAGAATTTTCAAAGTCAGAAAAAGACGCCATGCTGTAGTGAGTATGAATATAACGTGATGGGATGCCGATTACTATGGCTGGGACTGCCTTGCCTGTAACGTGAATAATGCCTGCATTGGTGGAGCCGCCTGTGCGGATTCCTTCCTGGTGCGGAATGGAATTTTCCCTGGCTGTGTTTAGTGCAAAGCTCTGGAAACGCGGATTGGTAATCATCCTGGCATCTATGTGGCGGAGCATGGGTCCCTTTTTGATGGCGGTCTGGATGGAGTATGCCTCCACTACAGTATCGTCGGCAGGTGAGCCCTCAAAGCAAATTGCTATGTCGGGTTTTATAGTCTGGGCGGCAACGGTTGCACCCCTAAGTCCCATTTCTTCCTGGGCGCTAAAAGAGCCAATAATGTTTACGCCCAGGTTTTTGCCGGACAGTAACTTAAAAGTTTCTATAATCGCTGCACAGCCGAGGCGGCAGTCAAAGGCCTTGCCAATCATTATGTCCCTTTGATCCTGATACTCAAAAGAGACATCCGGCACCACAGGGGCAGCAATGGAAATATTATAGTCTTCTCTTACTTCCCTCTCGCTCCCTGCTCCTATATCAATTACCATGCTGCCAAGGTCAGGAGCCTTGTTTTTATCTGCTTCGGAAAGAAAATGAGGCGGCTTGCTTGCAATTATACCCGGCACCCATTCCCCCTTTGAACTACGCACCAGCACCCTATGAGCTGCCACATTGGAAGCTACCCAACCTCCCAGGGGAATAAAGTCTAGGGTGCCGTTTGGGCGGATGGCTCTGATTAAAAAGCCCACTTCATCACTGTGGGCATCCAGCATTAAAACAGGTTTTTTTTCATCATTCGCAGCTCTATGGAGGTAAAGGTTCCGTATGGCATCTTCCTTCCATTCGCCGAGTCCATCTCCATGACTGCGGAGGATCTTAATCACCTCGTCTTCAAAGCCGCTTACACCAGGTGCATTGGATAATTCTTCAATTAAGCCTAAAGTTTCTTTTCTTTCCATGAGTAATTTATAGCACAAGTTTATTTTCCATGCCAGTACATGGAACCCTGCTTGAAAAAGCACCGTTTTGCACTTACAATTTTATAAAGGAAGATATATGACAGAAAATAAACTAACTGTAAAGCAAAAATTGGGATTTGGGATCTTTGACATGGGGGGTAATATGTTTTTTACCCTTATGTCCTTTTGGGCTTTGAAATTCCTGACAGACACAGTTGGAATTGCCGCTGCCTGGGCAGGGGTTGCTGTAATGATAGGCAAGATCTGGGATGCGGTCTCCGATCCCCTAATGGGTTATATATCAGACAGAACCCTATCCCGCTTTGGACGGCGCCGGGTATACCTTCTTTACGGGGCTGTCCCCATGCTTTTGTCCATGCTTTTCTTTTTTACAGCTCCGGAATACCTCCCCTCCTCCATGCATATAATATGGGCAATTATTGCATTGGTACTAATTAACACTGCATCTACTGTAATTAATGTTCCCTACTCCTCCCTTACCCCGGAACTCACAAGCGACTACAATGAACAGTCTTCCTTAAACGGCTACCGCTTTGGCTGCGCGGTATTTGGTACCCTTGCGGGAGCAGGAGCAGTGGAACCCCTGGTTCAGCTTTTTGCAAGAGCCGGCTCTCCCAACCCTCTGGCAGATTCGAGAGGCTTTTCTATCATGGGGCTGATATTGGGCTCATTAATGATGATTGTTACCCTCTTAACATTTTTTGGCACCAGGGAGAAAAAAGTATATACAAAGGAAGACCTTCCCAAAGAAAACTTCTTTTCTGCATACAGGGCAGTTTTTAAGAACAAACCTTTTGTAGTTTTAATAAGCACCTATGCCCTTCATATGACAGGACTTTCTTTTCTTACTACCATACTCGCCTACTACACCAGGGAAGTTTTAGGGAGGGAAGATATAACTACCTTTGCATTAATCTTCCTTTTATTAACGGCAATGCTGTTCATCCCAATTTCTGTAATGGTGTCAAAAAAAATCGGTAAAATGAGAACTTATCAGATATGTTTTGCAATCCTGTCCAGTGCCTGTGCCATGATATTTTTCTTCGGACACCACCTCCCTAGGATCGAATTCTTTTATGCACTAATGGTCTATGCGGGAATTGGAGTGGGCTTTAGTTATGTAGCACCCTTTGCCATGGTGCCGGATGCCATTAAACATGGGGCGGCTGAAATAGGCGAAGGAAAGGAAGGTTCGTATTACGGAATGTGGACCTTTGTTTCTAAATTCGGGACTGCATTGGCTATATTTGTGGCAGGACTGATACTTGAATGGGGCGGCTATATTTCCCATGCAGGAGAGGCTGAAATAACTCAGCCGGCTTCGGTATTTAATGCAATAAGGGTAATAATAGGCCCCATTCCTATAGTGATACTCATAGCTGCGATTTTTGTAGTGAACCGATATCCGGAGGACGCAATGCGTCCTATAGATAAAAAGGAATACAGGTGATAATCTTTTATTTTATACAAAAAAACAACAACTAGGAGACAAATATGGGTTTTATGGGTTTACACCACCTTGGCCTTCCTGTACAGGATGCAGAAAAGAGCCTGGAATTTTATACAAAGGGACTTGGGGGAAAGGAAGTTTACCGTTTCCCCATGGGAGACACAGGCAAGCATGTTTACTTTGTGGACATGGGAAATAATGCGGTCATAGAGATCAGCGGCAGAGGAACCGGAGAAGAAGAGGCGAATGCCAGATGGTCGCATATCTGCCTCCAGACAGATGATATTGATGCAGCATTTAAGATGGCTATAAATGCAGGGGCAGAGTCACGGGTAGAACCAAGGGATGCTAAACTGGGAAATATGAGTGTGCGTCTTTGTTTTGTTTACGGCCCGGACAGGGAACAGATAGAGTTTTTTCAGGTTTTGGAAGGAGGATTTTAATGGTAATTCTTACACTAAACTGCGGTTCATCTTCTGCAAAATACCAGGTTTATGACTGGGAGAATAAGGATGTAATGGCTGTTGGCATTGTAGAAAAGGTGACAATAGGCGGCTCCTTTATTACACATAGGGCAAAGGGCAGGGAAGAGGTTGTGATTAACCACGACTGCCCCACCCATACCGATGCTGTAGAATTAATTATTAAAACCCTCACCAGCAAGGATCAGGGTGTGTTAAGCGATATGTCAGCCATTAAGGCAGTGGGGCACAGGGTTGTTCACGGGGGAAGCAAGTTTACAAAGAGCGTAATTGTAGACGATGCCGCACTCAAGGCCTTTGAGGAAGTAACAGACATGAGCCCCCTTCATAACCCGGCAAATATTATGGGTATAGTTGCCGCACAGAAAGTCCTCCCCAATGTACCGCACTGTGCTGTAATGGACACTGCCTGGCACCAGACCATGCCGCCTGAATCATACCTTTATGCAGTGCCAAAAGAATGGCATGAAAATTATCAGGTTAGGCGCTACGGCTTCCACGGGACAAGCTTTCTATATACGGCAAAAAGAGCCGCTGTTTTACTGGGGCAGGATCCGTTTAAAACAAACCTTATAATCTGCCATATTGGAAACGGTGCCTCCATAAATGCGGTAAAAAACGGGGTTTCCTACGACACCTCCATGGGAATTACTCCCCTGGAAGGGCTTGTGATGGGCACCAGATCAGGGGATGTGGATCCTGCCCTGCCCTTCTATGTTATGCGCAAAACCGGCATGAGTGCGGAGGAAATAGAGAGTGCCCTTAACAGGAAGTCCGGGCATTTTGGGCTTACAGGGGGAAAACTTACCGACAGGCGGGACATACAGAACGCAGCTGTAGGCGGCGATAAGGAGGCACTTCAGGCTCAGTATATCGAGGCACACAGGCTGAAGAAATATATAGGCGGCTACCAGGCAATACTGGGCAGGGTGGATGCCCTTGTCCTTACGGCAGGGGTAGGAGAGTTTGCCTGGTTTATGAGGAACAAGATCCTTGAAGGACTCGACGGAATAGGTATTGTTTACGATCCTGCGAAGAACGAAATTGCCTGCACCAGGAATGCAGAAACCATGATCAGTAAACCAGAGTCAAAGATCCCGATTTTTGTAATCCCAACCGATGAGGAACTTGTAATGACAGAAGATGCCTATGCCCTAATGGCAGGCACCTACGATGTTCACACAAACTTCACATATACTTTCCAAAGCAAGGACTATGTAAACAAGGGAAGAGCTGAGGGGTTAAAATTTGAACTTGCAAAAAAACCCGAACTGGAAGCTCTGATTGTAAAACCCAAATAACAGGGTGAACAGAATGAAAATCGATATTCTCTGTATTGGAAATGCCATCGTAGACGTATTTGCGTACGGCAGTTCCAGGACAGCAATTTCTCTGGGCTTAACTAAACCTGTCCAGCATATTGAAAGTGAAAAACTCAATAAAATCCTGGACAGGATTAGAAGCTCAAATGATCAGGGGAATGTTACTATTGTTTCCGGAGGGGGAGCAGCAAATACTGCCAAAATAGCCGCTCATCTGGGAGCGAAGGTCGGTTTTATTGGAGCTTTGGGCAGAGACATTATAATTATAAGCAGAACCAATATAATTAGAGATAATCCTGATTATTATGGGAAAATTTTCCGTGATGAGTTGTCTTTAAGAGGGGTGGAATTAGACCTGGCGTTTAAAGAGACTCCCACCGGCCTTTGCCTTTATTATAAAACCGAAAAGGAAACAAAAATTGCGGCATCTCCCTCTGCCTCCCTTCTGCTTGATGAAGAAGATATAAGTGAGAATAACTTCAAAAAAATTAAGATAGCTGTGCTTGATGGCTATATGCTGGGAAGAGAAAAATTACTTAATAAAATTTTGGAACTCTCCAGGCTTTTCAAAATCCCTGTAGCGCTTGATTTAGCTTCTACATACAATGCAAAAAAATATGCGGGAAAAATCATGGAGTATATCAGGGAAAATTCCATGATGCTTTTCATGAACGAAGAGGAAGCCGGTGCCTTTACAAGAGAGGGGGAAAAGTTTTTCATCTCCCAGACAGAGGGGAAGGATTACCCTGTTTTTATAGTTAAACTGGGAGGGAAGGGAGCTGTCACTTATGGTAATGGAAGGGTGTATAAAGCAAAAACAAAAAAAATAAAAAATGCAGAGGCA
>Ga0099364_10008417_pt1 | contig 14522 bp, 10 predicted proteins | sample TergutTh196P3_FD_73070 | JGI IMG/M metagenome (GOLD analysis project Ga0099364, IMG submission 73070) | Microcerotermes parvus P3 segment gut microbial communities from Pointe-Noire, Republic of the Congo - Th196 P3 | ecosystem: Host-associated > Arthropoda: Insects > Digestive system > Gut ... | reverse complement strand
CCGAGTTACTGGAAAAATATGGGCTTAGTGATTATGATGAATGGGAATTATTGAAAGCGACAAAGGCGCGATTGCTTACGGATGGGTACGAACTTGCCGAAAGTCTTTGATATCAGCACAAGCGGTTCATACCCGCTAGGTCGTGGGTTCGATTCCAACCACCGCCACCATATTTTAAATAAGATCGGGCAGGGAGGCATGATACGCCTCCCTGTTCTTTGTATTATCAACCTGTGGATTATGAGATCTGTATTAAACGCAACGTGAATCCCAAGGTTTTATTGGACGTAATTGACGTTACCCTCCAGCGGGTTGCGCGGGGATGCCGACGTCATTGCATCAACACCGTCCGCAATGTGGGCGACCAATAAGAATATATGCGCGTCGTAACCTTCGGGTATGCCGAGTTCATCCTTCATCCCGGCATTGATTCTGTCGACGTTGCTGTAATACATGCGAGAACCGTAGCCGAGAGCCTGCGCCGCCAAAAACATGTTCTGCGCGGCAAGGGCGCAGTCAAAAGAAGCGTCGAAACCGCCGGTTCCTTCCATTTTCCTGCCGGAGACGACGATCAAAACGCCGCCTTCTTTGTAATGCCTGCATAGGCCGCTCGCGATTTCACCGTTACGGATCACTGTGAAATGCCACGGTTGGAGGTTCCTTGCGCTTGTGGCTTTCTGACCGCATTGCAGTATTGTTTCAATGTCCTTATCGGAAATCTCTCCCTCTTTATATTCGCTGGGAGAGAATCCGCCCAAAATCGCGTCAATAACGGCTTTAGACGCCTCCGGCTGTCCGGACGGGGCGCCGGCCCCTGATGCAGTGAAACCAACCGCGATGGAGATGAAAATTAAACTGAACAGAACCCACTTTTTCATTTGATCTTACCCCCTATTTAATTTGTTTTCATTATAAGGCGTCATCTCGTCAGAAACCACCGGCATGAACTCGATAAAATCTCTCAATTACACATACAATAATACAACAAAAAATCTTAATTAAGCGCGTTAAAAAGAGAGGCGTTTTACGGCGACTGATCTGAACCCGTGAGAAAGTGGAGAGATCGTCCTTTTGACCGTCTATGAGAATGAGTCTGTTAATAGAATATCTTCACTGCCGATGCGCGCAAGCGGGATGCGTCTTCTAAAGTCACAACGGCGCTTATATGAACGCCATCCTCATGATATTGGCAATCAATCACCTGTCCGTTAGCATAAATACGGGATATTAATGCTCCCGAATTAAGCGGTAATAAAACCGAAAGCTTAGTACGCCTTGCGGAAAGTTTTCGCGTAATCTCATTTTTCAGACTCTCCATCCCCATCCCGGTTAAAGCGGAAACGGCGACGCCATCCTTTCTTTCGAAAAATCCGCTCAAAACGTCGCATTTATTGTACGCCGTCAGGATTGGTTTATCGCCTGCGCCTAATTGGTCAAGCACTTCGCAAACAACTTCCATTTGCCGCGTTTGATCGTCGGAGGATGCGTCCACCACATGTAACAGTAAGTCGGCATATCGCGTTTCTTCCAACGTGGCGCGAAAAGCGTTAACGAGGTCGTGAGGAAGTTTCCTGATAAAACCGACGGTATCCACCAACAGAAAGTCGCCGGCGCCAAAGTTTACGCGGCGGGAGATCGGATCCAGAGTGGCAAATAATTTATCTTCCACCAAAACGTTACTGCCGGAAAGAAAATTCATAAGCGTTGATTTACCGGCATTTGTATAACCGACAAGCGTTACGATTGGAATTTTTGAGCGTTCTCGCGCAACGCGCCGGACATCGCGCCGGGTTTTTATTTTATCGATTTCTTTCTCCAGTTCCTCCAATCGTTTACGTAAAATTCGCCTATCGACTTCCAACTGCGCCTCTCCTTCGCCGCGCCGCGCGCCGCCGCCTCCGCTTCCTCCTCCTCCCATTCGCGACAGATGTGTCCAATACCTTGTCATTCTTGGAAGCAGGTATTTCGTCTGCGCTAATTCAACCTGCAACCGCCCTTCATGCGTTGAGGCTCTATCTGAAAAAATATCAAGTATCAACGACGTTCGATCAATAATCTCCGTTTTACCGAGTTCTTTTTGGATATTATGGATTTGCGCCGGCGAGAGTTCATCGTCGAAAATAACCGCGTCAGCTTGCAACGTTTGAATTTCTAAAATCAGGTCATGAAGCTTACCATATCCAAGGTAATAACTATTGTCAGGTTTTACTCGTGACTGCAACATTGATCCGACGGTTATAAACCCGGCGGTTTTGGCTAATTGTAAAAGCTCATGCAGCGGTTCATGGTCTTCCCGCTTACCGTCGATACCGACTAAAATGGCGCGGGCTGCCTCAGCCTCCGTCTTTATCGATTCGTCCGGCCGAATACGAACGTCGGCTGAGCAAATTTCCGCCCAGAGGAGGTCGTCGGGAATCGAATTTATTTTATACGGGCCGAATAAATTCACTGAAAGTTCGCCGTAAGACTCTCCCGCATCCAAAATACCGACCTGCATCGAAACGGGCTTTCCTTCCGATACGCCTATAGCGGCCATAGCGTCGAGTCGGATACTCTTCAAAGATTGTATATCCACTTCCGAGAGCGCGCCATTTCCTACGGGATGAGTATGTACGCAGCGGATGCCGCTCAATCGGGATTCCGAACGACGCCTGCGTAAAGCCGGGATAGTCACCCGGTCGTGTTCGCCCACGGCAATGGTTACGATTCGCCCCGAACGATCGATATACACCATAGCCTCTCTTCCGGTTGCTCCGGTAAAAAATGCGAGTGATTCAAGCATTTCCGCGGTACAGAATTGCCTGCGATCTATTTCCATATCGTAGATATTTTTTAACCGCTCGATAAACAAACGGCGGACGCCGCCTAAATTTCCTTGAATTTTAAACATTAAGAAATTCCCTTTTCCGTTTGAAATCTTTTATATATTATTTTTCTCAAATTTCACGGCAAGAAATTGAAGCTCTGTCAAAGCGTTCATAGTGACCATTTTACAGCGTAAATAATAGCATCTTTGGAAAATGAAAACAGCGTGGTTAGTTTTGCACAACAAATATGCTGATATCGTATGCCTGATAGTGTATTATTCCTACATTGCTAAAATCCAAATATATTACAATATATTTGGATTTTATTCCTGAAATATTAGATATTCTGCTATAATGATGAAATGAACAATAAGATGCTGATTAGCCGTGACCTTAAACCGACTTTGGAGGAAAAGCTTTTCCAGGGGAAAGCGATTGTGGTTCTCGGGCCGCGTCAGGTGGGAAAAACTACTCTTTTAAAAGACCTTTTTCAAGAACGGGAAAGGGTCTTATGGCTTAATGGAGACGAAGAGGAAGTACGCGCTCTATTAACCAAGGTGAGCGCGGCTTCTTTTGCCAATATTTTAGGGGAAAATAAAATTTTAATCATCGATGAAGCGCAAAGAATTACCGATATCGGCTTGAAACTCAAGATCATTCAGGATAACTTCGGCCAGGACATCCAGTTGATCGCCACCGGCAGCTCTTCTTTTGACCTGGCAAATCAAATTAATGAGCCCTTAACCGGAAGAAAGTGGGAATATCGCCTGTTACAGATTTCATTCAAAGAGATGGTTGCCCATCATGGACTAATTAATGAAAAAAGCAATCTGGAGAATCGATTGCTTTATGGCTGTTATCCGGATATTGTGACTTATCCCGCCCAGGCTCGTTCACGATTGGAATTACTGATTAATGACAATTTGTATAAGGACATCTTTCGCCTCGATGGGATCAACAAACCAACAAAGCTGGAAAAACTACTCCAAGCTCTCGCTTTCCAAATCGGTTCACAGGTAAGCGTTAATGAGCTTGCCGGGAGTGTTGGGATAGATAATAAAACAGTCGAGAAATATTTGCGTCTTTTAGAGCAGTCATTTATTATCTTCCGCTTGCCTTCTTTTGCCAAAAACCTTCGCAGTGAACTAAGCTCATCGCAAAAATACTATTTCTACGATCTGGGAGTGCGCAATGGCTTAATTGATGATTTTAGACCTCTTAACTTACGTCAGGACACGGGGGTGATGTTTGAAAACTTTATCATCAGTGAAATCCAAAAGTCTCCCCATCCCCGCCGGCAATATTTTTGGCGTACCACGCAACAACAGGAAATTGATTATGTTTATCAAAAAGATGGAGTGCTGGGAGCAATTGAAATTAAATGGAATGAGAAGAAAAAACCCAAATTTTCAAAGACTTTCATTGATAACTACCAACCGCAAAAAACTTTCGTCATCAATCGGGAAAATTTTTTCGAGCTACTGCTTGAGGATGTGTTTTAGCGGGCCTGGAAGCGGCTTTGCCATACTCGCGTATGCGCGAAAAAACAGCCGTGTTATCTTGCGCCCGGCGCGCTTTGGCTCAACGGCGACGAACCTGAAGTGAGACCAATGTTCGAAAATATCAACTCGGTTCGGTTAAAAGCCATCATCGACGACGCGACGGCCGCTCATTACATTCAAGGCGCGGGAGAGTAATTCGGGTAAAAATACAAATCAGTTCAGGTTGCGTTCCCTCCGGATAGCTTTATATTCTTTAGTTAAGCTTAAGAATAAAGCCTGATCAGATACTCGGAGTGAACGAAAAAACAAAAGTCCCATACGTTTTCGGAGTTGAAGCATTTGGCCGCCAGCATTGTGCCGGTGTTAAAGGAAAGCCCGAAAGGGGAACGTAAAACCAAAAGTGAAGCCAGAGTAGACATGAAAGGCTCGTGACCGATAATCATGGCGGTGTAGTTTGAGTCCTTCTCATAAAATATCTCAGACAGTAATTCAGAGCAAAAGTAGTTTGCAGAATCCTCGGGTTTAAGCCCGTTATGCAATCTCAAAAGCCCGGTTTTACCAAGCGCGTCTTCCACGAAATGCGCGGTTTCCTGACTTCTAAACAGCTGGCTGTACAAGATAACGTCCGGAATTTCATTAATGGCCAGCAAAAAATTCCCCGCGGCTTCCGCTTCGCGTCTGCCTTTTTCCGAAAGAGGTCTGGTTCCGTCGCTGCCGCTCGGCACAGCGTTACCGTGACGCATCAATATAATTTTCATTTTCAGTTAAACTCTCCTTCTTTTGGCGTTGGGTAAAACCGATTATATTATGGTATAAAGTATACTCAATTGCCTCCGCATGTGAAAGCTAAAAAATTAAAAAAGTGATATGCGTTTGAAAATACTGCGGGGGAATAATATCCAAAGAGAAAGGGAAAACATATGCGAACCGCAGAGAGGTTGCGTCACGGCGGAATAATTGCGAACTACAAATGCACCGCGGCGTGCAGGCATTGTCTGTACGCCTGTTCTCCCCAGAGGGACGGCGGCTATATATCCAGAGCGGCGGCAAAGGAAATAAGCGGTTTACTGCGCGAGGGAGGCTGCCATTCGGTTCATATCGGCGGAGGCGAACCCTTTCTGGACTTTGACGGATTGATTGCGCTCGTTGAAACTCTGACAAATGCGGGAATTGCGGTGGAATATGTTGAAACAAATGCCTTTTGGGCGAAAGACGGACATAAAATCGAACAACAGTTGCAGGCGCTATCGAGAGCGGGAGCGGATACGCTCTGCATTTCGCTCGACCCTTTTCACGCGGAATACATACCGGTCAAGATGCCGCTTTATCTCGCCGAAATATGCCGCCGAGTAAATTTCGGATTCTTTCTCTGGCAGGAAAAATATCTGCCGGCTCTTTCCCGTCTGGATTTCAACAAAACGCATGACCGCGCGGAGTTAGAACATTTGATTTCTCCTGATTATATAATGAAAACAGCGCAAAACTACAGGCTGCATCCGGGCGGCCGAGCTATAAATATCGAAGCTGAATACTCAACTCTGAAACCTGTTGACTCAATCGCAAATAGCAGTCCGTGTAACGTCCTGTTGTCGTCCAACCATTTCCACGTCGATTTGCGCGGAAGATTTATCCCGCCGGGTTGCACCGGGATTGCGATTCGGCTTGAAGATGCCGTGAGAGGTATCCCGGATGGTAAGTATCCCGCGTTTGACGCTATTTTGTCCGGTGGTATTTCAAAACTTCTGCAATACGCGCGGGCACGAGGTTTTGTGGAAAGTTCACAAGGGTATGTTTCCGGCTGTGCGATGTGTTTCCATATAAGGCGTTGGCTTTGTGAACATGACGACTGCATCGAACTTGATCCCGAGCATTATTCGGAATCGTTGAAATATTACAGTTTCCATAAAAATTAATTTTAAAAAAACAATTTTTTCTTCCGAAACCGCCATCCTGCCAAACGGACGGAACCGGTATACTTGTCTTGACATGTTTCCCGGTTCCGAACCGGCGCTCTTATCCCGATACCGTTTTGCTTTCACTTATTCCGCAAACATAGACTTATGACAAGATTTATAGCTGATAGTAAAAGAAGCATATACAAGACCGGAATGTAACTGCCCGTCGCGCTGATAATATTCCCTCCCGCCGTCGACATGAACGACGCCGGAATGAGTACCGTTGTGCCGACGCTGAAATTCACGGCAAAATATTTCGCGCCGTAAACCGTGCTGATGAAACTGGCTATTAACGCCGGAAGAGCGCCGTAAGCCAACCCCATCCCAACGAAGCCAACGGCGAGCAGCGGAACCGAATGGAGGTAAATGGAGAGCAGCAAAACCGCCACAGACAAAATTGCCGCGATCGCTGTCGCGAGAATTGTCATGAATCTGCCGCGCGCGTCGAACAACCACCCGGAGAGGATTCTCCCGAACCCGTTGCTTACCGACAACACGCCCACGAAGAGAACTGCCGCGTTCGCGCTCGCGCCGACTTCGAGGGAAAAATTCCTGGCGATGCTGATGACGCATACGCCGATGCCCCCGATCAAAACTCCAAAGGCGTAAAACATCCAGAACGAAGGCAGCCGCACCATTTCTTTTGTTGAAATATTTTGGGCGTTTTGCGCGTCCGCCTTGGGTTTATCGTCTTTGGGGACGTTACGCTTCACGCAAAAAGCGCCGATCACGAGGACAACTAACAGAGCGGCTGCCAGCGCGAGATATGCGTTCCTCCATCCCACGGCTTCAAACAAATACTTCATCAGAGGGCCGAGCACCAGAGCGCTTGAACCAAAACCCATCAGAAGTATGCCGGACGCGGTTCCCCGTTTGTCGGGAAACCAGCCCAACACCGTTGAGATTACAATATTATAGGCTACCCCGATACCAACGCCGCACAATATCCCGTAAGCGAGATACAACACCAGGATATTTCCGCTCATAGCCGATGTGATTGCAAAACCGGCGAATATCGTCACAGCCGCCGCGCATAGCAGCGCCTTGGGGGAATATTTTTTCGCCGCAATCCCTCCGAGAATCCCTCCGAGGCAGAAGAAGCATATCGTTAAAGAAAAATTCAGTCCCAACTCTCCCGCGTCCCAGCCAAATTCATCCGCGAACGGAGCATTCATGACAGACCACCCATAAATAATGCCGGCGAAAAGAAGCATAATGACTCCGGCGCTCAGAATAAACCACCTGTTGCTGTCTTTCTTTTCCACTTAACCCATCAGTCCCTCTTTTTTAAAAATATTCTCATATCTCGCGTAAGATCGAAATAAAAAAACCGGAGGAATTATATCAGAAACGGAAGATTCACAGTATCGGTTCCGCGTTATCGGCGTATATGTCTTCGCCATCGTATATGGCCGCTTTTGAAAATAGGCATACGCATTTGCAAAACTATGATGATAGTGGTAATATCATCTTGCTTAATTGACGATATGTGAAACGGGAGCGGAAAAAGTGGGAAAAAATATTCGCAGCGACGGTTCATATTTATTCAGCATATGTCTTTTGTGGTGGCGGTGGCCTTAGCTCCCCGCCCGAAGGTAGCCGTTTCTTTCTAATATAAAAACTTAGAGGGGCTTTCAAGGGTGAAATAGATTCCTTCGAAAGCCCTTTTTATATAAAAATTTAAAACAGCATTACGGACGCGAGGGGCGCGAAAAGGCTTCTCGCGTTTTTAATTTATAAAATGGGAGGATTATTATGGATACGATACCGAACAAGTTATGACCAAAAGGCAAAGTATAAATTTTATTCAAAATAGTATGGGGTGAAATTAAATGGAAGTTTTGCGTGAATTTCGCGGACTGGTTGGAGATCTGGGTAACTTCGGCGGATTTGGCGGGATGTTCGTGCCGGAAATTCTCGTTCCGGCGCTCACGGAACTTGCGGAGGCGTTTGACGAAGCTCGGGCGGATCCGGCGTTTTCCATCGAATTTAACGGGCTGCTGAAAGAGTACGCGGGGCGTGAAACCCCGCTTTACAGGTGTCGGAACTTTGGCGCCGATACGAAAGTGAAAATTTACCTCAAGCGCGAGGATTTACTTCACGGCGGAGCGCATAAAACAAATCAGGTGCTGGGGCAAGCGCTTCTCGCGCGTCGTATGGGAAAGACCCGGCTGATCGCGGAAACGGGCGCTGGGCAGCATGGCGTGGCGACGGCTCTGGCGGGAGCCCTGTTCAAAATAAAAACGCAGGTTTACATGGGCTCGAAGGACATGGAGCGGCAGGCTCCGAACGTATTCAGAATGCGGCTCATGGGAGCGGAGGTTATTCCGGTAACAAGCGGCAGCCGCAGTCTTAAAGACGCAATCAACGAAGCGCTTCGCGACTGGGCCGCGAGTTGTGAAAATACCCACTACCTGCTCGGTACGGTCGCGGGGCCGCACCCCTTCCCGACGATCGTCCGGGAATTCCAGCGCGTAATAGGGAGCGAGGCAAAACGGCAGATTATCGAAGCTGAGGGACGGCTTCCCGACGCTGTGTTTGCCTGCGTTGGCGGAGGATCGAACGCAATGGGCATTTTCGCGGACTTTATTGAGGAACCTTCGGTTGAGCTTATTGGGGTTGAGCCCGCCGGACACGGACTTCACACCGAAAAACACGGCGCGACGATAGAGAAGGGGAGGCCCGGAATTCTTCACGGCAGTTTCAGCTATGTTTTGCAGGACGAAAACGGGCAAATACAGGAATCGCATTCAATATCCGCAGGGCTTGACTATCCCGGCGTGGGAGCCGAACATTCGTATCTGCATACGACGGGGCGAGCCCAATACGTCGGCATAACCGACGACGAGGCAGTTGAGGCGTTCACACGGCTGTCGCGGGAAGAAGGTATTATTCCCGCGCTGGAGTCCGCTCACGCACTGGCCCACGCTCTCAAATGCGCGCGCGCCGAAACGGAGCCCCGCGTTTACATCGTCAATATATCAGGGCGCGGCGACAAGGATCTCGGAACAATCATGTCTCATTTGAAAATATAGAATTCGGAGGCGTTAGTCATGATAGGACGTTACGAAAAGATGTTCACAAACTTGAAAAAAAAGAATGAGGGAGCGTTCATTCCCTTTATGGTTCTGGGCGATCCGAATCCGGCGGAAAGCGAGGCGATTTTGGAAACGCTCATCGAAGCGGGCGCCGACGGTCTGGAACTTGGAATTCCTTTTTCGGATCCTGTGGCTGACGGCCCTGTCATACAAGCCGCCGGCAACAGGGCTTTGGAAAGCGGAGCTTCTACGGATATTTGTCTGGACATCGCGGCGAAAGTGAGGAAAAAAAATCCGGATATACCTATTGGGCTGCTGATATACGCGAACCTGGTTTTGAGCGGGGGAATCGATAATTTTTACGCGCGTTCGGCGGCGGCTGGCGTCGATTCCATACTCGTGGCCGACGTTCCAACCGCGGCGTCAAAACCGTTTTCCGACGCCGCGATTAAAGCGGGTATCGATCCCGTGTATATTGTTCCGACGAACGCGCCTGACGAAAAACTGCCCGAGATCGCCGCCTTGACGAAAGGCTATACGTATTTTCTGGGGCGATTGGGAGTCACCGGAATGGACAGGGAGATGGAGACGCCGGCGTCCGCGAGAATTCAAATTTTGAAAAACGCGGGAGCCCCGCCTGTCGTAGTCGGTTTTGGTATATCAAAGCCGGAACACGTAAAAGCAGCCTTAGACGCCGGCGCCGACGGAGTGATCGCGGGTTCCGCGATGGTCAACATCGTTGCCGGCAATATTCGAGAAACGAAAAAAATGCGCGAGGAACTTACGGCATTCACGCGTGGCATGAAGGCGGCTGCAAAAAGATAAAAAAAAGCCGAAGACAAATTTACCGGGGCAGCCCTCTTTGGACTGCCCTTTTTCTTTTGCATAATTAATAAGGAATATTTTGAAATTTTATAAGCAAAAAACCGAATTGAGTTAAGTGAGATGATATATAATAAATTTCGGTAGGTAAGGAGGGTCGATTTTCTATGCTGCAGGATAAAATTTTCGTCACGTGCGAAACTGACGGGCTTGCAGGGGCTCGCAGGATTCTTGAAGCCTCTGGAGCGGCAAAACTTTTCAAACCCGGAATGAAGGTTGCCCTCAAACCCAATCTCGTTTTATCAAAGCCCGCGTCGAGCGGGGCGACCACCTCGCCCGAAGTTGTAGCGGGGACGATTGAATTTATAAAAGACTGCGGCGTTACCGACGTAACGATAATGGAGAGTTCGTGGGTCGGGGACAATACGGAAAAAGCGTGGAAAGTCTGCGGTTATCGCGAACTGGAGAAAAAGTACGGAGCGCGCCTTCTTGATCTGAAAAATGACAGGGTACGACTCGTTTCCACAGACGGAATAAAAATTGAAGTCTGCGTATCTCCTCTCGAAACCGACTGCCTCGTTAACCTGCCTGTCCTGAAGGGACACTGCCAGACGATGATGACTTGCGCCCTCAAAAATATGAAGGGCTGCATACCTGACAGTGAGAAACGGCGATTTCACAGCATCGGGCTGCATCATCCAATAGCCGCGCTGAACCTTGCGATACGCCCGGATCTTATTTTGGTTGACGCTCTATGCGGAGATCTCTCGTTCGAGGAAGGCGGCAATCCTCTTGAAATGAATTTGCTGATTGCCGGGAAAGACCCCGTAAAGATCGACGCGTACGGCGCTTCACTGATGGGAATTTCCCCGTCCGAAGTCGAACACTTGCGTCTGGCCGAAAAGATAGGCGTCGGCTCCTCTAAAATCGAGCCCGATTCCGTTGTCAAAATCGGAGAAAAACAGATTCCGGCGCGACCAAAGATTCTGCCGCGCGGCGCGCGTCATCTTATGCGATATACGGAGGAACGCGAAGCCTGTTCGATCTGCTACGCCGGACTGATCCACGCGCTGTATCGCATGGAAAAAAGGGGAAAGCTCGGCAATCTGAAAGAGATAATCCACGTCGGGCAGGGTTTCAGGAACGTACGCGGGCGTGGAATCGGCTACGGCGAATGCGCGGGAGGGTTCGACACGGTTATCCCGGGTTGTCCGCCGCGAGGGGTATTTCCCGACCTGTGACGCTTGATTTTATTTCGTAACTTACGTAACGGGCTGAAATCCTGTATCATTTTAAAATCGAAAAACCGCCGTCAGACAGGCGATTTTTAGCAAAAATATTAAAATGCGTCATCACAGCAGACCATTACTCAAAAGAAAGGACAGGAAAATGCAAAAAACAATTTTTGTCGTGGACGATCAGGACACATACTTGTCGATAGCGAAAGAAGCGCTGAAGGATCACTATCAGGTGATGACAATGCCGTCGGCGGAAAAAATGTTCTCTTTAATTGAAAAAATCACCCCGGACTTGATTTTGTTAGATATTGACATGCCTGTAATGGATGGGTTCGAAGCTTTATGCCGTTTGAAAACCAACGCGTTGTTTGTTGATATCCCGGTGGTGTTCCTTACCGGCATGACGGACACTTCCGTGGAAGTCAGCGGTTTTCAGCTTGGCGTCGTGGATTTTATAGCAAAACCGTTTTCCGCGCCCGTGCTGCTTAACCGCGTAAAGACCCATCTGGATATCGACGACATGATCCGCGAGCGTACGAAACAGCTTCAGGATAAGACGGAGCAGCTTGAGGATAAAACGCGCCAGCTTGAGCGTATGCAAAACGGTCTGGTGTTCATTTTGGCCGATATGGTCGAAAGCCGCGACTTGAGGACTGGCGGTCATGTGGAACGTACCTCGGCATATCTGGAAATACTGGTAAGAGCAATGATAGATAACAATGTATACGCCGACGAGCTTTCCGAAATTGATCTGGATTTGTTCGTATCCTCCGCGCGTCTGCATGATGTGGGGAAAATCGCTATTTCAGATAATATTCTGAACAAGCCGGGAAGATTGACCGGTGATGAATTCTCGACGATGAAGACCCACACAACGCAAGGCGAACGTATTATCGATCAAGTCGTTTCGCGGACGGGCGAGGCGGCGTTTTTGCTTTACGCCAAATTAACCACGGGTTGTCACCATGAACGCTGGGATGGGACAGGTTATCCATACGGGCTGGAAGGAAAGGAGATCCCGATTCAGGGACGGATAATGTCAATCGTTGACGTATACGACGCGCTTATCTCCGAAAGACCCTATAAGGAAGCTTTTTCGCATGAGGAAGCGGTCAAAATCATCATGGAAAGCTCCGGAAAACAATTCGATCCTTTAATAGCGAATACGTTTTTCGAGGTAAGAGAGCTGATTAAAAAGGTGAAACAAGACTTCGAAATCAATGAATAAGCAACCTCCGGCCGCAAACGAGCGTATCCGCGAGGCAGATGAGCATACGCGGATAATGCTTGAGGCGAATCCCCACGTAACCGCCTTATTCGACAGCAGTTTTAAACTTGTTGACTGTAATACCGCGGCGTGTAAATTTTTTGGATTTGAAACAAAAGAGGAAATGCTGGACGGATTCCAGGAACGCATTACTAAAATCATACCGCCGCTCCAATCGGGGGAACGGCCTTCAACCCCAATTACCGAAAGATTTGAGACCGCGGTTAAAGAAGGATCGGTAAGCTTTGAAACAGAATTGATCTTAAATGGCGAGACAAGAAATCTCAGCGTTGAGTTTATAAAGATACCCTGCAAAGACAGCTTTTTTATAACCGCTTTCGTTTTCGACGTCACTGAAATCTCCAAAATGCAGCATGAACTCGAACGTAATCAGGGACTTTTGTACGCAATGAACAGTCTGTCGTCCCTTCTGCTCAATTCGGATATAGATACTTTTGAAAGCGCCTTATTTCAAAGTATGAAAACGATTGCCGAAGCGGTAAGAGTTGACCGCATGTATATATGGAAAAACTACATGATCGGAGAGCAGCGTTACTGCTCCCAGGTGTACGAATGGTCTGAGAGAGCGGAACCGCAGCAGGGAAAGGAACTTGCGATCGGCTTATCCTACGGCGATATTCCAGAATGGGAAAAATGCCTTTCAAGCGGAAAATGTATAAACGAAATAGTGCGCGATATGCCTCCCGAAGAACAGGAAATACTATCTCCCCAGGACATTTTATCCGTTATGATGATGCCTGTGTTTATTAAAAATACGTTTTGGGGCTTCGTTGGTTTTGATGATTGTACGCGCGAGCGGAAATTTACGGAAGAAGAAGAATCCATTCTGCGTTCCAGCAGCGTACTGTTCGCAAACGCTTGGCATCGCAATGAAATGGTCGTAAGCTTGCGCGATACGTCAAATCGGTTGGAAGCGGCGTTAAAACAGGCGGAGACGGCAAACAAAGCAAAAAGCTCATTCCTGAGCACTATCAGCCACGAAATCCGCACGCCGATGAACGCTATTTTGGGAGTAACCGAAATCCAGCTCCAAAAAACAACGCTCGACGCCGATATGAAAGAAGCCTTTGACAGAATTTACGTCTCGGGCGACATGTTGCTTGGAATAATCAACGACATACTTGATCTGTCAAAAATAGAAGCGGGCAAACTGGAACTGACAACCGGGTATTATGAAACCGCGAGTCTTATCAGCGATACGGCGCGATTGAATATTATGCGTATCGGAGGCAAGCCGATTGAATTTGAGCTTGATATAGACGAAAATTTGCCGTTGTTCTTGTCAGGCGACGAACTCCGCGTAAAACAGATTTTGAACAATTTGCTTTCCAACGCGTTCAAATATACGAAAGAGGGCAAGGTCACGCTGTCGTTTACCACAGAAATAAACGAAGGCGGGGATAACGACGGCGTAACGCTGGTTTTCAGCGTTACCGATACGGGACAAGGCATGACAAAAGAACAGATAGACCACCTGTTCGACGAGTATTCAAGGTTTAATCAGGAGGCCAACCGTACGACCGAGGGCACCGGACTCGGCATGAGCATTATGAAGAATCTCACAAGTATGATGCGCGGCAATATTTCAATAAAGAGCGAAGAGGATAAAGGTTCAACATTTACCGTGCGCCTGCCGCAAGGCAGGGTAAACTCCGAGGTTTTGGGCACGGAAATGGTTGAAAACCTGCATAATTTCCGCTCAAGCGGCGGAGCGTTGATGAAAAGGGTGCAGATAGAGCGCGAACCGATGCCCTACGGCAGTATTTTGATCGTGGATGATATGGAGTCGAATTTATTCGTCGCAAGAGGACTCCTGGTTCCATACAATTTGAAGATAGACACTGCCAACAGCGGATTTGCAGCAATTGAAAA
>Ga0099364_10008416_pt1 | contig 14525 bp, 17 predicted proteins | sample TergutTh196P3_FD_73070 | JGI IMG/M metagenome (GOLD analysis project Ga0099364, IMG submission 73070) | Microcerotermes parvus P3 segment gut microbial communities from Pointe-Noire, Republic of the Congo - Th196 P3 | ecosystem: Host-associated > Arthropoda: Insects > Digestive system > Gut ... | reverse complement strand
AATTTTGTGAATTTCCGTCAACTGTAAAGTAATTTTCGTCATCTTCTTGAACTTGTTCATCAATAGATGCTATTTTTTCTAAAACTCCTTTTTTTATAAAAAAGTTTTCACCTTTTTTTTCTAAATCGTCACAGCTTATTTCAATAAATCTTTCTTCATTTTTTATTTTTAAAGTTTGCTTCAATGTGTCTGCTGCTACAACATTAAATGTTAACGACCCGCTCTTTATCTCGGCTCCAATTGGTGGCAAGTTTGCATTTAGCTCTTTATATGTTTCGTATTCTGCTCCCAGACAACAAAGCAATCTGCCGCACATTCCTGATATTTTCAATGAGTTGAGGTTTAGGTGTTGATCTTTTGCCATCTTTATCGAAACAGGTGCAAACTCGTCTTTCTGTATTACACAGCATTGTATTCTTCCACATGGGCCAAATCCGCCTACAATTCTTGCCTGATCTCTTACCCCTATTTGCCTCATTTCTATGCGTGTTTTAAACACATAAGCAAGGTCTTTTACCAGTTCTCTAAAATCTATTCGGTTTCCTGATACAAAGTAAAATATTAGTTTGGTTTTGTCGAATAAGCTCTTTACCGAAACCAATTTCATATCCAACTCTTTGGTTGTGACCTTTTCTTTACAATCGGCAAATGCCTTTTCTTCGAGTTCTTCTAATTGTTTTATTGATGCTATATCTTCTACGCTTGCTACTCGTATAAGTTTTCCTGCTGTCTCAATTTCTTCGTCTCCCGAATACCGGCCTATTTTCATGACTTTGCCAATATCTTGACCTTGATCTGTTTCGATAATGACACTACTTTTGGCAAATAATTCTGTTTCGCCAATATCTACATATATCAACTGGAATCCGTTTCTTAAACGCACGGCTGCTACATTCATTTAAATTTCTCGCTTTTTATTCTCTAAATTTCAACTTAGTTCTCATTTTTAATATTGTGAGTATTTTTTCAACTACTTTTGTTGATGTTTTTGGGGATTACAAATTGTTAACAAATACACTCATTTATAGTATAAATAATTTAAAAAGCAAAATATTTTAACTCAAATCACCACGTTTTATACCATTAACCACATATTCTCCAAGCCGTGATTGCCAACCACGTCCGGTTGAGCATAATTCAGTAACACATGACGATGAAATACGAATTGAAACACTAACCTTTGGGTCTTTGGTTTCTGGATCTATTTTTTCTTTCATAAAATTTCTCCCATTGTTTAGCACGTACTCTAAAAACTGTTATCAAGTGCATCTTTTCATTACGAGGAGTAAAACATAAACAAACTCGTTTTTCCTCAACAATTGCAAAATCTCTAAACCTTTTTTCAGTATAATTCCACCTATTATCTTGTTCTATAACCACATTTTGATCTTCAAACACTAATGGTGCAATAGCAAGAATGTCTAGACCACGTTCTTTAATATTCTTTTGCCGTTTTACTTCATCCCATTCAAAAATTATTTCTACATTCATTTCTGTATAGAATAGACAATAAATAATAAAAAGTCAAGCTAAAATAGTATTATTTTAGCAAAATTATCGTTGACAAATACACTTACTTGCAGTATATTTATAATATAAATCATTACAAATGGATGCTTTTGTATGGTTGCTATTCAGATTCGTGTAGATGATAACATAAAAACGGCAGCTGACGAACTTTTTACAAGTCTTGGTCTTGATGCTTCAACAGCAGTAAGAATATTTCTTGCAGCATCACTTGAAAACGATGGGTTACCTTTTATATAGAATTTCTATTATTGTAAATTGAGGATTACTAATAGTAATATAAGAATTTAGAGATTGTATAAGATTATACTATCATTAATAAACTAATACCGATAATGGAACCATACATAATGAAGATGTTGAAATGCTTACAAAATTTGAAAATTTACTGCACGAAATTAAAAATTTTGATTTTGAGAAGTATTTACCCGATAATGTATTAAAATGCAAAAACTGCATTTATTCTAATTCGTGTTATATGTCATTATATGATTAGTTTACCCGATTTTAAACAAAAACAAATAGCATTTATATATCTTAATCATGGTGAAAAACTAGGCATAAACAATGATAATATAGTAGTGAAAGATAAAGATAAGAAAATCATTCACCAATCTACATGCTATAAACTGTTTTGTCTTTTTATTTATATGTATTTTTATACATAATTTAAAGTTTAGAAATGTTTTGTAACATAAAAAATTTAGAAAATTTTTACCTCTCAGCAACAAAAAACAAATTGATTTTTTTTCATTAAAATCATATACTAACACTTGAAAAGGAATCAGTTATGACCGTAACATCTGTAAAATCAAAAAATCTAAAACAAAAGTTTCGGGTTGGAGAGCTGTTTGCAGGTGTTGGCGGGATAGGACTTGGATTCAAAAAAGCCGGATTTGATTTAATTTGGGCTAACGAAATCGACTCTAATGCTTGTTTCACATATTCAAAGAACTTTTCACATAAAGTTATTAATGATGATATGCAGAAAATCGATCCGTCAAAACTTCCGAAAACTGACATTTTAACAGGAGGTTTCCCCTGCCAAGCATTTTCAATCGCCGGCTATCGTAAGGGTTTCAAGGATGATAGAGGCAATCTTTTCTTTGATATTATTCGTTTTATAAAAGCATTAAAGCCTCGTATTGTCTTTTTGGAAAATGTTAAAAATCTTGCCTCTCACGACCATGGAAATACTTTCAAAGTTATTCAAAAAGAGTTACAAGACGCCGGATATCTGGTAAAAGCACAGGTGTTAAACACGGCACGATATTCTGATGTTCCACAAAACAGAGAGCGTATTTATATTATTTGTTTCAAAAAAAAGAAAGATTATGAAAATTTCAAATTTCCTAAATTAATTGACAATCCACGACCAATAACTGACTTCATAGAAAAAGCAGTTGATGATAAGTTTTATTATACCAATACAAAATACTATGACGAATTAAAAAGAGAAATGACAAACCCTCTTACAATATATCAATGGCGCAGGCAGTATGTTCGTGAAAACAAAAGCAATCTATGTCCTACATTGACGGCAAATATGGGAACGGGCGGTCATAATGTTCCATTGGTTAAAGACAATAAAGATATTCGTAAATTAACACCAAGAGAATGCGCCCGTTTTCAAGGGTTTCCCGATTGTTTTATTTTACCGGATAATTTACCAATGTCGGCCTTATATAAACAAATTGGCAATAGCGTATCTGTTCCGGTCATAAAAGCAATTGCTAAAAACATTATGACTGCATTAAAGACAACAGATAGGAAATAGAATGTTTTTTGAAAAGCAATCAGTTGAGGAAAAACAGAAATACGAATCATTATTGAAAATAACAGGAGCACTATCCCGTTTATCGTCTCATAGTGACATTCCTTTCTTATACTATCGAATGGTTGAAAATATCTTTTGTGAAGCGTTTGGTGCAACAAACCTTGCTAGATCTGACATTTCGTTGGATGCTAAAAAAGATACTATTGGACTTGGTTTGAAAACCTTTATCTGTAATAATGGACATAGCTTTGAGAAAATTGCCGAATTTAATAGGAATAAACATTTAATAGATGCCGAAAATTGTGAAATCAACAAAATTAAACTTATTGCGAAAATGCGAAATGAGCGCTTGGAAACGACCAGTGGCATAACAGATTTATCCATAGAAAATATGTTTTATCATTATGTCGTTCGTCAAAAAGGTAAATTATTATTGTGCGAAACACCTATGTGTCTGATAAACATAGACAATATAAAGATAGGCAAAAACAGTGTAAACACTATCAGTTTCTCTGATGATCTAAATGATTATAGTTTTAACTTTTCAAAAAGCACTCTTTACAAATCGTTTAATGTAGAAGCAATCCACGAATTTGACATAAACATATTTGAAAATCCTTATGAAGTATTACAAGAACTGCTTCCTGATATATTGACAAAAACCGTTATTGCAAATCCTATTATTGGCACGGTATATCTGCCTTTATATTCTATAGCAAAAGATGGAATAAAGCATGTTCCCACCAAGAGCGGACTAAATCAGTGGAATGCTTTAGGACGCCCCAGAAACCTTGACGAGGTTTATATAAAAATCCCATTATGGATACATAGAGAATTTCCCGACTTCTTCCCCGCAAAAGATACTTCTTTTACACTAAGATTACCAAATGGTTCAAGCATTGTGGCAAAAGTTTGCCAACAAGGGGGTAAGGCACTAATGTCAAATCCTAACTCTGCACTTGGTGATTGGCTTCTACGTTCGGTTTTAAGATTAAAACCAGATTCTGTCCCCGTAAGTTATAATCAACTCGAACAGATAGGCATTGATAGTGTCGAGATAGATAAATTTGCAGATGAAACATTTGAAATAAACTTTAAAAAGTTAGGAACTTTTGAAAAGTTTAAAGAAAACCATATTTCTACTATGTAATTTTCTTGTTAGTTTCTTATGATTTTGAACATTTTTATATTAAAATAAATATTTAAAACTTAGTTGAGGTTAAATATGTATGCCAAACATTAAATTGCTAAAAGATTTTACATTCTTTAAAAATGGAACAAATCATGGATAATTTGACTCCCGAACAACGTCATAAAAATATGCTGAACATCAAAAGTAATAATACTTCTATTGAGATTTCATTGTGTAAGGCATTATGGCATGAGGGTATTCGTTATCGAAAAAATATTAAAACATTGCCGGGTAAACCTGATATAGCTATAACAAAATACAAAATAGCAGTTTTTTGTGACGGCGAATTATGGCATGGTAAAGATTGGGAAACAAGAAAAGAAACCATAAAAACAAACCGTGATTATTGGATCCCTAAAATTGAACGTAATATGACACGAGATAATAAAAATAAAAAAGAACTTGAAAACATGGGCTGGGTTGTACTTCGTTTTTGGGGCAAAGAAATTAAAAAAAACCTTACAGATTGTGTTAATGAAATTAAAAAAACCATCCATGAAAGAGAACATGGTTTATATAAAAAGGAATATGTTGACACAATTGATTTGCTTGTTGCTGAAAATGGACAAGAATATAAAATATATAAAAAATAATATGTAACAGTTTAAACTAAATCATACTTTTCCACATTCTACCGGAAAGAATAAACTCACTTTCAATTATCACTATATCATTACTGAATAACATGTAAACACCACAACTCTAACCCTAAACATAAGACATCGGTATACTATAATCCTTTTCCCCTAATGGTGAATAGGTTGGAGCCAAGCATAAGATGCCGCCCGGTGCGATTTCTTTTTTTAACTTAGAAAGAATGGCAAAATTTTTCTTTATATTATATACATACTTTTATACATATAATTATACATACTAAAATTTGACCAATCCGGTTTTTAATCCAGGATTAGTCGAACTGCTTGTTGAAGTAAAATAAATTTTCAAGTGTCAGAGCAACCTTCTAAAATTAGGAATGAGAAGTTAGTAATAAAGTCTTGTTCTAATTCATAACTTCCAAAAAAATCTGCGAAAATCCTAAAAACTCGTGGTAAGCAAAACCGAACCATCTGTGTTATCTGCGTGCTAAAAACACATTGGGATCAGGGCATGGTTCGGTTACGCTCACCAAGCAACCCCTAAAAAACTACTCCAAAATCTGAAAACCGCCAAAAGGTCTACCATGCACTCTTTCAGATAATGCCGACTCGTGATTAAACATAGTACCCTCTTTGTATGTATTGTATGCACTCACAGAAAAATAGTATACCACAGTATTCTGTATACGAGGATAATTTAGCATACTTGAATTATTTAACATGTTTTCTTCAATAACCTTGTTATCTATGATAATTTCAATTTCACTGCCTGAACTTATAGAATTATCAATCTTTTTACCATTTATGTGAGTTATAATACCGTCAAATTTATCAGGATAAACTCCATAATATATTTTGTACCCACCCAAATTGGGGTCTACATTCTTTTTCCAGCTCAACTTAATATGCCTGTCTCCAACCGAGACAACCTGCACATCACGAGGCACTATTGGAGCAAGGCGAGGCTTATATTGCAGTCTAACATTTGAAAGTATGGGAGCATTTTGACCATCGGGAGAAGGTATTAAATTAGCTCTCCATTGATAATATTTTCCACTTAGTTCTGTGCCGTCATCGGCAGTAAGACCATTGATATTGCGTTGCCCTTTTCTTAGGCGATACCATTTGATTTTAGAATCGGTTTCACTAAACTTGGTATCAGAAATTCTAAACTCAAACCAAATAAAAGTCTTCTCGGGGATAAGCTCATCCCAATTAAAACTTACAAGCCTTGTTCCATAATCTTCAAACTCAAAAATTTCACTTCTTACTAATCCGGGTTTATTATAGGGTATTCTCCCTATATTGTTTACACCATTAAATTTTTCTGCATCAAATTGAGAAGTTAATCTCAATTCTTCCATATCAGAATAACTTATTCTAAACTCATCTAAGTAACCATTAAACCCTTTTCCAACATGAGCAATTCCCAAATTGGGTAATTTTGATAATTTATTAAAAGAAGGAATCAATATTTGTCCATAAGGCGTTCCATCCGAAGTCATATATATAACTTCATCTTCTTCCATGTTTATGTATCTTGATAATTTACCCGTGGCTCTATCAAAACTAATAGCAAAATGATACCAATTATCGGCAACTATATTTTGACGACCCAACATTATAATATCTTTTGATATGCCATTATCATTAAAAATTTTCGTAAAACGACAAACTAATTTGCCTCTATGAATAAATATCTCTAATCCTATTCTTTCTCCTAATAGTGTGCCAACTTTTGAAAATATATAAGAATTATCATTAACATTTTTAGCACAAAATCGAAAATCTATGGTGAAAGATTCTAAATCGCCAACTCTACCCAACCATAGAGATTCCTGAGGAATAATTGAAACCCCATGTTCGGGCTTAAAAAATCCCCCATAACCCCTGCCTAAAGATTCACTACCGGTTAAGAAAATATATTCTGCATTTCTAATAGTATATTGAGATGTATCATCCCATTTAAGCATATTTGAAGGATTGTCAAAAGATAAGAGTAAATCGGTAGGTTTTATCGATACTTGACCATCGTAACCGGTATCTCGTACTATATATCCGTTAACATTATTGGGAAGAGTTTTGGAAACTATATTGAACAAGTTTTCACGATCAACCGGTCCAAAACTCAAATCATAAATTTCCTCAAAAGATGTAGCCAATAAGCCAATTAGCAACACTAATAGCAGAGGTTTTTTAAGTTTACTCCAAATAAACACTAAAAGTTACCTGTTCTCAATATCCGAAATTTTATTAACTCTAAGTTCATGTCTTCCTGCTTCAAATGGGCTTTCTAACCAACGTTTAACAATAGCTATTGCCAATTCTTCGCCAATAACTCTTGCACCCAAAGCCAAAACATTGGCATTATTATGCCGCCTCGACATTTCAGCCATAAACTCGTTAAAACATAGTGCTGCACGAATGCCTTTTACTTTATTTGCCGCAATTGAAATACCTACTCCGGTTCCACAAATAACTATCCCAAAATCGGCTTTTTTTGAAACGACACTATTTCCTACCAATTCGGCAAAATCGGGATAATCGCACGATTCAGTTGAATTTGTTCCACAATCTAAAAAATCATGCATATCGAATTTCTTTTTAATTATATCTTTAAGTGCAAGACCGGCATGATCACAACCTATAGCTATCTTCATTTTTTACTCGTTCTCAAATTGAATTTTTTTTAATTTTTTTAATTTTTTTTGTTATTTATAAAAAAGTTATCAACAAAGAAAAAAACCTAAAAATAACAAAATTTCCTTATTATATTATCGTATAAAAAGTAGAATCAAAAAAGTGTTTATTTGTGAAAACTCTCAAAAATTAGCCTCGTAAGTGCTGATATAATCAAGGCTTTCGGCACTATGTCGCATTTACCGCTTTAATCACTAAAAAATTACATTTTTTTTAGATAATTATAATATCTTTAAAATATCTTTAAATCTTTTTATACTAAATTGTTGATAATGTGGATAACTTTGTTGATAACTTTTTTTACAGCTATTGACAAAAAAACATCAAAAAATTAATGGTCATTAATTATTGAGATAAATACGGTAAATTCCATTTAATGTGAGCATTTTATCTACCGTATGCGGCACCAAAATGTGAGGTGATAATGTTTGAGAAAACCCTCCTGTTAGAATTAAGGTAAAGTCTTGATTATATGAAACCTTAATTTTTTGAAATAAGCCCTCTATCATAGATACCCATCCGAAATAAATTCCTGATTTTACGCAATCAACGGTATTATTTCCAATGATATTATTAGGAATATCAAACTCGATGTTTTCTATCGCATTGGTATCTTTGCTTAATGATTTAAAAGCACTGTTTAAACCGGGCAATATCAATCCGCCCATAAATACACCTTCTTTAACGACATCAACAGTAATCGCAGTGCCAATATCAACAATAATGGCGTTTTTGTCATATTTCGCACAGGCTTCTTCAATATTGGCAATTCTATCGGTACCCAATTTGTCCAAATCATAGCGTAATGGCACATTTAGTGTACAATTTGGGCTTATTTTGAGCACTTTTTTGATATTTAGCTCATTTGCAAGGTCGAGATATTCTTTATTTTTAGTCATAATGACCGATGAAAAAGCCATACCGTCTATTTGAGGTAAATTTTGGTGCATTTCGCGGATTATTTTTTGAGTAAACTCTTTTGCAATAACAGTTTCACAGGTCGCATACTCAAATACTTTGCATAAAACATTATCATTATACAATGCACAGGCTGTTCTTGTATTTCCTATATCAAAACATAGAACCATAGTTATCACTTATTCTTATTTTCAACTCTCAACACACTTTTTGCATTTAGCGAACTAACAACTTTTTTGCCTGTTTCGGCTTCAAGTTTTAAACGGGCTTCACGGGCAACATTACCGCCACGCTGTGCAATGTTTTCATGCTCTGTCATCGTTTCGGGATTGGAAACTTCCGATATTTCTTTAGTTGAAAGTTCTGCAAGCATACTAATAACTAATTCTTTATTGGTCATATTATCACGAAGATTTTCCTTTTTTAGTCCCTTAAGCCTTTTGTACTCTTTTGCGGTTTTTCCCGACCATGTTTTGTAGATAATATCGGTAAGCGATGCAAAGTGTATGCTTTCCTGCAACCCATGTTTTTTCCATTCATCAGTCAATTCTTTGCGAATTTCAATACTTTTCAGACGTTGGTTAATCCAATTATCAGAATATCCAAGCCGTTTATAATCTAACATTGCTTGCTCAATAGACAATTCAGGATCTTGTAATTGATCTAAACGTTCTTTAGCAATTTGTGCCAACCATTGCTTGAATGGCTCTGCTTTTGGCGAGGGAATAGATTGAATAATACGAAATAAATCTTTTGAATTGGCAGCCAACGTTTTACGATTTTTCCCCGTTTCGGTTTTCATTTCTACCTGGGGACAATTTGTCCCCAGGTAGTCACCAATAAATTTGTCACGTTTACGAAGTTTTTTCAAGTAATCTGTGGGATTAATGCTGTCAGTCAAAATACCAATCACATCAACCACCGAAAAATACCATTCTTCCTTTTCATCATCCCATATAGTACGCACTTTCTTTTCTTCAAATAACTTTATTGCACTCTGTTTATTCATAATTGAAAATCCCCATTTAGCTAAAAATATAAAAATTTTTAGATTTTTTTGCAACCTTTTTTAAGTAAACTCGTCTTTATTAGAAAAAGCAGTAATAGGTAACATCATAAACTTAATTAAAAGTATTTTAATACTTAGCAACCGTCATCCCCGCAAGGGCGGGGAACCATTGCTGAGAACCGACAAGTTTGCATAAAATGTTTAGTGTTTTAAAGTGCTCTGACCCCATACTGAATACTTCCCAGCAGTGGGTTCCCGTCTTCACGGGAATGACGAAGCAGTAAACATTACACTCAATTACATATTCGGTTTAAGTTTATGATACTAAAATAAGAAGGATAAAAAATGATAATTATATTTGTTTTATTATTATTGATAGTTTTTGGCATTTTAGGTATGGTCATTTTGCATGATTTAGAATCGGCATATAGATAAGATTATATAAAGTTTTGCGTTCCGCCCGCCGAAGGCGGGCGGAACGCTTATAAAACGACTATAATTAAAAATAAAAAATTTATAATTGACCTAAGATTCGTTATAGATAAATCTTCAATATATACTTTATTTTAGGGATGATTTTATGGATGAGATTGGAACAGCTGCTCAGGTTATAGTAACCATAATTCCCATTGTTGGAATTGTAATGGGGGCAACAGTAATATTTTTCTATTTGTTATGGAACCATCGGCAAAAAATGTTTATTATCGAAAAAGGTTTTTACAAGAGACCCGAATTTGACTTAATCGCTTTTAGTTTATTTGCCGGTTTAATTTTATTTTTTATAGGATTAAGCCTTGTTTCTTTTTTTATTTTTAAAAGCGGTTTTTCTTATGGTATATTGGGCGGACTAATTCCTCTTTCTACGGGTTTTAGTTTGATATTGTTCTTTATTATCAAACTGAAATATTTAAATAAAAAATGATAGAGAAAGAACTCGCAGACGAAGCGATAGTACACTTGGTACTTGAAGGACAAACAGAGCTTTTTAGAAATATTGTAGATAGATATCAAAACCAAATTTTTAGAATGGGGATGTATTTTTTTCGAAATTCAGAAGATGCATCTGATTTTTTACAAGAGGTTTTTATACAAGCATATACTAAATTGGGTACTTACAAGCAGTTATCGCCGTTTAAGTTTTGGATTTTTAAAATTGCCTATAATTTGGGTATTTCTAAAACCAAAAATTTAAAACTCAATGTATCATTACCAGAAGAGAGTATTGCTTGTGATAAATCACCGGAAAACTTGTTAGAAATATCAGAAACTCAAATTATTATCAATAAGGCAATGAATGAATTACCCGAAAAATATCGAATTTGTATAGAAATGTATTTTTATGAAAATCTTAAATATGCCGAGATTTCTCAAATTACAGGATTTCCGCTTAATACGGTAAAATCTAATGTATTTAGGGCAAAACAGATTTTAAGAGATTCACTTAAAAAAACCATTAAGGAGGATTACAATGAAATGTGATAAGGCTATTGAGGCTTACTTAAAACTCGACAATGGACAAGCATTGCCGTTTACATTACAAATTCATCTATCTCGATGTGCAACTTGCAGAGAATTTGCAACCAATTATCAAAACTATGTTTTAGAGCTTCGCAAAAATAAACATCAAACCAATGTAGATTTTGAAATAGATTTTCAAGATGCAATAATGAATAAAATTTCAATGTTAGATTTACCCCAATCTCGTGCCAAAGTTTCAAACTTTAAATGGATTGTTGCCGGGCTTTTTATTATAATTGGTTTTATGTGTATACCTTTTAGCGGCTATATCACGACTCTTATAGATTATTTTGGTGAAAATTTTGAGTTACCTCTTTCAATAGTTATGGGATGTGCTATTACTTTTTATTCGGTAATATTTGTATTGACTCATACTTCGATTTTTAACTCTAAGATGATTGAAAAGTTTTTTCAAAAGTAGACTTTTTCAATTTTTAGTTGACTTTTCTAACTCTTTTACGCTATCTTGCATTAGGTTCTCTAAATGGAACAATTCTTAGATCAATTAATAATTTTCTTCAATAATCAAAGTAATTTTGCACTTTATTTATTCTTATTCGTTAGTGCTGTTATGGAAAATCTATTTCCACCTGTTCCGGGGGATACAATGATAGCTTTTGGAGGTTTTCTGGCAGGACAAGGCCGCCTTAGCTTTTCACTTGCTTTTTTTGTAACTACTTTGGGAAGTTTTGTGGGCTTTATTATGCTTTTTTACTTAGGACATTTTCTCGGAAAAAAGTTTTTTCTTAAAAAGAATTATAGAATTTTTCCTGCCGCAAGAATTGACACAACTGAAAAATGGTTTTTAAAGTATGGATATTTCTTAGTCATTATAAATCGTTTTATTCCTGCAATACGTTCGGTAATATCAATAGTTGCAGGAATTTCCAAACTCGATGCCCTAAAAGTAAGTATATATTGCACTATAAGTGCAGCAATTTGGAATTTAATTTGGATGATGGGAGGCTTTCTTTTAGGCGACAACTGGGACATTGTAAAAGTGCAGCTATCATATATAATTGAACAATATACCAAAATATTTATTGCACTAACAGTCATTTTATTAATAGCCTATATTGTAGTTAAAACTATAAGAATTTTAAAGAGACCAACTTAAATAATGAACAAAGAATATTTAACAAAACTTCTAAACGATGTAAAATCAGGTGAACTTGAAATAGATAACGCAATCGAAAAATTGAAAACCCTCCCATTTGAGGATATAGACTTTTGTAAAGTAGATCATCATCGTGCAATACGTCAAGGGGTACCAGAGGTTATCTTTTGTAAAGGAAAAGCCCCCCAACACACAGCAAAAATTTTTGAGAAGCTTATAACGGTAAATCCCATTGTATTGGGAACAAAAGCCGATGCAGTTACTTTTGAAGAAGTAAAAAAACTTATTCCACATGCAGTTTATCATTCTTCGGCTCAAATTATTACTGTTGGGGATATAGATTCAATTCCCAAAAAAGGCAACATTATCGTAGTCTCGGCAGGAACAGCCGACATTCCAATTGCCGACGAAGCCTATATAGTATCGCTTGCATTAGGAAACAACACAGAAAGAGTTTATGATATTGGCGTAGCAGGAATACATCGACTATTTGCTTCATTGGATAAGCTATGCTCGGCAAATGTCTTAATAGTAGTTGCAGGCATGGAGGGTGCTCTTCCAAGTGTACTCGGTGGGCTTGTCGATATTCCTATAATAGCTGTACCAACAAGTGTAGGTTATGGAGCAAACTTTAACGGCTTATCAGCTTTACTTACCATGTTAAACTCATGTGCATCGGGAATAACTGTTGTAAATATAGACAATGGTTTTGGAGCTGCATATTTTGCATCTATGATAAACAAATAACCTATGGAGAAATTATAGTGAAAGCATTGTATTTTGACTGCAACTGCGGAATAAGCGGAGACATGATAGTTGGGGCATGTATTGATGCAGGTGTTGATTTTCAAGTTTTAAACTCTTACTTGTCTTCTCTTGATTTGGATGAGTTTTCTGTTTCTTATAAAGATACTATAAAAAATTCAATACGTGCTGTAAAGTTTGATGTAGATGCTGCCCATTCTCATCATCATAGACATTTATCTGATATTAGACAAATAATTTTAAATTCAAAAATTCCCGATAAAGTTAAAGAAGACTCTATAAAGGTTTTTGAACTATTGGCACAAGCCGAAGGCAAAGTTCACGGTATGAGTACCGATGAAGTTCACTTTCACGAAGTAGGAGCAGTAGACTCAATCGTAGATATAGTTGCATCTCTTTTATCATTTCACCTGCTTGGAATAGAAGTATTTTATTCATCTCATGTACCTACCGGCTCGGGATACACTAAATCAATGCATGGCAAAATTCCCATTCCTGCACCTGCAACTGCCGAGCTTCTAATAGATGTACCGGTTTTCTCAAACGGCATACAAGATGAAGTTACAACTCCCACAGGAGCAGCAATACTAAAATATCTTGTAAGTGAATATGGGCCAACTCCTCAAATGAAAGTCAACTCAATTGGACATGGAGCAGGATATAAAGATTTCGATATACCAAATGTTTTACGCATAATAATTGGAGATATTTCAGAAAATACGAACCATTCGACAATATATTATGTCGATACAATCCTCAAAATAGAAACTTGTATCGATGACATGAACCCTGAATTTTTTGAGTACATCTTAAAGAAACTTTTTCAAGCAGATGCACTCGATGCATACATCATACCCATTATAATGAAAAAATCAAGACCTGCTCATGAATTAAACGTAATACTTAAACCTGAAGATTGCGATAAAATTGCAGATATTATATTTCGTGAGACAACAAGTTCTGGGCTTAGAAAAACTATTTATGATAGGCTTAAACTAAAAAGGAGTACTCTAAATATAGAAATTGAAAATTTACCCATTGCCCTTAAAGTTCACACAATTGAAGACTCTTTAATAACTGTTTCACCTGAATATGAAGACTGCATAAAGGTTGCTGAGGCATTGGATATTCCCTTAAAGGATATTTACGAAAAGGCAAAACAGTTAGCTAAAGAAAAGCTAAATCAATAAGACCTAATAACCGTCGTTAATTTACCCAATATAACCAAATTGTCAGGAATTATAGGCTGATATGCCGCATTCTTGGGAATAAGAACAGGTTTTTCGGCATTGTTTAAATCTAATTGTTTAAGTGTAGCCTCGCCGTCTATGAGAGCCGCAATAATATCTCCATTATTGGCAATGTTTTGCTGCTTAATTACTGCCACATCTCCATCAAAAATGCCG
>Ga0099364_10008415_pt1 | contig 14525 bp, 5 predicted proteins | sample TergutTh196P3_FD_73070 | JGI IMG/M metagenome (GOLD analysis project Ga0099364, IMG submission 73070) | Microcerotermes parvus P3 segment gut microbial communities from Pointe-Noire, Republic of the Congo - Th196 P3 | ecosystem: Host-associated > Arthropoda: Insects > Digestive system > Gut ... | reverse complement strand
GGCAAATTCTCTGTTCTCTTTTCGACGTTGGCATGGGACACATGACATAACATATTGCTCTATTGACTGTCACATACCGTCCACCAGTAACGTAGAGAGATCAGATCAAAAGTCCTCTACATTCCCGAGTGTCCTATGTAACCCGGATTATGATTCGCTTTAATAATATCCTGCACTAGGGCTTTAGGTTTATACATCACTCCGTCATCATCTTAGAAATATTCGCCCTTACTGGAGCGAATTTTCGGTTTTTGAGCGTAACAGAAATGATCTCTGCTTTGTTCTGCAAGAACTTTCTCTTTGCTTTAGAGTCCGTCTTCTAGTACGACGCCGACGTGTCTGCTTAATGCGTCTGCGTGGCGTATACGGGTTCCTGGCTTATGTTCAATGATAAAATCGAATTCTGATAGACGAAGGGCCCATCGCATCAATCGCGAATTATTGTCGGCGATGTTCCGGAGGTATGTAAGGGCAAAGGGATCGGTTCTCGCCAAAAATTGTTTTCCGAACAGGTAACAACGAAATTTCTTCGTGGCCCACACGAGCGCAAGCATCGCACACTCGGAGGCCGAATAGGTACGCTCAGCGTTGTTCAATTGCCTACTTGCGAGGGAAATTGATCTTTCTACGCCGTTTTTTATCTGTGACAAAATGGCGGCAACTGCGGCTTTCGAAGCGTCCGTCGTGAGGACAAATGGGAGGCCGAAGTCGGGGAATGCCAGCACTGGGGCCTTACAAAATTTATCTTTCAGGCTTTCAAAGGCCTTTTGTTGCTCTGCACCAAAAATGAATGGTCGGTCCTTTAAGTTACTTCTGTAAATGGGCTTGGCTTCGTCGGCGAAATTGTCCACAAGTTTTCGATAAAACGAAGCCACGCCCAAAAATGCTCGAACGTCCTTAACTTTCTTGGGGAGGGGTAGTTTTTCACGGCCTTTATCTTATCTGGTGAGGCTGCGACTCCTTGTTCGGATAGCACAAATCCTAGGTAATTTACCTGGGGTTGTGCAAATATGAACTTGCCAGGGTGTAACTGCAGGTTTGCCCGATCGAATCTTTGCGGTACATTCTCCATTCTCAGAGCATGTTCTTGCGCAGATTTTGAAAAAATGATGACGTAATCAACGAAGAAGAAACATTCAGTACCAACCAAATTTTTCAAAACAATGTCCATGAGTCGTTGAAAACTCAATGTCCTATTTGTTAATCCAACGGGTAGCCGGTTGAACTCATAGTGTCCGGATGGAACAGAGAAGCCTGTCTTCTCTTTGTGTTCCTCCTTTATGTTTATCTGCCAAAATCCACTGTAGCAGTCAAGGACACTATAGTATTTGGAGCCATGTAAAGTAGATGTTGCCTCATCGAATACCGGTAGCGGGTAGGTGTCGAATTTCGTTACAGAATTTAAGGCGCGGAAATCTACACAAAATCTAAATTTTGGTTTCCCATCGGTACTACGTTTGGGTACTAGCAATGCGGGGGCCGCCCAAGGGGAGTTGCTTTCGCGTATGACGCCCTTTTGCAACATATTTTCCACTTGAGTTTTCATTTCCTCTCTCAGAGAGTAGGGAACACGATACTGGGGTTTCCTTATCGGTCGCGCGTTGTCTACTATTATCTGATGTTCTATCACAGTGGTTCCCTTGAAATCATTAGTCTGCTCGTCGTGAAAGACGTGAGCATATCTTAGCAGTACTGGTTCGAGCGTACGTTTATCGTCCTCTGACAGGTGATCGAGTTTTCCTTCTAGTAACTTCTTATACAGGGTCTTGTTTTTATTTTCTTTCTCTCGGTTGCTGAGTGGCTGGGGCTGGCTGTTATCCCGCACGTTTATTTTGTCTACTGTTTCTTCAGTCACCTCCTCCGCTATGCCTAGCACTGTGGCCTTGGGGATAGTGAGTTCTTCGTCACTAAAATTTGCGACCATTATGAGTGCGCAATTTTTTCGTGTTCTAGCCACGTCGCGGTCCTCTCGCGTCGGCTGTTCCGGGCAGCTGTTGGCTCTAATCTCTACTCGTGTGAGTCCTCTGGCAGGAAGTATGCCTTCAATGGGGACTCGCGCCGGCTCTACGCACACTAACGGGGGTAAACTTTGTTTCCCGTCTGCGTCTAATCTGCCTCTAATTATCTGTCGGCATCTGGGCTGTATGGTGACGTTCTCTACAGCTCTAACAAGCCACGTTTGGTCTTGCGGGATGGTTGCCTCAGGGTGGGGGCTAGCTAGGAGCTGCTCGTTCACACGCTCCGTCCCTCTTTGCTTCGGCTCGGTATTTTGACTTTCTTCCGAAAATGCCGTGAGGGCTACGTGCCCTATCTGCGGCGCATTGCATCCACGGGGTGCATTGTTTATGTCGCTTATCGACATTTTACTGCGATCGAAGTCTAATTTGGCACCTAATCGACTCAAGAAATCGGTGCCCAATAGACCAGCTGCCGTGGTGGGGAGTGAACATACTAGAAAGGGGTGTGTAAACCTCCTTCCGTTCATCCGGAAAGTAACTGTTTGTTGCCCCTTGATATCTAGGGTATCCCCAGTTACTCCATAGGGCTCCATCGTGGTAACCTGAACGTTACTTTTCGATATGCCGGGCTGCATAATCGAAATATTGGAGCCAGTGTCCAGTATCAGGCCTCTGGACATTCCTTCTATATCTGCAGATATAGTCGGCGTGCCGTGCTCCAATATGATGGGGACCGTATGGGTCGAGACAGCATTTTCGGAAACGTTGAGGCGAAAGGAGCTGTCGTCATTTACGCCTCTCTCGCGTTTCCCTGATTCGCGGTTTTCTTTTCGCACTCCCTGTTCGTTTTTGGTGTGGACCGTTCGCCGGGGGACCATGAACGTCTCGAACGCTCAGTGGGATTCCTCCTTCCAGGCAAGTTCGTTGTACCGGTCTCTCTCTTTTGGCGCGTCGGACACTCCCTTCCAAAATGGCCGAACCCTTCACATTCGTAACATCGAAGGGCCGCCTTCGTCTGCGCATTCCTAGTTCCCGAGGTCTTTGGTTTCTTGTCGTTACGAGAAGCTGCATTATGCTGACCTCGCGTCTGGTTTGCCGTGTACTTCGCTTCCGCTGGGCCACGCGATCCATGGCTAGCGCGATGCGACGAGCTAGGAGAATGCTGTCTAAGCGAGTTATCGAAACTGGCATAGAAGCTTTCACTAAACTTCTCCTGTTTTTCCGCCTCCTGGACGGAAAGCGCGATTTTAAGGGCCTGATCTAGGTTCAGGGGGCTCGCGTATCGAACCTGTCTACCGGGGGTTCCGATTAGCCCTGTTACGAAACTTGCTAAAAGCATACGTTCTGCATTTTCGTAGTGAACGCGCTGAGCTACAGGGTCATCCGTTTTGCAGACTAGTTTCTGTGACAACGCCCTGCATCTGTCAGCAAAATCCTGGGGCGATTCGTTCCTGCCCTGCCTGGCCGTCTGTAACCGCATGAAATGATATTGGTCGGTGTGGGTGTCGCGGAACCGTCGCCTAAATACGTCCTTGAATATTTGCCAAGTAACGCCCTGTGAATGTAGTTCTAGAGAGCCATTGTAGAACTGTTTAGCGGCGTCGCTCAAACGAAGGATCGCGACCTGGAGTCGATCTGAGTCCTCCCACAACCCAACACTAGCTGCACCCTCTATGCTGGATATGAACTCCTCCAAGGGAATTCCCGATTCCGATCCCGACCACTTTGGGACTAATGAAATTAAAGAGAGGTCCTTATGAACCGTGGGTGTCCCTACAGAAACACGTTCCCTTAGTCTTTGTAACTCCGCTTTTGTTTCTGCGAGTTCCATTTGCAATCTGGCTTCGGCCATATTGGGTGAGTTATATTTATGCTACTAAGTGCCTAGCTTTTGAATTTAGTATCCTGACTTTCTTTCTAATATATTAGTTATGATCCACAGTTTTGAGTCCCGTAAAATCGTTAATAACTTGCGCGTGGTAAGTCGGGGAAATTTGAATCACACGATCCTAGAAAATCCACATATCCCAACCGCTGAAAACCATTTTGTAGTGCTTCGTACGTGATAGCCCGGTCTGGCTATAGCTAATTACAGAAGCCTAAATTTCGGTAGCTGCCACCTGAGTAATCTCTTATCCAGGCCGGTGAAGGAATTACTTAACTATCAGTAAACTGGTAATTGCTCTTCCTAACTCGTTGGCCTGTCGGGTACTCAAGGTATCATAACCAAGGTTCGTCACATAAAAAGTAGTCACACGTATATAATTAATCAAAATCCAACCAAATATAATATAGATAAATTGAAATCAAGTTACAGTAATAAAAATGTCCAGACAATAATAATAATAATAATAATAATGGGTATAGTTATAAACTTTACGGTTATTAAATATCAGCTTTACCCCTCTCTAAATTCGGAAAGTTAATTTGGAAAATAAGTTACAGTCGATTTCTAAGTTCCAATAGCCAAATATGCTCACTCGTATTTAAAATTCGAATTTCTAAGTACATCCAAAGCACTCACCTTGTAATATCAAAAGTGTCGTTAACACTACACACATAATATAAATTACTGCTTCCACTAATCGAAGTCAGAGTCTCCGTAAATTAGGTTCGTAAAATGTCGTCGCCAAATGTACCAGGAATGAGAGTGAGCAACGCGTTACAACAAGTTTTGTTAGAGAGGAATAGCTGAGTATGTACAAATTATGCATATTCTCCAGAAACATCGAACTAGTAGGTTGACGCTCTGGAGGCAGGAAGTTACAAAGTTCTGTCATACTGCTGAATAAGTTGTTCTGCATGTAGCATGCAGTGACTTGTCAGAACAGAGCCTTCTTCTTCAATTCTAAAGTAAACCCATGTTTTCTATATCAACCATTCATTACAATTGCCGCCTTCTAAACAAAGGACTGGGGCAATTTTCACTTTGGTTCAGTTCTTTGCATATGTTGAACAATTAACTTTGTAATGAATGTTACAGCTTAAGTGGAAAAAATAGTCAGAGTAATATGTAAGTAGGGTAAGTTACATGTAAAATGAGTTAACACAGTTTAACAATTAAGGTTCCAGGTTCAATCAACATTAAATAAACCACTTTGTTCTGCTTAATTAGTTCACTCATTGTAAAACGGGTATTAACAGTTCTTCACTGGTGGTGGAGTTGCATTTTGTGATTGACTGTACGTCTGCTGTGTGTATCATGTAGGCAACTGCAAGGAATGTGTCGAGTGTGCAATTTGTCCTCTCGCAGCTGGGTGAATGTATCTTACGCGTCCTGCTTCATCCCGTATAGAGAGAATGTGACCGTTTTGTCGGAGCCATCTTTGTTGCGCGCCTTTGTTTCATAGCTGGTGCTTGGATCCTCATTAACAGGGTTTAATTGCGGTGTGGTTTGGTCTGGGGTTCGTTTCTGGATAAAGGAGCATAAAGTTATTTTGTGCCAATAGGTTTTCAAAAGGTAACCAGTGAATGCTAGGATAATTATTGCGGAAAGAACAATAAACGTAGTGAAACACTGGGATGCGTGTTCGTAATGGCGGCTTGTCGCTTTGCTTGCGCGGAGAAAGGAAGCCATGTCTATTCCATGGGGTGTGGCAAGCTGTGACTTGATGTAGTTTAGTTGCGCAATTTCTGAGGGGATGTTGTCTTCAAGTGTCTGGAGTTCGTGACTAGTGATGACGGCGAGTTGGTCTGGTACATATAATTTAGCGGCGTCCAGGGCTGTTTGGAAAATTCCAGATATCCGAGGAAGTGCTTGGAATTTATCAGCGGTAAGTAGACAGTTGGACGAGCCATGTATTATCCCATTTCCTTTGAGTTGTTTCGTAGTGGAAATCCAGGTTCCATTTTTCCAGCAACGTAAAATAATGTGCTGCTCGTCTGGAAAGTGGAATACCCAAGCAGAATGATGACGTTGCAGAAGCGGGGTGGAGTGATGCAGTAACAGTCTCCGACGACATAAATTTAAACTGTCGTGTTTCTGCAAATATAAACTTGAAGCACAGGTTATTACTTGAGTACTGTACACTACTGTGTCCGCAGAACATATCGCAATACTGTTTTGTGTGCATTTACCAAACTCCACTTCTGTAAACAAGATGTAATTGCGTTGGATGTAATCAATGCCAAAATATGAAAATTCAGGTATATATTGAACAAATGTTCCGTTTGACACCTGTATTGGTAAAGCTAATATTTTATACAACAAGAACTGGCGGTTAGCTGTTTTCAAAGGTACATCCAGTATTATTTTAATATGATGGGAATCTCCAATAATAGCAGTTTTAATAATATCATAATACAAGTGAATATTTTCAAGTTTTGTCCCCATAATAATTTCACAACTGTCTGGTAGGCGAAGTGATATGTTTTTCAAAATACCGTGCAAAGTAAAAGGGTTTATTAGACTTATTGGTACTTTTCCTAAAGTCACGTGTTGGACAGCGTTAGTCAGTTCGTCAAATTGTTGCGTAAGTTGCAATATGGCAAATTCTAGTTGTCGAATTGTTGTAAACAAAGTACTTTGTCCGTGAATAGTTAGGTTTAACCACAAAATGTCTCGGGTAGTCTGTTGAAATTTCTGATGAGAGTCAATTATGTTACTCTTGATAATACTAGACAGGTTTGAAATCGCGTCAACATTCACATTAATAACAGAGTCTAGCTTCTTTATATAAGTGAACTGATTCGTTATAGAGTGAACAACTTCTTTCTGATCTGATTGTAATTCATCAAGGGTATCACGTAACGAAGTTACGTCTGAGATAACAGCGGTACCAAAGAGTGCCTTCAAAAGAGAACCACCAATATTTAGCAAACCTCTACGTGGATCCAATTTCGGCAAAATTTGTTTAAAAGCCAATAGTTTTGATTCTAAGGTTGCCAACAATGTTTCTATCTGACTTAGCTCGGAGATGGAAGTAAACTCTTGTTTGTGCTCTCTTATTTCTAGCAAGTCTCCCTTTATGATGGAAAGTGCGTCTTCATATGGCATCAAGGTGACATCAATCGCAATTTGCCAACTGCCTGCAGATAAGATAACGTCTCTTTCTTTCAGAAATATAACGCTTTGATTTACAGGTTGGACAACGGGTTCTGCTGCTATCGAGCTGATGAAACATCCTGTAACAATGAAAATTTGTACTAGTAACTAGCGATAGTAACTCGTAGACAATTCATGTTTTATTCTTATCTAGGTCATGTTCGCTTATTTCTGTGGATCACGCTGTTCATGTTGGACAATTGCTAGTTGCACCGTCAGCTGTCATATCGACTGGAGGAGTGACTTGCGTTTGGGTAGCGCTCTCTGCTGCTTCAGGCATGTTGGGGTCTTGAGTTTGGAACCGGGTTCGAGACCTAGTGAGCGGCGGCTCTGGTCTTACGGTTCTTAGTTCGCGCCTAGACCGCGGCGTATGAGGGGGTTCATAGCTGGGGTCTCGACGTTCAGAGTGGGGGCTAACTGTTGTTTGCGAAGCAGACGCGGGCGTGTGAGGGACTTGGTTCGGCGGAGTCCGAGGTTCGAGTCCCTCTACTAGCCGTCCTCCTTTTAGCAACGGGAGTGGGCCAATTCGCATTTCATTTTCTTCTTCTTGCTCCTCGAGTTTTCCTGCTTCTCGGTTCTTCCGTTTTTTGGAATTTTCTGGGTTTGGTTTGGGTTTCCAAATTTTCAAATCGTAAGCCATTTTTAACCTGTTCACGTGCACGACTTGTTTCTTGTGACTCATGCTTGTTATTTCATAATTTAAGTCTGATAACTTGGCGGTAATTTCAAATGGACCAGTCCAAAATTTATGAAACTTAAAGCATTTTCCCAATTTTCGGGCTGGGTTATAAAGGTAAACTTTGTCTCCCAACTGAAAGTTTCTTTGTTTGGCTTTCTTATCATAATACTGTTTGTTTTTCAAATGCGACTGTTTGTTAGCCTTCTTCACTGACTCATAGGCAAGTCTCAAACTAGACTTCAGGTTTTCTAGTCTGCAATCTACAGCAGTGTTTTCTTTGTCTGCTGGAAGTTTCGGCTTTAGGTTTTCACTGTTTGGTAGAGACATTTCTCTTCCGTGGAGCAGATAAAAGGGGCTGAAGCCTGTTGTCGTGTTTGGGGTGGCTCTATAGGCCATAAGATAGAACGGTACGACGACATCCCAGTTAGTGTTTGCCGAGTCAATATAGTGGGAGAGACCTGAATGTAAAGATCGATGGAATCTCTCCGCCATACCATTGGAGGCCGGATGGAAGCTGGTGGTGTTTACTTTTCTGATTCCTAGAATTTTGCAAGTTTCCTTGAAAAATGCAGAAACGAAAGATCGGCCTTGATCGGTTATTAGGGTGGATCCGGAGCCGTGTCTTGTGACAATCTGGGACGCATATATACGAGCGCATGACTCAGCGGTTTGATCAGCCATCGGGAAGGCTTCTACGTATTTTGTAAACCCATCTATGAATGTCAATAAAAATTTGTTCCCGCGCTGGGTAACCGGATACGGCCCAGTGACGTCCATGTGAGTGACCTGAAAAGGGGCCGAGGGCTCCTCCGTATTTCCCAACGGGGCTACAAATTCTCTGTTCTCTTTTCGACGTTGGCACGGGTCACATGACTTGACATAGTGCTCTATTGACTGCCGCATACCGGGCCACCAGTAACGTAGAGAGATCAGATCAAAAGTCCTCTTCATTCCCGGGTGTCCTATGTACACCGGGTTATGATTCGCTTTAATAATATCCTGCACTAGGGCTTTAGGTACTACTAGCTGATGTTGGTGTTCCCGGCTCCGTTTATACATCACTCCGTCATCATCGAAGAAATATTCGCTCTTACTGGAGCGAATTTTCGCTTTTTGAGCGTTACAGAAATTATCTTTGCTCTGTTCTGCAAGAATTTTCTCTTTGCTTGGGAGTCCGTCTTCTAGTACGACGCCGACGTGTCTGCTTAATGCGTCGGCGTGACGTATACGGGTTCCTGGCTTATGTTCAATGATAAAATCAAATTCTGATAGACGGAGGGCCCACCGCATCAATCGCGAATTATTGTCGGCGAAGTTGCGTAGGTATGTGAGGGCAAAGTGATCGGTCCTCGCCAAAAATTGTTTTCCGAACAGGTAACAGCGAAATTGCTTCGTGGCCCACACGAGCGCAAGCATCTCGCTTTCGGAGGCCGAATAGGCTTGCTCAGCTTTGTTTAATTGCCTGCTTGCGTAGGAAATTGGTCTTTCTACGCCGTTTTGTATCTGTGACAAAATGGCGGCGACTGCGGTTTTCGAAGCGTCCGTCGTGAGGATAAACGGGAGGCCGAAGTCGGGAAATGCAAGCACTGGCGCCTTACACAATTTATCTTTCAGGCTTTCAAAGGCCTCTTGTTGCTCTGGACCCCAAATGAATGGTCGGTCCTTTTTCGTTAATTGTGTAAGTGGCTTGGCTTCGGCGGCGAAATTGTCCACAAGTTTTCGATAAAACGAAGCCAGGCCCAGAAATGCTCGAACGTCCTTAACGTTCTTGGGGAGGGGGTAGTTTTTCACGGCCTTTATCTTATCTGGTGAGGCTGCGACTCCTTGTTCGGATAGCACGAATCCTAGGTAATTTACCTGGGGCTGTGCAAATACGCACTTGCCAGGGTGTAACTGCAGGTTCGCCTGATCGAATCTTTGCAGTACATTTTCCAATCTCAGAGCATGTTCTTGCGCTGATTTTGAAAAAATGATGACGTCATCAATGAAAACGAAACATTCAGTGCCTACCAAATTTTTCAAAACAATGTCCATGAGACGTTGAAAACTCGATGGGCTATTTGACAATCCAAAGGGTAGCCGGTTGAACTCATAGTGTCCGGATGGAACAGAGAAGCCGGTCTTCTCTTTGTGTTCCTCCTTTATGTTTATCTGCCAAAATCCACTGTAGCAGTCAAGGACACTATAGTATTTGGAGCCATGTAAAGTAGATGTTGCCTCATCGAATACCGGTAGCGGGTAGGTGTCGAATTTCGTTACAGAATTTAAGGCGCGGAAATCTACACAAAATCTAAATTTTGGTTTCCCATCGGTACTACGTTTGGGTACTAGCAATGCGGGGGCCGCCCAAGGGGAGTTGCTTTCGCGTATGACGCCCTTTTGCAACATATTTTCCACTTGAGTTTTCATTTCCTCTCTCAGAGAGTAGGGAACACGATACTGGGGTTTCCTTATCGGTCGCGCGTTGTCTACTATTATCTGATGTTCTATCACAGTGGTTCCCTTGAAATCATTAGTCTGCTCGTCGTGAAAGACGTGAGCATATCTTAGCAGTACTGGTTCGAGCGTACGTTTATCGTCCTCTGACAGGTGATCGAGTTTTCCTTCTAGTAACTTCTTATACAGGGTCTTGTTTTTATTTTCTTTCTCTCGGTTGCTGAGTGGCTGGGGCTGGCTGTTATCCCGCACGTTTATTTTGTCTACTGTTTCTTCAGTCACCTCCTCCGCTATGCCTAGCACTGTGGCCTTGGGGATAGTGAGTTCTTCGTCACTAAAATTTGCGACCATTATGAGTGCGCAATTTTTTCGTGTTCTAGCCACGTCGCGGTCCTCTCGCGTCGGCTGTTCCGGGCAGCTGTTGGCTCTAATCTCTACTCGTGTGAGTCCTCTGGCAGGAAGTATGCCTTCAATGGGGACTCGCGCCGGCTCTACGCACACTAACGGGGGTAAACTTTGTTTCCCGTCTGCGTCTAATCTGCCTCTAATTATCTGTCGGCATCTGGGCTGTATGGTGACGTTCTCTACAGCTCTAACAAGCCACGTTTGGTCTTGCGGGATGGTTGCCTCAGGGTGGGGGCTAGCTAGGAGCTGCTCGTTCACACGCTCCGTCCCTCTTTGCTTCGGCTCGGTATTTTGACTTTCTTCCGAAAATGCCGTGAGGGCTACGTGCCCTATCTGCGGCGCATTGCATCCACGGGGTGCATTGTTTATGTCGCTTATCGACATTTTACTGCGATCGAAGTCTAATTTGGCACCTAATCGACTCAAGAAATCGGTGCCCAATAGACCAGCTGCCGTGGTGGGGAGTGAACATACTAGAAAGGGGTGTGTAAACCTCCTTCCGTTCATCCGGAAAGTAACTGTTTGTTGCCCCTTGATATCTAGGGTATCCCCAGTTACTCCATAGGGCTCCATCGTGGTAACCTGAACGTTACTTTTCGATATGCCGGGCTGCATAATCGAAATATTGGAGCCAGTGTCCAGTATCAGGCCTCTGGACATTCCTTCTATATCTGCAGATATAGTCGGCGTGCCGTGCTCCAATATGATGGGGACCGTATGGGTCGAGACAGCATTTTCGGAAACGTTGAGGCGAAAGGAGCTGTCGTCATTTACGCCTCTCTCGCGTTTCCCTGATTCGCGGTTTTCTTTTCGCACTCCCTGTTCGTTTTTGGTGTGGACCGTTCGCCGGGGGACCATGAACGTCTCGAACGCTCAGTGGGATTCCTCCTTCCAGGCAAGTTCGTTGTACCGGTCTCTCTCTTTTGGCGCGTCGGACACTCCCTTCCAAAATGGCCGAACCCTTCACATTCGTAACATCGAAGGGCCGCCTTCGTCTGCGCATTCCTAGTTCCCGAGGTCTTTGGTTTCTTGTCGTTACGAGAAGCTGCATTATGCTGACCTCGCGTCTGGTTTGCCGTGTACTTCGCTTCCGCTGGGCCACGCGATCCATGGCTAGCGCGATGCGACGAGCTAGGAGAATGCTGTCTAAGCGAGTTATCGAAACTGGCATAGAAGCTTTCACTAAACTTCTCCTGTTTTTCCGCCTCCTGGACGGAAAGCGCGATTTTAAGGGCCTGATCTAGGTTCAGGGGGCTCGCGTATCGAACCTGTCTACCGGGGGTTCCGATTAGCCCTGTTACGAAACTTGCTAAAAGCATACGTTCTGCATTTTCGTAGTGAACGCGCTGAGCTACAGGGTCATCCGTTTTGCAGACTAGTTTCTGTGACAACGCCCTGCATCTGTCAGCAAAATCCTGGGGCGATTCGTTCCTGCCCTGCCTGGCCGTCTGTAACCGCATGAAATGATATTGGTCGGTGTGGGTGTCGCGGAACCGTCGCCTAAATACGTCCTTGAATATTTGCCAAGTAACGCCCTGTGAATGTAGTTCTAGAGAGCCATTGTAGAACTGTTTAGCGGCGTCGCTCAAACGAAGGATCGCGACCTGGAGTCGATCTGAGTCCTCCCACAACCCAACACTAGCTGCACCCTCTATGCTGGATATGAACTCCTCCAAGGGAATTCCCGATTCCGATCCCGACCACTTTGGGACTAATGAAATTAAAGAGAGGTCCTTATGAACCGTGGGTGTCCCTACAGAAACACGTTCCCTTAGTCTTTGTAACTCCGCTTTTGTTTCTGCGAGTTCCATTTGCAATCTGGCTTCGGCCATATTGGGTGAGTTATATTTATGCTACTAAGTGCCTAGCTTTTGAATTTAGTATCCTGACTTTCTTTCTAATATATTAGTTATGATCCACAGTTTTGAGTCCCGTAAAATCGTTAATAACTTGCGCGTGGTAAGTCGGGGAAATTTGAATCACACGATCCTAGAAAATCCACATATCCCAACCGCTGAAAACCATTTTGTAGTGCTTCGTACGTGATAGCCCGGTCTGGCTATAGCTAATTACAGAAGCCTAAATTTCGGTAGCTGCCACCTGAGTAATCTCTTATCCAGGCCGGTGAAGGAATTACTTAACTATCAGTAAACTGGTAATTGCTCTTCCTAACTCGTTGGCCTGTCGGGTACTCAAGGTATCATAACCAAGGTTCGTCACATAAAAAGTAGTCACACGTATATAATTAATCAAAATCCAACCAAATATAATATAGATAAATTGAAATCAAGTTACAGTAATAAAAATGTCCAGACAATAATAATAATAATAATAATAATGGGTATAGTTATAAACTTTACGGTTATTAAATATCAGCTTTACCCCTCTCTAAATTCGGAAAGTTAATTTGGAAAATAAGTTACAGTCGATTTCTAAGTTCCAATAGCCAAATATGCTCACTCGTATTTAAAATTCGAATTTCTAAGTACATCCAAAGCACTCACCTTGTAATATCAAAAGTGTCGTTAACACTACACACATAATATAAATTACTGCTTCCACTAATCGAAGTCAGAGTCTCCGTAAATTAGGTTCGTAAAATGTCGTCGCCAAATGTACCAGGAATGAGAGTGAGCAACGCGTTACAACAAGTTTTGTTAGAGAGGAATAGCTGAGTATGTACAAATTATGCATATTCTCCAGAAACATCGAACTAGTAGGTTGACGCTCTGGAGGCAGGAAGTTACAAAGTTCTGTCATACTGCTGAATAAGTTGTTCTGCATGTAGCATGCAGTGACTTGTCAGAACAGAGCCTTCTTCTTCAATTTTAAAGTAAACCCATGTTTTCTATATCAACCATTCATTACAGTAGGTTGTCAGCCTTACGCACCGGCCGCCTTTACTCTCAGGATTAACCTGGTACTCATTTTTAGACCCCAGGGCACATGGAACTTTCGGATGCCATGGAAAAATCCCCGACGACACCGGGAATCGGTCCTAAGACCTTCCGACTTGTAGCGCAGTACTTTAACCACTACGCTACCCCAGGCCCCCTAGTGGTAGCAGTAGTAGGAGATATATAAAATAAAACCAATGAAGTGCTAAGAATAAAATTAAGATAAAATGTATTCGCAGGCACGTTGCATTGCATCCTTTTTAGATACGATCATAGTACCGAAATGATCTGTCATGAGACATCTTGATCGAGAAATAACTGTAAGGAATTTCGATAATGTGTAGAGCACTTCAGGAATTGTGGAATATGCAACTGTAATGGAACAGCAAAAGACTGCGAATCACGATCCTTTCTTAGGGTTTAAGAGCTGTCAGTGGGCAGTTCATACGTTGAAATGAAAAAAGTTAGAAACGAAGTTATTTCCTACCTAACATTTATAAGAGTACTTATGGCCATATAGGACAAAAGGCATGCAACTTCAGAAAATATGAATTATGGAAGTATACTTTAACATTTTTTATAAATCTGTTTGTTTACTCGGCAAAGTTGGCTAACAGGGAGTCACAAAGAGTAAATTTGTCTAATGGGCATTACACAGTATACATAAAGAATAGGTTTACCTAACGGGCATTATAGAATATACACAAGGGTATCTTTACCTAACGGGCATAACACAATAGCCTACACACAAACAGCAGTTTTACCTAACGGGCAACTCATTATATATCATATGATATTTTTCTTCGTTATTTTACTTGTAGACGGGCGTAGAACAAGTTTAAAAAATACAGTAATATATGTAATGTCAAAATTTGAGAAGTAAAACAGCCAACAACAAATACTAATGAAGTAGCGCTAACCATGACAGTAATCTCCACCGACAACATCTAGAAACACGTAATTTGTTTTTACATATGTCATCCCGGTGTGATTTACTAATACATAAAACTTTATTATCATACACATCAATTTATTATACAATACAACTGTATCTCTGGGCTACATGTTTCGACTGTTTTCAGCCATCATCAGGCCCTACTAAGAGC
>Ga0099364_10008414_pt1 | contig 14527 bp, 12 predicted proteins | sample TergutTh196P3_FD_73070 | JGI IMG/M metagenome (GOLD analysis project Ga0099364, IMG submission 73070) | Microcerotermes parvus P3 segment gut microbial communities from Pointe-Noire, Republic of the Congo - Th196 P3 | ecosystem: Host-associated > Arthropoda: Insects > Digestive system > Gut ... | reverse complement strand
AATACGCTCCAACAACGCCTTGACACTGGGGTTTTTAGTGGCGGTGGCGTGACTTTTGTAGCTAGCAATTCCCGCTTTTTCCGCAGCAATGTTCGCCTTCAGCATATCTTCAAAGTTTTCAGCGTAGCTCACGTTTGTGATGTGTCCAAAACGCCTAACAGCTTTATGAATGCTCCCATCTATAAGAATTATAGCATATTTAAGAGCAAAAAATCAAGCCCTAATGTTTCAACGATTTACATATTTTTGTTTCCCCCATACCCCAACCGCCATTTTATGCGTTCTACGCAAAAACAAACCGCCTTTTGCTGTTGACAAAAAGCAGTCTGTTTTTACTCCGTTCGCATTGATTTGTTCACTAAGGATCTATGGCGAATCGTGGTTCTTTGCTGTCAATCATGCTTTCTATTTTGGCTAATCCGTCTGAAAATGGACGAAATGTCACAAGCATGTAAAAATGGTATAGTATAGAGAATGAACAAGTAAAGGAATTGAAGAAAAAGCTTGCCGAGATGAAAATCCTGCGCCCCACGACGGATATTTCTATTCCGCTCACGATGCGCTTTTGATAGCTTTGTACGGCTCGTTTTGCGGACCTCGTGACTTGAAAAGAATCCATCAATGGGCGAAATTTCCCGCGATAACTAAGTTTCGGCGCGATAAACACCCAGTTTACAACAAAAAACGGCACGACAAATGAGTGGCATTACTACATTTCTAGCCGCAAGCTGAGTGCAAAAGAGTTGCTTTATCACGCTCGCGCCGAGTGGTCGCTTGAGAGTATGCATTGGCTGCTCGATATGCATTTTGGACAGACCCGGTTGGGGTCGATTGTTTGTTTTCTCATGTCTATATTATACCACAAAAGACGCTGCTTGTCCACTCCGTAGTGCTCCCCAAAATTTGTATTCACCACAAAAATATGGTATAATATCGCGCAAGCCGCGTTTTTCACAAGCGCGAACAATTTGGGCAAGCAATTGCACAAACACCTCGACGTGTTGCATTTCATTTTTGTATTATTATAGGAGAGCGCAATGGCAAAAAACATCACAGAAAAAATTATCGCCGCCCACCTTGTCGCGGGGGAAATGACCCCAGGGGCAGAAATCCAGCTGAAGATTGACCAGACTCTCACTCAGGATGCCACAGGAACCATGGCGTACCTTGAACTTGAAGCTCTTTGCGCGGGAATGGCTGACCCCGAAACTGCGCGGGTAAAAACCGAGCTTTCGGTGGCGTACGTTGACCACAATACTCTCCAAACAGGTTTTGAAAACGCCGATGACCACCGCTTTATCCGCTCTTGCGCAAAAAAGCGCGGGCTGATTTTTTCCCGTCCAGGCAACGGAATTTGTCACCAAGTCCACCTTGAACGATTCGGCGTACCAGGGAAAACCCTCATAGGTTCCGACAGCCACACCCCCACAGGAGGCGGTTTGGGAATGCTCGCCATGGGGGCGGGGGGACTGGATGTTGCCGTGGCGATGGGCGGCGGAGCGTACTGTATCCCCATGCCAAAAGTCATCCTTGTGCGCCTGAGCGGCAAACTCTCCCCTTGGGTCAGCGCGAAAGACGTGATACTGGAAGTACTGCGGCTACTTTCCGTCAAGGGCGGTGTGGGATGTGTCATGGAATACGGCGGTGAGGGTGTGAAAACCCTGTCCGTACCTGAAAGAGCGACTATCACAAACATGGGAACAGAGTTGGGGGCGACGACCTCCATCTTCCCCTCAGACAATACAACCCGGGCGTTTTTGGAAGCCCAAGGACGGGGCGGCGACTGGATTGAGATTTCCGCCGATGAAAATGCACAATACGACGACGTTGTCAATATCAACCTCAGCGAACTTGTCCCGATGGTGGCATTGCCCCATATGCCCGACAACGTGAAAAAAGTTAGGGAGATTGCGGGCTTGCCCGTCAATCAGGTGTGTATCGGCTCATGTACAAACTCAAGCCTTGAGGATTTGCTCAAGGTGGCGGCGATACTCAAGGGTAAGCGTGTTCACGAAAACGTCAGCCTGGCGATCAGCCCTGGCTCTATGCAAGTGTTTTCTATGCTTGCCGAAAACGGCGCGTTGGCGGACATCATCGCCGCGGGAGCGAGGATTTTGGAGTGTGCCTGCGGTCCGTGTATCGGTATGGGTTTGTCCCCCGCAAGCGGTGCGGTGAGCCTGCGAACCTTCAACCGCAACTTTGAGGGTCGCTCCGGCACGGCAGATGCTGGCGTTTACTTAGTCAGCCCCGAAACAGCAGCAGTGGCGGCACTCACAGGCGTTGTCACCTGCCCAACAACATTCGGTGACCCACCGAAAATTGAGCAACCCACAGCGTTTTTGCGCAATGACAACCTCCTTGAACTGCCCGCAAGTGAAGAGGATGCGGCGGGTGTTGAGATTGTTTACGGTTCCAACATAAAGCCTCTCCCCGTCACCGAGGCACTGCCCGCGAACATCAAAGCCACGGCGGTTTTAAAGGTTGGCGACAACATCACCACAGATCACATCATGCCCGCAGGCGCAAAAATTTTGCCCTACCGCTCCAATATTCCCTTTTTGTCCCAATACTGTTTTGCCCAGTGTGACGAGAATTTCGCGAAAAACTGTAAGGCGTTGGAGGCGTCCTTTGTTATCGGCGGGACGAATTACGGACAGGGTTCAAGCCGTGAGCACGCAGCGTTAGTGCCGTTATATCTGGGTGTAAAGGCGGTTATTGTCAAGAGTTTTGCACGCATTCACAAGGCGAACTTGATTAATGCGGGGATTTTGCCCCTGAGCTTTGCCAATGAGGGCGACTACGACAAAATCAACCAAGGCGATGTGTTGGAGTTGCCCTATGTCCGCAAACGCCTTGAAAACGGCGAAGCATTGGAGCTTTTGAACACCCGCACAGGGGAAAAATACCCCCTTGTGACGGATTTCACACCTCGCCAGAGGGATATTTTGTTGGCGGGAGGATTGCTTGCATATACAGTTTAATATCGGCTGTACAGTCTGCGTTTGTTCGCAGATGTATAATCTCTTAACTTGAAAATCAACTGGTCTTTGCGATCTATTTTCCATCTAACTTCGTCAAAAATGCTCGCAATACGAAAGTATTACTGCGCTTTTTTCCTTGCCAGACAAAAAATATTCTCGCAAATCCTGAGCCGTTTTTCAAGTTAATCGACTATACTGGTCGATGGTTTCTATTTTCCCGCAACAGTGATTTTGATTTACCGTTCGGAAAATTCGCTAGCTTTTCGGACATTGTTGTGCGGTTACCATTTTTTCTTCAATTAGAGCCAACGCCAACCGCAGCGCATTAATGCGGCGTACCAACAGTGTCTCCTGCGACTTGCCTAGCTTTTTGCCCTCTTGTACCTTTTCGCATTTATGAAGTGTTGATGTCAGGGCATATTGGGCTTCTTCCAATTCGATTTTTGTATATTCTATCATATCTTTCTGTTCCTTACGGGATGCCGGATTACCGTTTTCAGTTTTTCCGGCGCAACTTTACGCGGGTCTGACAGGTAAATCTCGTGATGTCGCCGGATATCGCTCATATCAATGGTATATCCCTGCGCGGCGGCATATTGTTCCATTGCGGCGATGGTCGTGGGTTCATCGTCATATGAGCCGATGTGCATTGCCTGAACGCACAAGCCCTCAGTTATTTTTACAAGCCGCGCTTTCGATGTATCGAGCTTCGATTTTTTCTTGGCGAGAGCAGTTTTGGCGGCTTCGAAAATCTCCGCTGTCACAAATTCCGGCTGACGGATGAGCGCAGTCCAGTAGAATTTATCTTTTTCGCTGATGCCGCATCCCTCATATTCACCGTCCACGCTCCACAATCCCTCAAGGGGCGCAACGACATACTCCAGGATTGCTTTGTTACTCATTTTGATACCATATGATAATCCATACAAAACCTCAATAGCGGCGGCATATTCCTCGCTTGTGTTGGGATCACCTTTTCCGTCAACGGCGATGAAAACCATCTCCGGTACATCAACGATGGACGCATTGGTTTTGGGCTGATAGAGGTCTTGTTGTTGCTTCTTAAAATCAATCGGCATTATATAGTCTCCTAACTTGAAAATCAACTGGTCTTTGCGGTCTATTTTCCATCTGACGTCGTCAAAAATGCTCGTAATGCGAAAGTATTCCAGCGCTTTTTTCCTTGCCAGGCGAAAAATATTCTCGCAAACCCTGAGCCGATTTTCAAGTTAATCGACTATAATTTTACCTCCACGGATTTTTCCGACAAGTTGGATTTTTATCCCTGTATCCTCATTCCTCACTACTCTATGATCCCAAAACCTCCGTTAAAGCCGCCTTAACAGCCCCGGGATTCCCCGCACCCTTGAGCTTTTGCATAACCTGTCCCATTAAGAAACCGAACGCTTTTTGGATGCCGCTCTTATAGTCCGTGACAGCGTTGGGATTTTCCGCAATGACAGCCTCAATCGCCTGTGCCACGGCATTTGTGTCGTTGACGATGATGTAACCCTTCTCCTTGACATAGTCCGCAGGTTGGACATTGCGGGTAAAGACCGCATTCAATGCGTCTTTGTAGGAATTACGGTTGATTTTGCCCTCTATCACAAGTTTGACAAGATACGCAAGTTTCCCCGCGTCCAAAGACAAATCCTCAGGCAGGATACCGGTGTTATTCATCATGCGCATAATCTCACCCGTGACAAGCCTTGCGCTTTCAAGGGCTTGACCGCTCTGGCGAGCGATCTCCTCAAAGAGGTCGGAAATATTCTTGTGGGCGGTAATTATCCCCGCCTCGAACTCGGACAGCCCGAAATCCTTGATGTATCTGGCTCGCTTCTCGTGAGCGAGCTCGGGCAGAGAGCCGCGAATGCCCTCAATCCACTGGTCGTCAATCTGCATGGGCAGGAGGTCAGGCTCTGGGAAATAACGGTAATCGTTGGCGTTCTCCTTCGAACGCATGGGGTAGCTCCTGCCCTTGTTGTCGTCCCAACGTCGGGTTTCCTGTACCAATGTTCCGCCCTTTTCCAGTACCTCAATCTGCCGTGCCGCCTCGTATTCAATGGCGCGGGCAATTGCTTTAAAAGAGTTGAGATTCTTCATCTCCGCGCGAACCCCAAGTGCTTCCCCAGGACGGCGCACAGACAAATTCACGTCCGCCCGTATGGAGCCCTCCTGCATTTTGCAATCGCAAATGCCGAGGTACAACAGGGTTTCACGCAGTTTTGTGAGATAGGCAATAACCTGTGCCGCGCTTGAAAAATCAGGCTCGGAAACAATCTCTAACAGGGGAACACAAGAGCGGTTGTAGTCCACATAGGTCTGCTCGTTGGCGGGGTCGTGAATCAGCTTGCCCGCGTCGGCTTCCATGTGGATTTGGTGGATGCCGATGGTCTTTGTTCCGCCGTCTTCAAGGGCGATTTCCATGCATCCGTTTTTGCATATCGGAGCGTAAAGCTGTGAGATTTGGTACGCCGCAGGCAGGTCGGGATAGAAATAGTTCTTGCGGTCGAACTTGCTACAGCGTGTGATGTCACAGTTCAGGGCAAGCCCCAAACGCACAGCATACTCCAGTACACGGCGGTTGAACACGGGCAATGCCCCCGGCATCGCCGTACATACGGGACAAACATGGGTGTTGGGCGCGCCGCCGAATTTATTCGCGCACGCGCAAAAAATCTTCGTTTTCGTGGAGAGCTCCGCATGAACCTCCAAGCCCATTACAACTTCGTAACCTTTCACGAATTGTTACCTCCCGCTTTTTTTGTATGATAATCCGTAACAGATTGAAATGCACGCGCCGCTGTCACTAATTTGTCCTCGCTGAAAGCGTCGCCGATTAGCTGAAAGCCTATGGGCAAGCCCGCGGCGTCAAAACCGCAAGGCAGCACCGCGGCGGGCAGTCCCGCCAAGTTGACGGAGGCGGTGTACAGGTCGTTCATGTACATCTTCACAGGGTCGTCGATGTTCTCGCCGATTTTGTATGCCGTGGACTGTGCAACAGGGCTGATTATCATGTCGTACTTTTGGAAAAGCTTGCTGTATTCGTCCTTTATGATAGCGCGAACCTGCATGGCTTTTTTGTAGTAGGCGTCATAGTAGCCTGACGAGAGCACAAACGAACCAAGCATAATGCGCCGTTTGACCTCCAAGCCGAATCCCTCGGAGCGGGAGAGCCTGTAGACCTGCGCCAGAGTTTCAGCGTTTTTACTGCGGTAGCCGTACTTAATGCCGTCAAAACGAGCCAAGTTACTGGAAGCTTCCGCGCAGGCGATGATGTAGTAGACGTGCACCACATAGTCGAGCATAGGCATATCGAACTCATCAATGATTACCCCTTGCTCCTCAAGTGTTCTTGCCGCGGACAACACGGCATTTTTCACCTCGTCGTCAATGCCGTTGGAGAAATAATTGCGGGGGATGCCGATTTTCATACCCTTGACGTCAGTACTGTCGCCGAACGCAAAGGGCTTGTCGATAACACTTGTGTTATCCCGCTCGTCCTTGCCGGAGATGACGGAGAGGAGAGCGGCACAGTCGTCGATATTACCGCCGATGGGACCGATTTGATCCAGGGACGAGGCGAACGCCACCGCACCGTAGCGGGACACAGCGCCATAGGTTGGTTTGATCCCCGTCACGCCGCAAAAAGCACAGGGTTGGCGGATGCTCCCGCCTGTGTCCGTCCCCAGTGCCAGGGGAACTAAATCACTGGCGACAACCGCTGCCGAGCCGCCGGAGGATCCCCCCGCCACGCGGGCGGTGTCCCAGGGATTGCGTACCGCGCCTTTAATGCCCGTCTCACTGGAGCCGCCCATGGCGAACTCGTCCATGTTCAGTTTGCCCAGGATTATCATCCCTGCCGCCTCAAGCTTATCGATAACAAAGGCGTTAAAAACAGGTGTGTAGCCCTCCAACATTTTTGATGCGCAGGAGGTTTCAATCCCCATGGTGGAGATGTTGTCCTTAATACCGATGGGAACTCCCGCCAGTGGGCTGTCGTCCAATTCACCCGTATCAATTTGCGCCTGAACCTCTGCCGCACGCGCCAGTGCTTGCTCGTGCGCCACATAAAGAAAGGCATTAGTTACGTCGTTTTGTTCCTTAATTTTTTTCAGGTAATCCTCAACCACCTGAAGGACGGTCAATTTTTTGGCTTTGATTGCCGCTGAAATTTCAATTGCTGTCATCGTTTATCCCTTTCTTAGGTACATAGATACTCCGCTTATTACGCGAGAGCCGGATTCCTCCGCAATCTCGCGTTTGGTTACTCTACCGTTTTCGGTACGACAAACGCCTCGGCATTACGCTGCGGAGCGTTTTGCAAAACCAGTTCCCGCTCAAGGGAGGGCAAAACGATGTCCTCACGGAATGAATTCACGCCGTCAAAGGGGTGGTTGCGTTCCTGAAACCCTACAGTGTCAAGCTCGTTTAGCTTGTCCATCGCCGCCAAAATGCTCTCCAAATCCCCTGTAAGGCGAATTTTTTCCTCCTCACTCAGGCTCAGGCAGGAAAGCTCCTCTAGGTAGTCGATTAATGCTTTGTCGATTTTCATAATCTCTCCTCGGATAATTTTTTTTGCAGGACGGTTAGCCCGCCCGTATTCAAAGCTGATATTTCTCAATATCTCTAAATTTTCAGACAACTACATAACCCCTGTAATCTGTCTAAGCTCTAGCTACACCCAAACACCGCAGGATTTTTCCGTTTATGCTCTCCCGCTTTGTGGTATCTCTCGATTATTGCGATGTCTTCCTCCGTTGCCGCACCGTTGAGGAGGTAGTCGTCGATTTTGGCGTAAGTGATGCCCATCTCCTGTTCGTCTGTTTGTCCCTCGAAAAGTCCCGCCGACGGTGCTTTCTCAATGATTGCCGGCGGGGCTTCAAGATAGCACAAAAACTCGTAAATCTCTTTCACCGTTAAGTCGCCGATGGGATTGAAGTCGAAAGCGCCGTCCCCCCACTTGGTGAAGTAGCCCATGTGTCTCTCGGAGCGGTTGCCCGTCCCCGCAACAAGGCGGTTTTCTGCCCCCGCAATGGCGTAAAGAGTGGTCATGCGCAAGCGGGGCGCGATATTTGCAAGGGCGTGGTCGGCAAGCTGAGTGTTGATTGCCCCTGTTATGGCGCTGCGGGTATCCGTCAGATCCACCTCCCGGACGTCAATGCCAAATTTTTCCGCAGCCGCCAATGCGTCCATCTTGTCACTCTCGTAATTGCACTTGGAAGCACAGGGCATAATCACTCCCAAAGTGTTGTCGCACGCCTTTTTGCACAGTATACCCACCAACACGCTGTCCTTGCCGCCGCTGTTGCCGTATACCACACCGGACGCGCCGGAGGTCTCCAAAAGCTCACGGATAAACTTCACACGCTGCTTGGTTTCCAGTTCCCAGTCACGACCGTGTTTTTCCAATGCGGCGGCGACTAAACCCGAAAAGAGGGGGTGTGCTCTGTTGGGGCGGCTTTTGAACTCGGGGTGGAACTGTACCCCAACAAAGAAGCGTTTGCCGGGCAACTCAATTGCCTCAACAAGTTTGCCGTCGGGGGAGTGTCCGCAGACTTTCATCCCGTTTTTCTCCAACAATTCCTTGTAATCGTTGTTGAACTCATAGCGGTGGCGGTGGCGTTCGGAGATTTCCGCCGCCTTGTAAAGGCTCTCAAGGGTAGTACCGCCAACGATTTTACAGGGGTACGCCCCAAGACGCATTGTGCCTCCGCTGCCCGTCATGCCGATTTGATCCGGCATGATGTCGATGACGCGGTGGGGGGATAGCTCGTCAAACTCTGATGAGTGGGCTTTTTCAAGTCCGCAGACGTTTCGGGCGTATTCGATAACCGCGATTTGCATACCCAGGCAGATACCCAAATAAGGGATGTCGTTTTCCCGTGCCCAACGGCAGGCGGCGATTTTGCCGTCGATACCTCTATCGCCGAAGCCTCCCGGGACAATCATTCCGTCAGACCCGGCCAAAAGCTTGTCCGCCGTCTGTTCGGTGACGTTTTGACTGTCCAACCAACGTATATTCACCCGCGTGGCATTCTGGAAACCTGCGTGGTTCAGGCTTTCTATAATAGACAGATAGGCGTCGTGCAGTTGGATATATTTCCCGATTATAGAAATTGTTACTTCCTTTTTGCGGGCGGCGATTTTCTTTGTCATGTCCCGCCACTCACTCAAATCAGGCTCAGGAGCGTCGATTTTCAGTTCGCGGCAGACCACGGCGTCAAGCCCGTTTTTGTGGAGCATTAACGGTGCGTCATAGAGAGACGGCAGGGTGCGGTTTTCGATTACGCAGTCCTTTTTCACGTTGCAAAATAGGGCGATTTTCCCGTGAATATCAGGCGCCATAGGCTCGTCCGCGCGGATGATGATGATGTCCGGTGCAAGACCGATGGATCGCATTTCCTTTACGGAATGCTGTGTGGGTTTGGATTTATGCTCCCCTGAACACTTAAGGTATGGCAGTAGGGATACATGGATAAACAGGCAGTCGTCGCGTCCCTTTTCCAGTGAGATTTGGCGGATTGCCTCAAGGTAGGGTTGGCTTTCGATGTCGCCCACCGTGCCGCCGATTTCGGTAATCAACACATCCGCGCCGCTATTTTTCGCCGAGGCGTATATAAAGTTTTTAATCTCGTTTGTGACGTGGGGGATAATCTGTACCGTGCCGCCCAAGTACTTGCCGTTACGTTCATTTTCCAGAACTTTCCAATAGAGCCTCCCCGATGTGAGGGAACTCAAATTGGTCAGGTTTTCGTCAATAAAGCGCTCATAATGTCCCAAGTCAAGATCCGTTTCCGCCCCATCGTCGGTAACGAACACCTCGCCGTGTTGAAAAGGACTCATTGTGCCGGGATCCACGTTCATGTAAGGATCGAGTTTTTGGGCGGCGACCTTCAGCCCCCTTTGTTTGAGCAGCCGCCCCAGTGCCGCGGCGGTAATTCCCTTGCCAAGCCCTGAAACAACCCCGCCTGTTACAAAAATGAACTTTGTTGACATATACGCCTCCGTTATTTATTGAGAAAATCCGTTTTATTACCACAGTGTTGCCAGGAAAAGTATGCGCCCAATGTATGCCGTAATATTTTACCACAACTGAGGATAAAATACAAGCTTTGTGGCGCTTGGTCTCACGCCAAACGAACGAACTCATATTTCGAGCAAAGTCAGCGGGGAAAATATCAACCTCACAGTTCGAGAATACGCGATAAATGCTTCACAGAGTTGAGAGAAGTGACAAAGCGTTTCTTTTTCATGCTCAGAGGTATCCCGGCATCGTAAATCCTCAAAATGTTCAGCGCCAGTTTTCGGATAATGTTCAGGTTGAAAGCCGCCTGTTTTTCAAGCGTGTGATTGTTATCCTCGCGAAAAGTCATGTCCAAGTGCCAGTGATATCATCAACCGCGCTGACTATGTGGTTTGCTTTTTTATTTTTATTCCCGTTGCCTCATTGAGAATCCTGAAATAACCTTGACTTTCTCTATAGTAAAGTGATATACTAACAGCATCAAATCATAGAGGGAGGTGTTTCCGATGGTTCATACAGACGAGGGCGGGGTGGTTTTCTCTCTGGAGGAAGCTTCTCGACATCTTGTCAAAACCACCCCGTAACGTCCTATTTCACTAAAGTTTTTTAACAGGCTTCTTGTTGGAAAACTCGGGAAGTTTCCTCAAAAAATACATCACGGCGATACCGAAAGACGTTGCCACATATCAAACGGAGGTAAATTCCTATGAAAAAATCAATTATACGCACGCTTGCGTTGGTCTTGGCAGTGTTCATGTTTCTCTTTCAATCCCCCTTGCTAATTCAGGGACTGGCTCTCGATAGCGTTAACGACACAGTTATCGCCCTATCGGCTGACGACATTCCCGAAGTCATTGACGAGGCGCTGATTGAAGAAAAAGGACACATCGAGCGTCTTTATGACGAAGAGGATGACTTGCACAGCATTGTCTTTGCCAATGACGACGGCTCTGAAACGTTGTATTTGTTCGACGAACCCGTTAAATATATCGATGATGACGGGGAAGTTGCGGACAAAAGCAACGAATTGTTCAGCGAAATTGACGATGAACGTTTCGTCGATTACGCGTACGCGACCTTGGAAAATGACGTAAACACTTATTTTCCGGAGGAATTAAAGACAGACGAGGGCGTTTCCCTTGACTTCGACGGCGTCACCATTGAGATGTACCCTGTCACACAGGAAGAGGCCGGTGTTCAGCTTGCCGAGGACGAAAACGCAATCTACTACGACGAGGTTTTCGGCGAGGGAACGTCAGTCAAATACGAGCCTCAATTCGGTGGATTCAAAGAAGAGATCATCATTGAAGAAAACGTTGGAAACGTTTTTCGGTTCATCTTAGAAGCGCAGGGGCTAACTCCTGTTGCGGAAAATGGCGGACTGAAGCTTGTTGACCCCGTTGGCGAAGCAGTCGCTGAAATTAGCCCAATCTTTGTTTACGACAGTATCAAAGGTGCAACTGAAGACGGCGCAGACCACTTCACGTCCAACAATCAACTCGACGCAACGGTTCTTGAGGACGGGAAATTTGAACTTGTCATAACGGTTGACGAGGAATTCTTAAGCAATCCCGGCACCGTTTACCCAGTGACAATTGACCCCACCGTTGTTACTATTAATGCCACAGGCAGCGGTTCAAGCAAAACCATTCTTGACACTCCTGTTTACAACAAAACGTCCAACATCACAACGGGCAGTAATCCCACTGGTGTGGTTGGTTTTGTGAGCAATTCCTATGGTTCGGGCAGGCTGCTGATGCGTTTCCCCGGCTTGATGAGCAAATCATTCATGACCTCCGACTACAGCATCAAATCCGCCTTTCTCACCCTTAAGGAATGTTCGGGCGGTTCAGCTTCCGGAACAATCCACGCCTATAACTACACAGGACCCGCCTGGACAGAAAGCACTGTCTACAGCTCCTCGGTCTACAACGGCGTGGGCACCTCCATTGCTTCCCAAGCCTTCTCGTATCCAAACTCAACATTAAAGGAATACAACATCTCTGAAGCAGTGCGGGATTGGAAAGCAAGCTCCGCCCAAGGCGCTAAGGGTATCATTTTCAAAAACACTACCAGTGAAACTGATGCCTCAAAATCCAAATCCATCTATACCGCCGAGGGTTCCACCAAGCCTGTGCTGACTGTTACGTATTTCTATAATGGGAAGCGCGGCACTGTGAGTGCTCCACAGACAACAACGCAAAACATAAATTGTTTAATTTATGCTTTTGATAGACCTGAAACATGGACAATTAAAAATCGCGATACGTTTTCTCCAGCTTACTTCACAGATGACGATGCCGCGTATTGTAGTAGTGTTACTGTTGCAAAAGCACTTGCTTTGACCAAAACACGCATGAAAGCTTGGCTTAACGCAAAATTCCCTGGAAAATGGTACGAGGTTGGCGGCTACAGCTACACCATAGCTTCAGATGAGTGGATGGTTGCAATGCGGGTTGGTGTTGGTTCATATGGTGGTGCTTATGACTATGACTATCATTTTTGGTACAGAGCTAAAAATGGTACGTGGTACAACAAGCATGGTTGGTATTTGGCTTCCGAAAAAGCCTACGGGCAAATGGATCCAGCCAACAGTGCAGCGAACACGTCTTACTATGGTGGTTGGAATTTGGGCAACACAGTTAACTACTACTCTAGTGCTACCGTGTTCTATGTTATAAAGAAATAGAGGTAAATGCTATGAAAAAAAGCTATATTGTTATAATCTCTGTTGTAATTCTTCTTTCATTATTTGTATTTGTAGCTTGTAAAGATCTACAACCAAGTGATGTTACTCCTAAAACAACTAACAGACAAGACACGGTTGAAGTAACAGAGTTTATAAGCAAATTAAGAAGTTTGGAAAGTTTCACGCCACAAGATGTATATGACGTTGTGGGCGAACCAGATACAAGAGTTGGTTCTGGGCTCTCTTCTGACATATACTTTCTTGGTGATAATTCTAAAGTTGCTGTTTTTTGTGGAGTAAATCATCTTGCGGTAAGGATTTACTATGAAAATGGTGAAGAAGAATTTATTACAATAGGCGAGTCATCATCCGATAATTAACCGCTGTTGTGCAGACGGCTCGCTTGAGTTGTCTGCACAATTATGAAAGGAATAGTACAATGCGCTTAAAAATACTTTGTATAATCCTCGTATGTGTTTCAGTTGCCCTTGCTCTTGCCGCGTGTACTGAAAATCCTGTTACCCCTGACGACCCTATCTTGACCACCGATAAATACAATAACCAAAAGATTACTGAATTTATCGACAAACTGAAAACTCTTGAAGTTTTCACAGAGGAGGAGGTCCATAAACTTGTGGGTGAGCCTGACGACTATTCAGGTAGTGGACTTGTCCGAGAGGTATATCGTATGGGTGACGGTATAGCTATTTATCTTCTTTATTGGTCGAACTCAATAGATGTAGATGTTCGATATGAAGAAGATCTTGCGCTAATTGATACAATTACGTTACGCAAAGACGCACCTGCAGATTAACCCAAAAGGCTGACGGTTCAACTTGAGCCGTCAGCCGCACTGAAACCTTAAGGGGGTTATTTATGTTGAACAAATCCGAACAAGCCTACGGGCAAATGGATCCCGCCAACAGTGCCGCGAACACGTCTTACTATGGAGGCTGGTCAATAAAGGATAAATATGGTAATGTAATTTATCAGAATTTTTATTCTAGCGCCACAGTTTTCTATGCGATAAAGGAATAGGTGATTACAATGCGTATAAAAATACTTTGCTTAATCCTCGTATGTGTTTCAGTTGCACTTGCTCTTGCCGCGTGTACTGAAAAACCTGTCACCTCTGACGACCCCATCTTGACCACCGATAAATACAATAACCAAAAGGTTACTGAATTTATTGACACGCTTAAAACGCTCGAGGTTTTCACGCGGGAAGAGGTCTATAAAGTTGTGGGAGAACCTGACAGCTATTTCGGTAGTGGTATCGTGAGAGATGTATATCGTATGGGTGACGGTATAGCAATTTTCGTTCACTATTTGGGAAACGCAATAGAACTTAATGTGCTATACGAGGACACACTTTCAACGATTGAAATCATTACGTTAGGCGAAGAAAAACCTAAAGACTAACCCAAAAGGCTGACGGTTCAACTTGAGTCGTCAGCCGAACTGAAACATTTAGGAGGTTACTCATGTCTGTAAAAAACAAACAAGCCTACGGGCAAATGGATCCGGCAAATTCCGCCGCAAACACGTCTTACTATGGTGGATGGAATTTGGGTAGTACCGTGAATTTTTATTCTAGTGCTATCGTGTTCTATGTTATAAAGAAGTAGGTGAATGAAATGTGTAAAAAAGTATTTGGTTTAATTCTGATGTGTGTTCTCCTTTCGTTCACTGTTTTGCTAGCCAGTCGCCTTCAATGCGCAAATCGCTGCCGCTTATGTGATATTTGGGCTTGAAAAAGGAAAATTCCCGCACAATTTCAGCCATATGCCGTCCCTGAATTTCCAGGTGATAGCGATTCCAAACCCTGAA
>Ga0099364_10008413_pt1 | contig 14528 bp, 13 predicted proteins | sample TergutTh196P3_FD_73070 | JGI IMG/M metagenome (GOLD analysis project Ga0099364, IMG submission 73070) | Microcerotermes parvus P3 segment gut microbial communities from Pointe-Noire, Republic of the Congo - Th196 P3 | ecosystem: Host-associated > Arthropoda: Insects > Digestive system > Gut ... | reverse complement strand
CTGCCTTATTTTGAATCCGGCCCGATGCTTGTGGAGGAGTTTGTGGAAGTGCCGTCTTATATAAGACACGGCGATTCCGATATCCGCTCCGGTTTTGTCAGTGCCGAGATTTTGGCAAACGGCTCCACTCAAATAATCGCTGGCGGGGTTGATATACACGGAGAAAGCGGCTACTATGAAGGGGCGCGGCTCGGCAAAGGTATTTTCCAGGAACAATTTCTGCGGAAATTAGAGGATATTATGTACCGGCTTGGTAATGAAATAGCGCACAATGGATATCGGGGGCATTGGGGCATTAATTATATGCTTAACAAGGATGGGGAAATAACCCTGATTGAAATGAACCCCCGTCGTTGCGGGGAATCCCATATCCATCATATTGCTCGCGAAATAGCCGGAGATTCTTGGATGCAGTCTGTTTATATTTTAAACCGGCTACCTATAAGTATCAAGATAAATAACACCCTTAAAGGAGCTGTATATGAAGATATAATTAATATCATTATAGGATTGAACAACAATAATAAAGGAACGGAAATAATTCCCGTTCAATTAAGCTGGGTAAAAAACAAAAGCTTCCCCGGGCTGGGGTATATAATCATTGGGAATGATGAGAAATCTGTAAATAATCATGAAGCAAGTTTATTAAACGGCTTAAAAAAGATAGGGATATCAACATGGTAAGCGTTCAAGTCCTGGAACTGTATTCAAATGATTTCAAAGATGATAAACTACGAATATGGAAGAGAAATTTTCATTATATAAACTACAAAGACCTATCACAGAAAGAATTAGAAAAGTTGCCAATAGAAGAATTCAAAGTATTTTTTCTGTTTCTGCAAAATAGCGCTTGAACGCTTACTCAATATGAATAGGAAAAACACGTTTTTATTGGCAATAGGATGTCAGGCACGAAAAAATCGGCAGCAGTTTTGGGATGAATATGATTTTTATTTCCGCCCTTCGACATTTCAAGGGCAGCCCGAAGGTGGGTTATGGTTTCGCACACAGGGATGCACTTACGACTTTCAAGGCGGTTGTTTGATGTGTGATTACAGCGCAGGGGGGCATACCTCCGCCGCAGACATGGTAATGTATGTAGAAAACGGATTAAGGCAAATCACCGGTTCGCTAAACCAGTTGCTTGTATCGCCGTCGGGTAGTATGCTTGACCCTAATGAAGTTCCGGAAACGGCATTAAAAGGTATATTATCCGCATTGAAAAAAACGCATCATGGTAAATTCAGCTTTGAAACAAGAGCGGAAAGCATCAACGAAAATATAATCGATACTTGCAAAAAATACTTAGGCGAGCGGTTTTACCGCTTATTTATAGGCCTTGAATGTGCAAACAACTGGATTCTGAAATATTGTGTCAATAAGCAGCTTTTTATAGATGAATTTTCTTACGCAACAAGAATACTCAAAAGCAGGAATATTAAAACTGCCGCCAATATCCTGATAAGCATCCCTTTTTTAACCGAATGGGAAAATGTGTATATGGCCGTGCAGTCGGTAAAATGGGCTGTTAATTCGGGGGCGGAGGAATGCTTCCTTTTTCCCACCCATGTTAAGGAATCAACGCCGCTGCACACGCTTTATGAAGAGAAAATGTTCAGCCCCCCCGCTTTGTGGTCTTTGATAGAAATCATACGAAGGTTAGGCCCCTTCTATTATGAGCATATCCGCTTGAGTTGGTATACATCGTATGGGGCTTATAATGTATTGGCCTCCCCGGGCACCTGCCCCGAATGTTATGAGGAAGTGATCCGCCACTTGGATAATTTTGCGCAGTATCCGTCTCAAAGCTACGCAAATGCTCTATTTAATATAAAATGCGGCTGCAAAACCGAATGGTATAAGTGGCTGGAAAATAAAGCAAATGGTGATACAAGCGCGCTGCTTGCTCGTGTAAAAAACGGGTATAAAACACTGGCAAAAAGATATTCTGCACAAAGTATAGATGCTTATGCCTTGGAAAATATTTTTGCAGAGATGGATAGGGACGCGGAGCTGTGTCTTTTTCCAAATATCTTTAGCGATGGATAGAAGCTTGGTATATTATGGCAAAACAATCCCCTCTTCCTGCGGGGTATTATTAATGGCATCAGGCTGTGCAAACGGCGTCTCCTCTCCTATGCATAATTACTTAACCACCGATGTTTTTAATTATCAAAGTATAATTGAGGACAGGCGCAAATGGTTTTGCACATATCCATACGGGATAGAAGCTTTGCATGTGGGAGCGGGTGTACTGAGGATAGACGAGCAAAAGCTTTCAAGCAGGGAGGTTTCTTTTTGCGGTATTCACGATTTTGCCGTATTCATTGAAAATGAGTTAAGCAAAGGGCCGTTTATATTGGGGCCGGTAATAAACTCATATCTGTGGAATACGGTTGAATCGCGCTATTTTAATGGTTGCGCACAGTTTGTATACGTTGCGGGCAAAACAGGGGAGCAGTATATAGTATACGATCCGAAAGGCCATCCGAATTTAGCTGTTTCCATCAATTCATTTTGGAAAATAGTCGAAGATACCGGATTGACATTTGCTTTCAGGATTATTCCCGCCCATTTACCACCAAGGGATTCACGGGACATGTATCTTGATATTCTGAAGCGCGTAATTGCTAATAGGATAACATTAAAAAACGCGCAGAATAATTATTTGCGCTGTATGCAGCGGTTACTTGCCCGCTTTAAAGAAGAAAGGATAAAATCATCCGAATCGTTGTGTCTAAGGTATGCGGCGTTGCATATTAGCCGTTCCTTGTATCTTTTGAAAGAGTTTATTCAGTATGGAAATGTGCCGGATGCCTATGGCGGCGGTTTGTATTCATTACTAAACGCCTTGAGGCTATTATTAGACAGTTACATAAAAGAGTACGCCCGGGTTTATACCGAACAAGGCTTCGATTCATATGAAGCGATAAAAAAAATATTTTTATTGCAGGAATTGTATGAAAAGGAACTTGATGGTTTAATAGTTGATATGTCAAACATAAAATAAAAAAATAGGAATTTTAAAATAAAGACGTAACTATTCAGTCGCCCCTGAATGTCCGCAAAGCCGATGAAATGGGCGTTTGTGGGACGCCGGGATTAAACGAGTTTTGGACTTACCCACAGTGCGAGATCTCGAAAAAGCCCATGAAATAGAGATTCTTAATTTTGGAGTAGCTGTGGTTGGGCAAAATATCAATACTAAAAAGTCCGTAAAATCAAGGCTTTTTAGCGACTGAATAGTTACATAAAGACAAGGTGGTAATATAATGAAACATCCTCCGAATCATTTAATACATCCACTTTATCTGTGCGAAGAAGCAATAAAAGAACTAACAAAAAAACACGCTACTCCGTTTTACACCTATAAAAACGCCATAATTACCGAGCGATGGGAAACGCTGAAAAACTTTCTTCCGGAGGATATCACCCTATATTATTCTGTCAAGGCCAATCCCAATGAGGATGTTATAGATGCATTCCGGCGGTTGGGTGCGCATTTTGAAACCGCGTCAATCGGTGAGATTGGCATTGTCCGTAAAAGCAAATGCCCTGACAAAATTATATTTTTAGGTCCCGCAAAAACAGACGCGGATATGGAAGAGGCCATAAAACAGAATGCTTATATAGTCGCCGAATCCGTCAGCGAAGTAAAGCGGCTTAATGAGGTTTGCAAAAATAAGGGGCTTATGATACCCATAGCCCTACGTATTAACCCCGGCAAAGGAAAAGGAGTTGTTTCTATGAGCGGAAACACTCCCTTTGGCATTGACCCGGCCTTATTGCCTCAATTGGCCTTTGATTTATCCGAATATAAAAACATCGTCATAAATGGGCTGCACTTTTATTTGGGGACAGGGTTGTTAAAAGAAGAGGATATTATTGAGCATTTATTATTAATACACCACGCGGTTGATGAAGTCATGAAAATTTTAAAAATTGATCTGCATTTCTTGGATATTGGCGGCGGTTTTGGCATACCCTATTTCGGCAATGAACGCGAACTTGATTTGCAAAGCATAAAGAACCAATACGCGCGGTTAGTACAAGAGTTAAAAAACAAATATCCTTCCTTACATGAGATTGCCGTGGAGATGGGACGCTACCTTGTGGCCCCATCCGGTATTTTTATCGCAAAAATAATAGATATCAAAACTTCTCATGGAACCCGATTCATTCTTTTAGACGGCGGCGCCAGCTCGTTTAATTTGAATACTGGCATTGGGCACAATATCTTACCGCTTTCCGTTTTAACGGATAATGATGAAAAATATGAGACCTATTCACTTTGCGGCCCTACCTGCACCCCCACAGACAGGCTTGCCGCGAATGTCTGTTGCCGGATTCCGAACATTGGGGATTTTGTTGTTTTTTATCAGGCCGGGGCGTACGGTTATTCCGCTGGCCCGGGGTTGTTTCTTAGCCGGGGGTTCCCTGGTGAGGTATTCATAGATTAAGGATGGACTGATGGATCATGAATAATGCACATGAAGCGTTAAGCGATGTATTAAAGGAAATTAACATTACGGAATTTAAGCTGAGCGATGATTTACGGGATGACTTAAAGCTGGATTCCATTGGCATTGTTACTTTGATGGTGAAAATTGAAGATAAGTTTGATATAAAGTTTGATCCAATAAACGATGATATACCATCCATTTTCAAAACAGTTGGCTCTGTTGCCGGGTTTTTGGAGGAGAATAAAATCCATGGACAATAACTTTTTATCCCTTGTAATGAAAGAAATTCGCAGCAAAAGGCCGCTCCTGTCAATTGATGAAGTTTATTATATGAGAATAGAGAAAGCTAAGGTCGGGCGCTCCGCGACATTATGGTTTATGACAAATGGCTGTAGCTGGGACGCGCTTGGAGGCTGCACCATGTGCAATCACGGGCGCGGTCATAATCTCGACGAAAAGGAAACCATCAGTGCCGTTTTACAGGGATTGGCCGCGTTGCCGCCTGATATTGCAGAGCTGTTTTTTTTGGCTTCGGGTAGTTTGCTTGATCCTCTGGAGGTACCGCCTGCCATCAGGCGAGAGATATACAAGCTTATAAGCAAGCAGCCGGTGGGATATTTAGGAATAGAAACAAGGGCGGAACATGTAAATGAACCGGAACTGAACTTAATAAAAGAAAACCTCGGCGCAAAGAATATCGGAATTGAAATCGGGCTGGAATCCGCAAATCTATTTATTAGGAGGTTTTGTGTTAATAAAGGTAATTCATTGAACGATTTTATTGCCGCTGCCAGCCTTGTAAATAAATATCAATTTGAATGTTTGGCTAATGTTGCGCTGGGGAACGCTTTTCTTACCCATAACGAAGCGTTGGAAGATGCTGTGCGCTCAACACATTGGGCGCTGGATAATGGTGCCAACACCGTTGTGCTGTTTCCCATTCATGTAAAACCGTATACTTTACTGGAATGGCTGTACAAAAAAGGATATTATAAGTTGCCAACACTTTGGCTGTTTATTGAAACCCTTTATAGGATCGGACCGGAAAGAATAGGCCAAGTGGATATCTCTTGGTACAAAAGCGGTTATTCCGATACTTCAAAGATAGTAATATCGCCAGATTCATGTGAAAAATGTAAACCGGCTATTTACCTGCTTCTTGATGAGTTCCGTCAAAAACGCAGCTTTGATGTAATTTGCCTTCTGTATAATATGGATTGTTCTTGTAAATCACACTTGCAAGAATCCGCAAATACGGCGCTTCCACTTAACGAGCGCGTATTTGAAATGTATTCTGTTTTGGCGGAGGACTTTGGGTTGACAGATTGGTTTAATATAAACAAAACAAGTATAAAAAAAACGATGGAGGCGGCTCTGTGTCATCCTTACAATTAGCGGATACGCAAACGGAAATCAACAGAATATGCAGCTTTATCTCGCGGGAACTTAGCCAAAGGACAAAAGTGGTTATAGGAATATCCGGCGGATTAGATTCTGATGTTGTAGCCAGGCTTGCCAAACGAATGCCTTCCGTAAAGAAAATAAAGCTATTTACGGTGCTGCAAGACGATATGGATCCAAAGCACCTCCAAAACGCAAGAGAACTTGCGGAAGACCTGGGGGAGGTATTAATAGAACTGCCTCTTGACAGGGAGCCTTTTAATATCATTAAAACCTTAAGGAAATCGGATAAGAACGAGACCGCATACAACGAAGAGTTCAGATTGGATGTTATGCGCATGAAATGCAGTTTGCGCACCTGCGTTGTTTCATTTTATCAAGACAACGGATATATTGTTTTGGGAACAGGTAACCGCACTGAATATGAAACTGGATTTTATTTGCCTTTTGGCGATGGTATCGCGCATATAAAACCCATCGGCCATCTATATAAAACACAAGTACGGCAACTGGCACACGCGCTGGGTACACGGCAAACAGTACTAAACCAGCCCGCATCGGCAGGGTTTTGGCAGGGCGAAGAAGACTTAGAGGATTTAGCATGGTGGCTGTTTAATGAAAAACCCATTACATGCCCACTCAATACCAGCGACGAAGAAGACGCGTATGTTAAAAGCATAAAAAAGCAGCTTACAACCGAAAAAGTCGATCAAATACTTCTGGGCATCTATCAACAAGACAGCGTTGATACAATCGCCGCCCAAACAGGTGTGACCGGAGATGTCATCATAAGATTTAAAAACCTTATAGCCGCATCCGCGGAGTTTAAGAATCGCGGTTATAACAAGCAATTACCCATATAGGAGGCGTACAATTGATTTTAACAGAACCTTTAGAATTTTACGCCCGCCAAACTCCAGACAAAACAGCCGTAATAGACAGCGGCGGTAATCAAACTGCTTCTTATTCCGAGCTTAACGATAGCACGGGTAAGTTTGCCGCATACCTTGCGGACAAAGGCATAACCAAAGGCGACCGGGTAATCATTATTGGCGATAATTCCATTGAGTTCATTATAGCCATGTACGGCTGCTTAAAAATCGGCGCGGTTTTTATTCCGTTGCAATCTCCAAAGGTCGCCAGGCTTGAATATATAAAAGAGGATAGCCAATGCAAAGCAGTCATTAAAACAGAAATGGTTGCGGAAGTTATCGGCGGCTACAGCACTTTGCCCAAAAAACACCATGCCAGCCTCTCGAAAGAAGATATTTCGCTGATTATTTACACATCGGGCACAACGAATAATCCAAAAGGAGTTGTTGAACCCCACAGCGCTGTTTCCTTTGCTGTAAGATCAATTAACAAAATAATTAAAAACACATCAAAAGACCGCATTTTGTGCGGATTACCCATGTCTTTTGATTATGGGTTGTATCAAATATTTTTGTCTTTTGATACAGGCGCTACTTTGGTCTTAGCCCAAAGCCTTCAAAATGTAATAGCGCTACCCTCCCTGCTGGCAAAATGCCAGATAACCGGGTTTCCGCTGCTACCCTCTGTCGCGGCGGCGATAATACGCTCTAAGCTGCTTGAACGGACACCTTTGCCTCATCTCCGGTATATTACTTCAACCGGGGATACATTTCATACAAATCATATTGAAAAATTAATGGAAGTATTACCAAACGTATCCATTTTCCCTATGTATGGCCTGACGGAATGTAAGAGGGTCAGCATATTATCCCCCAGCGATTATAAGGGGCATGAAAAATCAGTAGGGAAACCCATCCCGGGGACATCGGCTTATGTAATAGACACAAATGGGAATAAGTTAAATGAAAATGAAACAGGTATTTTGGTAGTGTCCGGCCCCCATGTAATGTCCGGCTATTTAAATGAGGATGGGAAAACAAGCGGGAGATTTTTCGTTGATAAAAAAAGCGGAGAAAAATCCTTAATAACAAATGATTATTTTAGGATAGACGGACAAGGCTTTCTATATTATATAGGCCGGGATGAAGCGGTTATCAAAAGCAGCGGACATCGCATCGGCATTAGTGAAATTGAAAGCGTTATAGCTCAATTAAGCAGTGTGGCTGAAGTATGTGCCGTAGGTGTGGATGATGCAAACAAAGGCCAGGTTGTGAAGCTCCATATATATTCGCATAATAACGATTTGACAGAAGAAGCCGTTCGGGCACAATTCTATGCTTATTTTAGTGAGGATGTTGTTATGCAAAAGATTATCTTTCATAGAGAAGCTTTGCCCAAGACAGCAAACGGCAAACTGGACCGCATCGCGCTAAGGGCTTTTTAGCAATGCTTTATATCGGGAATATGGTAAATTGCCACTCACAGGCCGCCCTCACTTTACTGATGAAACAGCTATCATTCGAGAATCTGATTTATTTTGAAATAGCAACTTCCGTGCCGTTTGGTTTGGTGTACAAGCCCGGTGACCCCAATCGAATCTTAGACAGCTATATCGACCCAGACATAGGAATTGACAATGCGTTTGATATTTTTTCGATTCCTTTTGAAATAAAATATTGGAATAAAGCCGTTGATTCAAAATCGGCGTTAGAGCAATTGGATGATTGGCTAAAGTTTTCCCCGGTTTTATTGGGCCCTATCAATATGGGAGAATTGGATTATTTGCCGCAAGGCAATATGCTTTATTCCGGTATTGATCACTATATTGTAGTAATCGAAAAAAATGTGAACGGTTATTATATTTCGGATCCTGAAGGTATGCCCTTTGTATATATATCGCGTCAACAACTAAACAAGGCCTGCATATCCGGGCAATTGGAGGAAGGGCGCGGCAGTTATACTATCAGACGGGTTTTAAATGAGGCTTGGATAGATGGTTTAGCGCTTGATGATGAGCGGTTAGATATGGTCAGACGCGCCGCATTTAACAATTATATGAATGCTTCATTGCACCCAAACGGCGGTAGCAATGGATTACGTAAATTTGCTGACGATATCGAATGCCAATTGGGAAAACCGTCTGTTATAGCAGGCTTAAGACATGTTCTTACAAATCGGATTCAACGAAGCTTGATTTCAATATATTTTTTTAAGTTGCTGACAGAAAGAGCAATATACCGTAAGATAGTTGGAAAAATTGAACAGATTATCGAAAACCATATAAGACAACAGCGGCTGTATGGTGTATTTTTATTGCATATTTGCGGCAAAGACAATATCAATCCAGCGGTTATTAAGGAAATTATTATTGATATTGCCATACTTGAGGAAAGTATCGCCGCTTATGCAAATGGCTTTAGAGCCTGTCCAAAATCTCTTGTCGATGAGATATACTAACAGATATTAGACAGGCTCTTACCGTCTAGAATAAAACTGGGAGTCGATACATGGAAATTTACATGAACATGCCATCCATTGGCATACCTACCGACAAGTTTAATGCTGGCACCGAAAAAAATGCGGAGCTGTATGAATATTACTATCAAATGCACAGCAATGTTTTTTTAGCCTACCGTCAAGACATATCGGAAGATATAAATACGGCAAAACTGTCCTTGCGACAAAAGAGGTCGGGTTTTGTATCGCCATTGGTGAGTGAACAAATAAAAAGCAGCCGGTTGGATGCAATGGATTTTGATTACTTATTTGATTGTTCCAGCACAGCAACGGTTGAAGGCCCGGCTTTAACGTATTGCTTGGCAAAAAATATCGGGTTGCCAAGCATAAAACCAATAGCGCTTAACGGACAGGCAGGTACCGAATTTGCGCAGTGTCTGCAATTTCTTGATAGCGACACCTTATTCCGTAACGCAGTTTGTGTTTTGAATCAGTTTGTTTCCTTGCCTGATACCCGTCAGGTCGAAAACGGTTACGCGCTGGCGGACGCTGCTGTCGCTACCCTATTATCAAATAAGTATATAGCAGGCTTTTCCCGATTCAAAATAGTATCTTCGGTATTAAAGCAGTATAAACATATATCCGAAGCTGTGGTGTCCGCAATAGAAAAGGCAGCATGCCATTCCATTGATTGGGTTATAATACACAACCATTCGGAATCGTATTCAACAAATTTATTATCACCACTCACCTCCAGAAAAATACATCAAAGAAAAGAATACGGGCAGGCTAATTTTGGATGCGGGGATGTTTTCGTCACTTTGGACGATTTATGCAAAAAACAGCAAATAGCGGGACAAAACGTGCTGTTGTACATGATTGGACGTTATGGAACGGTGGCATGTATTGTTTTGGAGGCTATTATTCAATAGGCATTGCAGCGAAGGGGTTTTGGTAGATGAGGTACGGTTTTGAAATAATCGACTGCGAGATTCCGCAAAGCATGATTTCTATTGAGGAACTTTCAATAGCGGCAGGACAAGGATTGGATGTGGCAAAAAAATTGCGGGATAATGGATTGGGGTATATTCCGCATAATACAGGTTCCACTTTGGATAAAATGGTTAACAGGATTGTTTTACGAAATATTGGTAATGAAAACCGCGGCCGAATCAAAAAGGTTTTGCTGGCGCATTCACTTCCTTTTTTAGCGCCCGCAAATATACCTTTTCTTGATTTATGCCTTCACAACTCAGGTTTGGACGATATAGTCAAAATCGCACTTTCCGGTCAACCATGCGCCATTCTTCACCAAGTGCTGCAATTGGCTATGAAATGGCTATCAAAAGAAACGGACGGAAGCAGCGTTTTAGTAATAGGTGCAGACCAGGCTTATGCGCCACATGAGAGAATCTTTTTTAACACCGCGATGGGCGATGCGGTTTTTTTAGGTATTGTTTCCAATCGCTCAGACAGGAATATAATCCTATCATCCGTAACCGGAACAGAAATTGTTGCCTGCGAAGGCGAAAATACCTCCCAAAGCGCAATTGATGTTTTTAGAGCAAATAGCCCTCCCCGCATAAGGCGCTGTATAGAGGATGCTTTAAGCGCTGCCAGGATAACGATGGGTGATGTGCGTTATATTGTTCCGCACACGCCTAACCGGAACATTTGGGATACTATGGCAAAATTATTAAAAATCCCACGGGAGAAAATATTAGATGACTATATTATAGATACGGGCCACTTTAACTCAAATGATTCATTTTGCCATTATATACGGGCATGTAACGAGGGGCGGCTGCAAAAAGATAGTATAGCCGTACTGGTTAACCCAGGTTTTGGCGGCAGTTGCGGTTGCACAATAATAAAAGTATAAATGCTTCATGGAAGAACAAAGGAAAAAGGAGATGGGAATATGGATAGCATAGATGTATATGGCGCACGTGAGAATAATTTAAAGAATATTGATGTTTCCATACCAAAACATAGATTAACGGCTGTGTCCGGAGTATCTGGTTCGGGAAAATCAACCTTAATTTACGATATAATTTTCAGCGAAGCTCAGCGGCAATATTTGGAATCTTTAAGCTCTTACGCAAGGCGGATTCTCCCCAGATATGAAGCTCCTGATTTTGACCGTATAGAAGGGTTAGCGCCATGCATTTCGATAAACCAAGGTATGTTTACGGGTAATCCAAAGTCTACCGTGGGGACATACACAGAGTTGTATACGCATTTGAGGTTACTTTTTTCACGCTTGGGTGACTCTGCGCTTAGCGCGGGAGATTTTTCCTTTAACACCCCTAGGGGAGCGTGTCCGAATTGTGGGGGACTGGGGGTCGCAATGACCGTGGATACTAACAGCCTGCTGAATAAAAACAAATCGCTAAATGAGGGCGCGATCCTCCACAAAACTTGGAAGGTACAATCCCGCTATTGGAATATTATCCGTGCATCGGAATATTTCGATATGGATAAGAAGGTCAAAGATTTTGCAGAAGATGATATTAACCGGCTTCTATTCTGCAATGCACATTCAATTAACAGCAAGGAGGCAAAAGTAGCCCAATCTTTTTCTTTTGAAGGGATTGTCAAACGGTTAATAAAGCGAAAGAAAGATGAGCGCGGCTTAGGTGCGGCTGATTATGACAGTCAGTTCTTCGCGCAGGGTGTTTGTCCCGAATGTAATGGCGTACGATTGGCTAAAAAGCCAAGGGAAGCTAAAATAGGCGGTCGGTATACGATAGGTGATTTTGTCAATTGCGAATTATCTGAAATTTTATCTCTATTGGATGAATTAGACCCATCAAACGCGGTGGCAAAAACGCTGATTCCTATTATTAAGCGCCAAGTGGAAAGCATCAAGGGATTGGGTATTGGCTACTTAAATCTCAACCGTTCCATATCATCCGTATCAGGAGGGGAGGCTCAAAAATTAAAATTGGCTAAACAATTAGTGTCGTCTTTGTCGGATATTGTATATATATTGGATGAGCCAACCACAGGTCTTCATGAGCGGGATGTCCGTAAATTGTCGAAAAGCTTAAAGGATATAGTAAACAGGGGAAATACAGTGATAGTAATAGAGCACGACCCGTATGTAATAAGCCATGCGGATCATATACTTGATATCGGCCCGGGTGCAGGCACAAGCGGCGGTCAGATTGTTGCATGTGGCACTCCCGCTGATATTGACGGCAATAGTGAATCAGGGTTATATGGCATATTAACCGGCAAAGCGGCATTAAACGTGGACAAGAAGAAAACACCTAAAGAGTTTATGACATTCACTGATATATTTATAAATAATATTAAAGGTGAAACAGTATCAATACCTAAAGATTGCATTACTATACTAAGCGGTGTATCCGGTTCAGGTAAGACATCGCTTTCCAGGTATATATGCAAACACTTACCAAAATCTATCGTTATGGATCAGAGCCCAATCGGTAATACGTCACGGGGTAATGTAGCGACATATAGCGGCGTATTCGATTTAATACGCGTGTTATATGCGAAAGAAACAGGACAAAGCAATTCAATTTTTTCATTCAACAGTGACGGCAGCTGCGAAGTGTGTAACGGTGTGGGTTATATCGAAACGGACATGCACTATTTGGGAAATGTACGTAATGTCTGCGAGTCATGCGGGGGTAAGAGATATAAGGATTATGTACTCCAATTTAAGTATAAGGGCAAGGATATTTCCGAGGTTCTTGATATGACAGTTGTTGAAGCGATAGAGCATTTTACTGAAAACAGTGGGATCAAAGATAACCTGTCAATCCTTGAGCACGTGGGGTTGGGCTATATTTCACTGGGGCAAACACTTAACACGCTTTCGGGAGGCGAAGGACAACGACTGAAATTGTCCCAAAAACTGGCGCTACGCGGCAATACTTATATTTTTGATGAACCGACACGCGGGTTACATTTGAAAGATACGCAGAAAATTATTAATATGCTTAAATTATTGACACATTCAGGCAATACTGTCATTGTAATCGAACATAATTTGGATTTCGTATTAAACGCAGACTGGATTATTGATATGGGCCCTGATGGCGGAAAAAATGGCGGGAGGGTAGTTTTTCAAGGTGCTATTCATGATATTCTCCGCTGCGAAGAGTCTGTCACAGCGCTTTTTTTAAAGGAGAGGTTATATGGAATATAACGGATATAATATTGTTTTGGCAAAAAGAAACATGACCTCTGCGTTAATTAAATTGAGCATGTCTGTGCTTCAAGCAGGTAATGAGGCTATTTATAATGAAGAGTTTTTGTGTATAAAAGGCTTACAAGCCGCAATAATAAAAGAAAATGTTGTAGTCGCGTTACATTTTGGCAACATATGCGGCTTGATGCGTTTTTATCCTAACAAACGGGTAGAACGAATATCATTGTACCAATTTGCGATTGCGGAATCCGATAGGGGAAATAATTTAGCTACGAAAATGTTGGATTTAATATATTCACGTTATAAAAAGCCAATTATTTCAAAATGCCCTGCCACTTCGGTTTTTAATGAATATTACGCCAAAACCGGTTGGGCAAAAACTATGGAAGATGATTACTGTCATTGGGAGTGGAGCGTTTACCAACAAAAATAATACGTTAAGGATTTGTGAAACAATAACATGAACAACTTATGCTGGTATGATTCTATTCCATAATTCAAAAGACGGGATTTTATCAATCAGAATTACCGTGAACCCATCTTAATTTGTAACTATTCAGTCGCTAAAGAACCTTGATTTTACGAGCTTTTTAGTATTGGTGTTTTGGCCAACCACAGCTACCCCCAAATTAAGAATCCATATTTCATGGGCTTTTCCGAGGTTCCGCACTGTGGATAAGTCCAAAACTCATTTAATCCCGGCTTCCCCAAACGCCCATTTCATAGGCTTTGCGGACATTCATGGGCGACTGAATAGTTACCTTAATTTTTTAAATTAATGAAATGAACGTGACCGGCCTCCGCCGATGGGCGGGCGGATCGGAGAGAAGATTGGCGGTAAGAACGCGACACAAGCGATTTGTGTCGCGTTTTTATTTCACACTAAACCTGAGATATATAAAGGCTTTTACTTGGATTTCTGCGCTTGACTTTCCCGGTACACGCTTTATAATGAGACTCAATACCTTAATTAATATAATTATGTCTTATAGAGTACCTTAAAATTTTTAAATTGACCTTGTACATACTGCGCGTTATAATGTGCATACAATAACTATAGAGGTGATAATCCCATGTCACGGACACAAACAACAACGGTAAACGTGCGAGTTGATGAAACTGTTAAACGTAATATTGAAGTCCTCTTTGAC
>Ga0099364_10008412_pt1 | contig 14529 bp, 10 predicted proteins | sample TergutTh196P3_FD_73070 | JGI IMG/M metagenome (GOLD analysis project Ga0099364, IMG submission 73070) | Microcerotermes parvus P3 segment gut microbial communities from Pointe-Noire, Republic of the Congo - Th196 P3 | ecosystem: Host-associated > Arthropoda: Insects > Digestive system > Gut ... | reverse complement strand
TTTCACTACGAAGTCGCTGTGTAAACTCCTGACGATACTTATCATCAGTCAAACCTTTGGTAAACATTGCTTTAACAATTTCCATGAACGGCTGTATTCGCTGCTGTTCATCTGCCTTCGACAGTTCTAGCGTGTTCAACAATTTGTCAAACAACTTGTCCGTCGATTCTTTCTGCTTTTGGCCATTATCTTTCTTGACCGGATGCTTCCTTCCGTCTTTACCTTCGACGTGTGCACCGGTACGCAAGTCCTTATCTTTGACAATACGATCAACATACCGACTATTGCAATCTACTATCTTTGCGATCTGGCGATTCGACTTACTCGGATACCTTGTAACCGCAAGCACAATGCAATGAGCCTTATCAGCCGTAGTAGGCCGGAGCCCATGCTTGTTATTGCTCGTTATACCTACTTCAAAGGCAGCATCAGCATCTGTGGTAACGGTACAAAGTATTTCCTGCACCTCGGCCTTTTGAGCGGCAAGGAAACGATGTCGGCCTGTTACGATATAATGCTTGCCATCTTTGAGTAGAACATGGATTGCTCCAAAAGGATAGGTAATCGACTTGTCTATCTCCGAATCATAAAGATACTGACTATAAATTTCGGCGTACTCTTCGATGGTCGTGCTGTTATCATTAACTCTGAAACGGTAGTCATCCATCAGGTTAAGTTTATCAAGTGCAATCATCGCCGGCTCTTGCCAAGCACTCTTCTCGCTACTCAGATTTTCTACGCTGGCTTTCTGCTCTGGCTGGTTGCCGACTGCCGAAGTTTTATCTTCGGTAGTTGGTTCTACCGTTTTAGTGTCTGCTTTGCTCGAATTGGTGTGATGGTGGTATATTTTCGTCATAGTATTATTAAGGGTTGTATGATCTCCGTGCGTTTCGGGAGTAATTGAATCCATAGTTTGCACATTTTTCATGTTTACTTGGCTTCCCGACGTGCTAGATATCGGACGGCCATCATTTATTGGCTGCAATTTACTCATCGTATGTCTCCTTATTGTTGGAGCGATTAACACTGATGCTACTGCTCTGTGCGGTGCACCTTGCAATAAAACTTTCAATTTCGGTTCGAGAATATCGTACCGTTCTGTTTCCAAGTCGAATCACGGACAAATGTTGTCCGGTCATCGCCCATTTTGCTAATGTTTGTGGAGTCAACCCCAGTAGGCTGGCCGCCGCTCTTCGACTCAATAGGTCAGTCATAAATGGTTTTAGCCCATAAGGAAAACATAGGCTGACGGAGTGCAGGGCATTGGCACTGCCGTCAACACCAGGGAAAAATTAAGCAAGTTCCGTTTCAATACAGAAACCGAACAACCATAAGACATAGCGTCTTGTCATCTTCCAGAAAAACCACGAGGCAATTCCGGCGTACACTGCTACCCCCTCGAAGAATGTCGAAACCCGACACCCTTCCGCTCCCCCTGTTTTCAACAGGTTCGGAGGACAGCAAAAAATGTAATCACGATGACTTGCTAAACACAAGACATCTTTGCAAAGGACTCCAATGAAATTTTACCAAGCCGCACTCCAGGCAAAGAAACCGGACTACGGGTAGACTTAAATGGGCGAAAACCAGGCCACCCACAACTAAACCATCTGACAGCAACCCACACCCTTCGGAGACTGCCGTCCCTACATGGTATTAGACGCCACCAACACGAATTCGTCCCGGAAAAAATATAAGAATTTGTGAAAATTCCCAAAATTGCCGTTTGTGATTCTATTTCACTCCTTGATTCTTGCCTTCTGCGTTTGGATTGCCTACTATTTCCACGTCCCAATGCTCTACCATCTTTTGCGTGGCACGTTCTACTGACTCTCGTATCGGCTCCGTTGTCAGTCGGGCATAGACCTCTGTTGCCTTCAAGAATTTATGCCCCAGCGATTTACCGATAATCTGAAGTGATGTTCCTGTAAGAGCTTGCCACGATCCGAGCGTCCGGCGCAAATCATGCATTCGTAAATCAGGCAGACCTGAACGCTCACACACTCGCTCCCACGCTTTTTTAGCATCAACCACAGAGCCGGTAGTCCGTTCTGACGGAAAAACCCAATCGGCATTCTTATCCAGCGAGTTAAAACGCTCATTGAGAATAGCGAGGGCGTTAGTGGATAGCACCACTACCAACGGCGAACCATTCTTCGTTGTTTCGCCGGACACATACCAAAGCCCGCGTGTCAAGTCGAGTTCCTCCCACCGCATTTGACACACATTACGCTTACGCTGGCCTGTAAAAAGCAACACGAACAATAAATCACGCCAGAGCGGAGTTTCCTGCATCACTGCATCGTAAAACTTTTTGAGTTCATCAGGCATGAGGAAACGCTCACGGGACTGCTCCTGAAATTTTCGCACTCCGATACACGGATTGGCACCGGTATAGCCTATTTCGTCGCCCACACGGAACAATGACCGAATCAATTGGAACGCCCGGTTCGCCTGATAATGACCGTGCCGCTCACCAATCTTTTGATGCCACTTGATGATGTCAGGCTTTGTCAGGTGCGTCAGTTGCTTTTTATGTAGGGGGATGCAGTATTTATTGAACATACGAACATCCTCCATCCATGATTTCTTATGAACCTTACCGTGCGTTTTGAGCCAGTATTCAAACAACTCTTCAACTGTTGGAGCGGCAGTCTTGTTCCGTCGTGCTGTATGTGGATTTGTACCTTTGGCAATCTCGCCAATAAACTGCTGGGCTACATTACGCGCTTCTTCTACGCTGATTTCAGGATAGCCTCCAATGCGGATGCGGGTCGGCGTACCATCAATCCGTCTGACGAAGTAGAAGGACTTCGAGCCGCTGGCTGTAATAACCAAAGTTAGGCCTGTAACCTTGGTATCCCGATACGAGTCCCGCCCGGTCTTGGGCGGCTTGATACCTTCGAGCCGTGAATGAGTGAAGGAAAAAGCGTTATTGTCCGTTGACATAGCGGTTTATGATGATGTGGGTTTGACGAATTTTGATGGAATCCATACTGGCTACACAGGTGCGTACCAGTACGCAGTTGATGTCGGGTAAGGCATCTTTGCTGTGACACTTCACCTAAAGGCCTGGACAAATTCGTCCAGCGACTGACAGGTGGCGGCTTGGATAATCCACGATTCCAAGGCAATCGGGTCAGACATTTGTCGGACTGCGTCCTCTATCTCCTCGGGAATCCTGTCAAACTTCGCCCGAAGGACTGCTAAAAGTGTTTCTGCTTTTCCTTCTGCTTTTCCTTCTGCTTTCCAAATCTCTACCATTGTCGGCATGACTTTTTCTCCTACTACTTCCTCGAATGTGCCAAGCAAAGGCTCAATGTTTTGCCTTAAATACTCGGCGTTACCTGTTAAATATACCCAAGTTGCCCGAATGAGCCGTCGCATTTTCGGCTCGTCCGAATACGGCTTCAATTCCTGCAATACTTCCTGTATCGTTAATGAAACGTCCCGACGAAATACCGTCTTCAACACCATCAACACTACTTTCAACTCCGGCACCGCGGGATCATTCAGGATTGGATCATCGTCTGCTATATCACCCAAGTCGAATAAAATTGCTTGCAACCTCGGTAAGTAGTTCTCCAAGCCTGGCAGTGAGCAGAACAATTCCAGCAATTCCGTTGTACCTCGAAACTTCGACTCGCCGTGATGTAAAATAATCGCAACTACTGGCGGCAAACGATAGTCTACTTTCACATCACCCCTTTTTTCTGCTGCCTGAAACTCACGCAAACAAATGCGGTACACATATCCCCAAAGTTGAAATATCGTTTGATAATCTTGAAACGATTTGTGCTCGACCACAACGAAAAAGTTCACATATCCTTCCATCCCTTTAATCGGTACGCGATAAATCACATCAGCAATCGTTTCCTTGAACATATCATCGGCCAAATGTCGATTTTCTACCATCAAGTCCTCCAGGTTCAGGCAGTCGATTGTCTCGCTCGACAACACCTTCCCAAGGAATGCTTGAGCAATTTGTTTCAAGCGAAAGGTTTCCTGAAAATAGCCATCGTGCGTGATATTCAGGTCGTCAGGAACGATTGCGGACGGCACTTCAGTATCCATATCAGCATTGTAGCGGAAATGTCGGGAATTATCAAGAGGGTGGTAGCAATACGGGCGCAACATTTTGTGGGGTCAAAATACCTGATTCCGCGGAATGGTTATATTTTTTGGCGCAACACCGGCGCAACGCTCACGGGCAAAAACGGTCAATTTTGGTCAATAACGGGGAACAAGCAAATTTCTGCAACTCTTGATTTCACCAATAGATAGATGCGACAATCAATGACAGTCAATAGTGTGCTAAACTGACTGGCAGCCAGAAGGTCATCGGTTCAAGTCCGTTATCCTCCAGTGGCGTAAAGCCTGAATATACAATGCTTTGCGGCGGTTGTGTTTTTTTCAATTTTGGTTATTGCGACTGCCGGAAACCCTTACAGGATGGGCCCCTCGAACAATTTCGGCACCGGAGGGGGTGCATATTATGCCAAGACTGAACAACCGCAATCCAAAATTATCGAAACTCAGAAAGTATGCCGTCGCCTATTATCGCGGCAAAATCCATTACCTCGGACTGCACGGGACACCGGAGGCTTTGACCGCCTACAATCGTTTCTGCGCCGAAATACAGGAAAATCCTACGTTCATCACCTCGCAGCGAGCGAAATGCGTTACAGTCCGTGAGTTGACCGCCGCATTCCTTGACCATGCGGCTGCGAACACGGATTCTGCAACGTACTCATTCTTCCGGGTCGTCGCTTTGGATTTCCTCGATGTTCTCTATGGGGACAATTTCCCTGTCGATGATTTCACGCCTCGTTGCCTAAAATTGGTTCGCGACGAGATGATAAAATCCCGTCGCTACTGCCGACGAATCCTTAACCGGTGTGTCAAGAGCGTCATTGCCATCTTCAGCTGGGGAGTCGAACATGAGATGGTCAAGGAAACAACGTGGAGTGCATTGAAAGCCGTAAAGCCGTTGCAGGAAGGGCATTACGGCACGTTCGATCACGAAGAACGGCAACCAGTTCCTGATGACGTTGTCCGTCGGACACTGCCATTTTTACCGCCGACAGTACAAGCGATGATAAAATTGCAACGTATCCTGGGAATGCGCCCAAACGAGATTTTTCTGATGCGTGTCGGCGACATTGATACTACACGGGAAAATGGCTTGTGGTATTACCTGCCGGGTTCCTACAAGACATCACGACATGTTGGAAAAATCGTGTTCCCGCTCGGCAAGCCGGAACAGGAGTTGATTGCCCCTTACTTGGAGGGCAAGAACGCGGACAATGCGGTATTCTCGCCTCGTCAAGCAATGGCGGAGCGAAATGCCGAAAGAGCGGCGAATCGGAAAACGAAACCCTCGCCATCACATATGAGAAAAGCTGAAGAGCGGGCGAAAAAGCCATCGTATTATGCCGAATTTTACAATAGGGATTCGTATCGTCAGGCAATTGAGCATGCGATTTGCACAGGGAACAAGGCGGGGCAAGCGATACCGAAGTGGACTCCCTATATGCTTCGCAATTCAGCGGCAACAGCTATCGAGTCGGAGATCGGCTTAGACGAAGCGCAAGCTCAACTCGGCCATAAAACAGCGGACATGACACGCCGTTATTCTAAAGCCCAGTTACGAATCCGCGAGGCACTTGCACGGAAACGGGTAAATCCGTTTGAAGCGGAGGAATCGTAAAAAAACCGACGAGAGCATCATCGCAAGGTCGGCGATGATGCCCCTTTTTATTTTTTTTTCAGAAACAAAACGCATTCCCACCATTCCCATTCCTGTCATTTTTTAGCCTTATTTTTAGGGTATTTCAAGATGATAGGAATGGGAATGGTGGGAATGGATAAGAATTATTTTGGAAATTTTTCTGATTCATTGATGAAGATTTATGTCTCTGATAGCGGCACTTCCCCTCGTCCAAGCGTTGCGGTAGAATGAGCGACAAGGCCGCTCGTCTAACAATGGAAGAAATCCAAAATGAATGAAATTACCGGTGGCAAACTATTCTCGCTTTTTACGGGGCAGCAAGACATCGACAAGATACGACAAAACGGTGAAGAGCTCGTTTCGTTCGTCCATCGACTCAATCTTGATACTTTAGAGATGGATGATTGTCGTTGCTCTATCCACCAAGGCGACCTCGAATGCGTTAAAGATGTTTTTAACAACGGCAATTTGCGATCGCTGTCCACGACCGAATTTCTTTTGATGATACTGTGGATTCGCGAAACTCTGTTTATGATGGATTCACTGCAAAATGATGATAGACTTGATTTTATCAAAAGTGCTTTTGCTCTTACTGGTGCTTTTAATGGCATTGAGATAGATGAAGAAAAAGTTGTGTGTGAATTCCAGGAACTAGACCGTGAAGGTTAACCGTCGAGGAAAGTTGCTGTTTACTCAGTCGGCAATCGCGGCATGGATGAATCAGCAGTCCATGCCGGTTAGCATTCCAACAGTTACTACTTCCAAAGAACGACGACAAACGGAGAAATCGTATCAAGTGCACCAAGAGGCCGCTCTTGCTACTTTGGAGCGTCATCGTAAGGCAAAAGTGAAATGACGGAAGCAACTAAATGAAAGGATATTATACAATGAGCATTATTTTTAGCACAATCGGTAAACTTTACTTAACCTACTTACTCTGCGCCCTGCCCGCGAGCAAGAAAACGAAACGTCCTACTGTGGAGTGGAAGACGTTCCAGGAGCGACTTCCCAGTGAGGCCGCATGGGATGAATGGGATGCGAAGGGTAAAACAGCACTTGGCATCTGCATCATCACGGGAAAAGTCTCGGGCTACTTGGTTGTCATTGATTTCGACGACAAAGGGAGTAGATTCGAGGCATGGTGCAAACTACTTCCAGCAGAGCTGTTCGACCGCCTCGTCGTCGCTCAAACGCAAAGTGGAGGTATGCACGTCTACATCCGCTATAATGGAGAATCGATACGCAACGTCAAACTGGCTCGCACAGAAGATGGGCGAACTTTGATTGAAACACGGGGTGAAGGCGGACTCGTGATTGCTCCTCCAACGCCGGGTTACGAGCTAATTTCGGGTTCGTTTGAGAGCATTCCCGTTTTGTCCTCCGACGAATGGGAACTGTTACACAATGCGGCAAAATCTTTCGATGAGATGCCGCAAAAGTCTTGCTCTAAAGTCAGCACGATTTCTGTTGAAGTACCTGTAATCCCGGAAGACGTAGAAGAGGCGGAGCGACTTGCGATAGCCTACATCGCAAAGATGCCCGAAGCTATCTCTGGATGCAACGGCCACAAAGCTGCGTTCAAAGTTGCTATCAAACTTTATGAGTTTGGGCTTGACATAGATACGGCAAAGAGAGTCTTCACAGAGCATTATAACCCACGATGTGAACCGCCTTGGTCAGAGAAGGAAATTGACCACAAGCTCAACGATGCTTATAGAAAATCGCGTAATGAGTTTGGTTGTATGCTTGGCACACGTGCAAGTAAGGATACAGAGGAATCATCGTTAGGCAAATCCGAACCAACGAATTGGCAACCGTGTCCACTCGAGACTCTTCCGTCAAAGTTGCAACGTTTCGTAATCGACGTATCGAAAGCGATAAACATAGAAGATGCGGGGCGTATCGCTGACATCGTTGCAAATGCGGTCGCATGTGTCCTCGCTATTTTGTCGGGAATCATCGGACGGACTTTTTGCTTGGAAATCAAAAAAGGGCACGTTGAATATGCCGCTCTTTGGGTTACAATTATCACCGATTCGGGTTTGGGTAAAAGTCCAGCGTTAGGCTATGCACGATCTCCGATTGATCAGTTGCAAATAGAAGATATAAACAGGAAGATTCGATACAAAGCGGATTTAGCAGCGTATCAGCAAAGGATGGCGGAACTCGCTGAAAATGATGACAATAGCGATGATGATGAAAACTATCTCCAACTTGTGGAACCTGTTGAACCTATTACACGGCGTTACACAGTCGCGGATTGTACTACAGAAGGTTTATTGCCTCTTCTCGCTCAATATCCCTATGGGTTTAGGCTTATCCGTGAAGAAGCCGCCGCACTTTTCAACGGGTTAGATGCTCATCGAAAAGGAACGAAAATAGACCGTCAGATTTACATTGAAATCCATGATGGTCGCCCATTACAGGTGGACAGAAAATCAGGAGAACGACATTTAATTGCTAAAACGCCGAGTCTTGCAATCATTGGGGGCATTCAATCAGATGTTATACGCAGAATGGTCAATAAAGATTCAGAGTTCTTATCAACTGGGTTCGGCGCGAGATTCCTGATGGTCTATCCTCCCGCCAAGCCGATACTTTGGAATGAGAACATCGTAGATCCGACAGTGCTGGAACCTTACGCTTTTCTCATTGATCTGTTGCTAAACTTGCGTGACCGTTTTACTCCTGACGAGCCGGGAATCGTTCGGTTGACACCGGAAGCGCATAAGTTGATTATCGAATTTCAGAATCAACGAGCGATTGATTCGTTGGGTATAGCCGACAAGAATATCCGCTACGTCGAAAACAAAGCAGGTATGCACTGCGCACGACTTTGTCTCGTGCTGCACGTAATCAAGTGCGTTGAAAACGACGTTGATCCACTATCGTCGATTACTGCTGATACAATGGAGCAAGCAATCATTTTGACCGAATGGTTTCTGAATGAAGCCCATCGGATTTATGCGATGTTTGCTGGTAAGGAAGAGCCGAGGGACGACCTAGCACTGATTATCACAACGATAATCCGAAAATGTGGCGGCGAGGCACGGGTTGCAGATTTTAGAAATCGCTCTCGGAGGATTAAAAAATTCGTGAAGACCGAAGCCCTCAAAGCCAAACTCAAAGAAATGGTCGATATTGGGATATTGAACGTCCGAGTTGGAGAACGCAACGTGCTTTTTTACAGCATATCGAACACCGCACCCACGACTCTCGGCGATGACGATGATGATTAAAATGACAACGCATCGGGAATGAAAGGCTTGCGAATTGGAAGATTTTGCAAGACTTTTCACTTTTTTCGACTTTTTTATTTTTCATTCATTCCCATGTTCCCGTTCCTGTTTTTCTAAAACAATTGATTTATAAGACTTTAACAAAAACAGGAATGGGAACGCGGGAATGCGTCAATTGTTCTTCAAGTGAGATGCAGGATGAGGGCATTGCGACGAGTTCGACTTTTTGTCAATCATCCGCCCCTTTGCTCGACCCGCACAACTGCTATAACCCGTCAGCCAGTGCGATAAATGCTGCCCCTTGCCCCGCATCGCTTGCGTTGAACCTATTGCATTTCGCAAAAAAGTGTGGTATAGTGGACAGACAATTAGAAATCCCGTTCCGATTCGTCGGAGCGGATTGAATTACGAGTACGTTAACAAACTATTTGAACCGCTTCGGCGGACGGCAATTTTCTACGTGTCAACCGGGAAACCGGGTAGAAAATAGTTGGTGATTTGTAAAGTTGCGTTACTTCCGTGAAGGGAGTGCGCGTACAAATCTGCGGACAGAATCGGCATTGTCCAATTGGCTAGCAATGCAACCTCTTTGATCGGAGGGATTACTCCGTTTCTCAATAGGCGTGTCGCTCCCATCTTGAGGAGATACGCCATATTTTCTCACCTGCCGTTTCACGCCTAAAAAGCCGTTACATGCCTGAAAATACGGCACCAAACAGAATCTCTACTTGGTTTCCAATCCCTATTTTACTCCATTTTACCGCCCGTAACAGTCGGTTTTGCATGGGATTCTGCATGGGAATTTTGACTCCCAAAACTTGCCCCTGCTGCCTCTGCAAAGTCCGCATCCTCCAAGACAAAGTAATGTTTTTCCATCACTTTGTCCGAATGGCCGATCCAAAGGCTTTCCTTCTTCGAACCAAACTTACGCTCGACCTCGTTGCTCCGGCTCATTCGCATGTTGTCGAACGGGCGAATGATAACCGCCAAACCCGCACGGCGTGCTATCGTCTGAAACGGAGTGTACAAATTCCAACTTGTCTTCTGGTAGTGTTCAATCACAAATTCGTTCTCCTTCGTTTCGTCCAGCGAATAGTGCTTCTCTAACTCCGCCCGCAGTTCTGGGAACAATGGAACAAGCCGCTCCCGATGTCCTTCGTGTTGCTCTGTTTTGGGCGAATGAACCAAAAACCGATTCTCCGCCCAGTGAACGTCCGTCCACCGTAATCGTTGCAGTTCCGAAGGGCAACGCAAACCACCAATCCTTACCAACGCGATGATTGTCCGCCATTCCTGATTGGGACAAGCGTCCAAAAGTTTCGCGTATTCCTCCATCGTGACGATCCGGTCATTTTCCCGATTGATGAAACTACCTCTCGGAACATTCTGCATCGGATTTTTCATCAACCAGTCCTGTTCAACCGCCCATGCGAAAACCATTTTTACCACCTTCAGTATCCCTGCGACGCTGGCAGTAGCATACTGGGTAAGTAGAGCGGTTTTCCAGTCTAACAACTTTTCTGCCGTCAACTTGTCAATGGGTTCGTTTGGCGAAAACGTCTCGAAAAAAATCTTTCGATACAGGCGATATCCGGCGAGCGTCTTGGGTTTTACGTCCGTCTTATGTTTGAAACATGCGTCCCAAAGTTCCTGGCATGTTCTTGACTTAGTCACGTTGATCAAGCCAGCGTTTGCCAGTTTTGCTTGCAATTCGGCGGGAATATCGGTCAGCCGGTTGACTACGGCTCTATCCGGGACAAGCGTCCCATTTTTCCGGTAGTAAACCAGTGTTTCCACCAAGTCTTTAAAGCCTTCGACGGTCTTGCGACGGTACGTCCGGCTGCTCAAATGAATGGTGTAACGGCGGCGATTTTCGCACCATTGGATATTATAGCCGACAATCTCGCCGGATCGTCGGTCAACTGTGAGTGTTGCCATATAATTATTCTCCTTTCTTTCGGCAACCCACGCAATTTACACTGACGATAGTACCCTATCGTCGGCGGATAGCAAGCGGGGGATTGGTGGGGGGGATAAATTAGTCTTTTTTGCCTACAATTCGTCGTTCTTTTCGACCGAATTATGGGGTTCTATTTTGCCGTCTACAAAATCGCGAAGCGATTGGACGGACACCAGAGTCCGTCGGCCAACTTTGACTGTTCGGACTTTTCCTTCCTTCATCAACGGATAAAAATGGGGCTTGCTGATGCCAAGCATTTTTGCGGCCTCTTGAATGGACACGCCAATCCGCTCGATATATTCTGTTCTCTTGCGTTCCGTCTTCGTCTCTGGCTGACTTGCCGGAATGCGAATGCCAGTATTTGAATTGAGAGGAATGGTGATCATGCTTATGAAGCCCACAACTGCATTTGCTGGCAATGGGGCGGATTGTAGCAGGGAGCGTTTGGGTAACTCTAAAAAAAATAAAAAAATCACGTCTGCACCAAGGCGAAATGAGTGATTGCTGCTCGTACCGGGATTGCCACACCATCGTTTGCACTGGGATTTTCAGACTCTTGCCATTGTTGGCTAATCATGTTAACGATGGTATATGGGAAATCATTGTCCGCAAGTGTTCTGCGAAGGTTGCTGGCAGTCTGTTGAATTGTAGAGTCTTCCGCCTCGCCCCATATTTGTTCTTCCACGTCTGTCATCGTCATCTGTTGACCATGCGCAAAATACAATGCTTTGATGAATTTGCACGGTATACTGCCGAGTTTTACTTGTCCGTCTGCCCAGCAAATCGTCCGGCCATCAGGGGCAAAATCAAGGGCTACAGGGGTGATTGCACCATTTTCATTAAGTTCGTGTAGCCAAGTTCGCAGTTTTACTTCCTTTGCAAAATAGGCTGCTTCCTCCAATGACACCCTCATTTGTTCCTCTGCGACTTGCTGTGCTTCTACTCGCAGTTTCTCCATTGCGTCGGCAATCCTCTGCTCCTCGGTTCGTAATCTTGCTTTTTCGTCGGCAATCCGATTTCCTCTTGCGGAATTCACCCGCAAGCGGTCAATGATTTCCAGTTGTGTAGGCGAAAAAGCGGTCATGGGAGGTGTCTGTATTACATCATGCGTATGGTTTGGTGGAGGTGGGAAAATTACCAGAAGTTATCTGTTTTGATTATTCAATGATGACCCGCAACATACATTTATGCAGTTACGGTTGCAAATTTTCGACACGTGTAGTGGCGATGTTTTTGGCGAAGCAAGATCGCACCGCTCTCGCAGTGGATTCGCCGGTTTTGCCCTTGACGTTCCCGCAATAAGTGCGTAGAATCAGAGAGTTCTGACCAGGTAACCGGTTAGAGTCTGGTCGGAAGTGAGCCTGTTATTCAAGCGAGCCACACAGCCGACCTTTTTTCTTATCTTTTCTCAATGTGCCCAAAATCTTACGGATGTCCCCGTGCGGACTGAATTTTCTTGTAGAGCGACGAGGCATTCTTACTTCCCGACATATCTCTGAAATGGGCAAAAATAGGCATAAATAGCCGTTTGTACACGTTTTTCATAGGTTGCAAGTTTGTAAGCATTGACGGCAATAAAACGACAATGGCAACGTGCGAAAACAGCAGCGGCTTAAAGACGGACAGTCCCCGAATTCTCTACACGATTGCCAGAATCGAATTGAAAATTTAGTTAGGGTTTAATTCTCTGTCCTTGGCAGAGGCAACACGATACGCGTGTGACCATGTAACAACGGGGACATGTCCCCACAACACACGTATTATAGGTTATGAATCTCCAATAGTCAAATAAATCCCTCCCGATTTTTTCACAATCGCGTCACGATTCACAAAAACCTGTGCCGACATCATTTTCACGCTGAAAAACAAGGGAATTTCATTTTTTTATTTTTTTTAGAGTTCCCAAAATCTTTTTTGCTACAATGCCCGCCCGTGCTGGCAAGCGATAGCGACCGACAGGGCATTATTCCGAACAGACGGCTATTTTCCAGTGCTTTGTCGGTTGCTTGCCAGTACTGCAAATTGCGGAAGTAGCCGTTTTTACAGGACGGCGGAACCCGTGAAATCCTCCGACGGATCGGAGGAGCCCTGTCCGGTTGGGTTTTGAGTGTTACCACCGGCAGGGCTTTTTGTAACAAAAACACGAGAACCAAAATGAAGCACGAAACGATGACTCCCTGCGGCAAATGTGGAATTGTCCCTGTCTATCAGACGGCAAGGGCAACGGAGCAGCACCATGACCTGCCGAATGTTGTCTATCGCTTGCAATGTCCGATTTGCGGACGGCACGGTGCTTACTGCACCACAAAGCAACTAGCAACGGAATACTGGAATCGTGAATCATTTGCACCGCAGAGAGGAGGCAAAAAATGACACCGGATCACCTGATGGGATTTACGGCACTGTTTTGCGTCGCCCTGTGCTTTTACTACTTGACGACTACTCCAAGACTTTAACCCTTACTAAAAAATGATGACTGATAATGGTTCTGAGGGCCGGGCGATGATTGATGGTCTGGATCAGGGAAAAAGATATCGCTTTTCCATTACGGCGGTAAAAGTGGCAACGGGCGAACGCCTCAATCCCGTCCATGTTAATGCCTCGACGCTACGATATTCGGCAGTACAATTGATTAAGCCATCGCGACGGGCAGATACGCTTTGGGAAGGCGGCTTTGAATTGAGTTGGAATCTCCCGGCAAGGCCGAACCCGTATCCGGTGTCTTATTATGAGATTACGGTTACGGGCACGACTCCTCGTTGGTTTGATAGGGATGAGCGTGTGTGGTGGGGCGGTGATAAGATCAACTATACAGGTCGTTTCGATGCGGGTTCTTCTAAGCCTCAGCGGTTTGGCTATGAGGAAGTCGACGGTGTCTATCCGGTCTATTCGGGTCATTTCGTGATGGATGGTTCTAAGCCTCGGTTTGAATTTGATACGGAGGAAAGAACGAGGGTCACAGTAACGGTTACAGCGGTCTTTGAGGTTTTGGACGAGAATGGCGTGGTCGTGAGTGTGGTCAAATCGGCTTCTGCCAAGATTAGCATAACAACGCCAAGGGACTTTGATGATGGTGCGTGATTAGGTCTCCAATGTCCAAATCAGCCGGGAGCGAGCGTGATTCGGGAACGATAAGCGAACAAGTTCCCGACTTCTTTTTTTGTGGGGATATTGGGCAAGGCGATGCTCTTTAACGCAACTGTTCGACTTCCGAGGTCGGCAAGCCGGTCATTCTAGCGATGACCGCGGTGTCGAATCCTTCCTGCATCATATTGCGAGCGGTTTCAAGGGCTTTTTTCGCTTCGCCTCTCGCTTCACCTCTCGCTTCGCCTTCCTCTCTCGCCTCGTTGATATTCAACTGCTGATCAATCAGGAACCGCTCGCGAGCCTTTGCCTTCTCCCGCATGACCGGATCCGCCACGAAACGCCTAAACTCCTCATACGCCGACTGGACCGGCGGACAATCTTGTAGCATTGCACTCATCTTGTTTTCCTCCAACTTATCTCCAAAAATCCAAAATTGCATCCACCTCTGCAAATCCAATCCAAACTGCTCCAGGCCTGACAACTCATTCCGCAACAAATCGCCCAATCGCAAA
>Ga0099364_10008411_pt1 | contig 14533 bp, 15 predicted proteins | sample TergutTh196P3_FD_73070 | JGI IMG/M metagenome (GOLD analysis project Ga0099364, IMG submission 73070) | Microcerotermes parvus P3 segment gut microbial communities from Pointe-Noire, Republic of the Congo - Th196 P3 | ecosystem: Host-associated > Arthropoda: Insects > Digestive system > Gut ... | reverse complement strand
AGCCTCTACTGCGGTACAAAAACCGTCAAAAGCCGCCGTGGAAACAATTTTTTCGTTAAAGAAAATATTTCCATATAATACACTGTCAATTATTACCGCTTGACACATATCAGCAGGAGTCTTAATTAATTTAACCAAACGATCCCTTGGATCCAAAGCTATAAAAAAATCCGTAAACATAAAGGGATCCAGATCATTTGCCGGAACAGCAATATAGGGCAGGAATGATTTTTTGTTTTTTTTACCGTCAAGCAAATCAAATACATCCAAAACCGAAGCGGCGGCCATGGCAGCCATCCTGGCAACTGCCTGGGTTCTTAGTCCCCCAAAACCCATAACCAGATTGCAGCGGGATTTCCTGGCCAAATCCGCGGCATTCTGCGCTATATCCGAGACTGATTGGCTGGAAACTTCATCAAATAGAATGGCATTTGTGCCGGCGTCTTCAAGTATTGATTCAAGCCGCCCTATGGTATTTTTTTCGTATAAACCCTGTTCGGTTACCACAAGGACTTTGCCGCCCAGGGCATTGCATATGCTTCCGGCACGGCTCAAAGTACCCTGTCCGATAATTATTTCCGGGTCAAGCCTATAAACCATATCTAACATAAAACGGTTTCTTTACGGCTTATCCAAAAAGAGCGTCTATAAGTCTGTCCGCCGTGATGTTGATTATCTCGTCATTAATATAGGATGGATCATTAATTTTGGCCCTGAGTTCTTCAACCTTATCGGTACGTATATCCGGAGCAGCGGAAGCGAGTTCCTTGGCCTGGTGCAGTACTGCTTTCTCTACTGCTTCTGAAGAGATACTTATGGAATCTGCCCCGGGTGTCTGGTTGACCTGAGTTGTCCGCCCTGGTTTTTTATTGGGCTGAATGGGGTCTATTGAACTTACCCTGTCGATTGTCATGCTCATATCCTTCCTATCCTCGATTATCGGCATAAAAGAATGAATAGTTTACCTATTATCAAACTTCCCATCTTTAACAGAAATTGTCAAGTAAGGCTTTCCAAAAAACCTACATTTTATAAAGCCGCTTACCCACTGTCAAGAATCGGCTGAATCCCCAATAATCTTGAGAATCAAATAATAAGATTCCTTCGATAATAAAAATCTTTCAAGCCGGCCGATAATATAGGAAATGGGGCAGTTTCTTCAAATCTTTTTCCTGGTAATTACCGGTGTTTTCCTGTTATGGTTTGGTTATACCCTGTTTTTTGGCGTGGGTTCCGGTGCAGGAAACGGCGGGAACGGTTTGTCATCGAAATACAATAAAAAAAAATCCTTAAAAGCAAGCTATCCCGGCGCCCCGCAAACCTGTCCTGTATGCAGTGTTAAGCTCGACGAAGGATTATTGGTAAGGTCCATGGCTTTTCCCTCCCTTAACGGCGGTAAAGACCGTTTTATGCATATCAGGGGCTGTATTCATTGTCTGGCAGGTGAGCGGGACAGGATCTGCCCTGTCTGCGCTCATGTTTTAACAGGGGATGAGGTCCTTATTTGCCGTTTATTTGAACGGCAGCATACTTTTTTACAGCGTCCCCATGTTCATGTGCTGGGCTGTACCTATTGCCGCGGGGTATAAAGGTTTACCCAAAAGAATTAATCTGATAAACTCAATTTAAGGGGCTTATATATGATAAATATAATGATCTATAACGAATTTGTACATGAAACAGAGGATGATAAAGTAAAAGCCGTGTATCCTGATGGAATCCATAATGCCATAAAATCCTTTTTATCCAAAGACGAGGCTTTTGGAACCATAAGCTGCGCCACTTTACAGGATCACAGGGAAACACTAAGCAAAGAAGCCCTTGACAATACTGATGTTCTTGTCTGGTGGGGACACATGATGCATCACAAAGTAGATGACGAAGCTGCTGCCAGGGTTACAAGGCGGGTGCTGGACGGCATGGGCTTTGTGGTTCTCCATTCCGGCCATGCTTGTAAACCTTTTAAGGCTCTTTTGGGAACAGATACGGACAAACTTCGCTGGCGCGAGGCCGGGGAAAAAGTGCGGGTTTGGAATATTGCAAAAAACCATCCCATTACAAGGGGATTAAGCGAGACTTTTACGATTCCCAGGGATGAAACCTACGGCGAACCTTTTGGCATTCCTGCCCCGGATGAACTGATTTTTTTAAGCTGGTTCCAGGGAGGAGAAGTTTTCCGCAGCGGATGTACCTGGAACAGGGGTGAGGGGAAAATTTTCTATTTTCAAAGCGGACATGAAACCTATCCGGTTTATTATCAGAGTGAAATCCAGCTGATTATAAGCAACGCAATAAAATGGGCTTGTCCGCTGGAACGCATTTGCATTATAGACAGGGGCGTGGATAACGTTCCTGCATTGGAAAAATATTGAAAAAATCCGCGCTTTTTACGATTTTATTTTTTTTTACTCTCTTTCTCCATGCCGGAGCAATCAAAGACAGATTTACTTCGGATATAAGCCCCGACAATAATACGCCACAGCCTGGCCCAACTGTTCCGCAGGACGAGGCCGTTTCCGATTTGGCCGCGGCTGATACGCCAAGCCGGGCCGAACAGGTAATGAAAGCCTTTTCTCAGGCTTACCCGGACAGGATGGGGCCTGCTGTATACAGGAATGGAGACTGGGCGGTTTTTTTGGGAGGAGAGTATTTTTATTATGCCGAAGGCCGGCTTCTTCCGGAAAGGCTGATAAACAGGATAGCGGAATACAGCGGCATACCTTTTTATAATTATACGGCGGATCTGCCGGCCTGGAATCCGCCCACTCCGGAAGAATCCGCCCGTATGCGCATCAGGATGGAAGAGCGCCAGCAGCCGCGCCAGACGACCATCCGCAGACCCCAGTATTTTTTTGAAGCCCTGTGGCGTATACATGATCGGGACGAATCCTGGGAAAGGGTAAAGCAGATCCGGTTTTTGGGTTATCCGGTAATGCTGCATTATTCGATACTCAGCCAATTAAGCCTTGTAGAAGAAAGAATCCTTGTGGAATCAAGAACCAATTCCGCGGTACGGCAATGGATAGATTCCATTGGCACTGTTACAGGCTGGAACTGGCGGAACATATCCGCCACAGAGAGCCGGAGTTTCCACTCTTACGGCGCGGCCATTGATATACTTCCAAAATCGTCCGGAGGCCGGGAAATATACTGGCAATGGACTGCCCAGCATACCCCAGACTGGTGGACAATTCCTTATTCCAGGCGTTACCATCCTCCATTGGAGGTGATCCGTGCATTTGAGGCCTTTGGTTTTGTCTGGGGAGGAAAATGGATGTTCTATGACACCATGCATTTTGAATACAGGCCGGAAATAATTTTTATGAGCGATATCCGGCTTTTGGATCATCGTGATGTCTTTAATTAAATCATAAATAAACACTAAATAAATCTCTTGGCGACAATTGTGTCGCTCCTGGTTATTTGTATTAAAATCCAAGGCCGCAAATAATTAACCCATGGATCATAAAAAGGAGCATAAAAAGGGTTCGGAAAGTTTTTTTGATCTTCAGGAGCTTTTCAGCAAAAACCTAAAGCGCTTAAGAACCGAAGCAAATGTCTCCCAATTAACATTGGCTAATCAGATAAAACTATCCCATAATTTTATTAATGACATGGAAAACGGTAAAAAGTGGGCTTCTGCCAAAACCATTGCAAAACTGGCCTGGGCCCTGCAGGTAGAGCCTTTTCAGTTTTTTTTATCCGAACACCATTGGGATAAACAAACAGCGGAATTTTTGTCAACATATTTTGATGTCATTGAAGATAACTTATTCAAGACAACATCAGAATTACGCCGGCGATATACCGTTGATAAAGATGAAGATGGAGCGGATTAATCCAGAGTTTTTACGCAGGCTCAATCACTTATGCATAAGCCGGAACCTTGTTTTTTTGCCCTATAATTTCCCTGAATTCCTTTTCGTCCAGGGTTTCTTTTTCCAGTAGTTTTTCGGCAACAATATTAAGCAAATTACGATTTTGTTCAAGGGTTACCTGGGTTTTGGCGTATTGAGTATCAACTATGCGGGCAATTTCTTCGTCAACATACTGCTGGGTACTTTCGGCATATTCCCGCTGAAACATGGGTTCCTGCTGCCGTTCAGTTCCCATTATTCCGGCGCCCCTGGAAGTTAAGGCCACATGGCGAAAGCGATCGCTCATACCGTAATCGGTAATCATTTTTCTTGCTATATCCGTGGCCCTTGTCAGATCATTGGCAGCGCCCGTGGAGAATTCCCCGGAGACCATTTCTTCGGCAATACGGCCCCCCAGAAGTATGTCTATTCTCCCAAGGAGGTCTGACTGGGTAATTGTATACCTGTCTTCCACGGGCATTTGCATGGTATATCCCAAAGCCATGCCTCTTGGAATTATCGAAATCTTTTGAACAGGATCGGCATTCGGGGTAAGCGCCGCAACCAGGGCATGACCCGCCTCATGATATGCTGTAAGACGGCGTTCTTCCGCCTTTAAGACACGGGTCTTTTTCTGGAGGCCGGCAACGGTTTTTTCGATAGCTTCGTTAAAATCCTGCTGGGATACCAGTTTCCGGCTTGCGCGCACCGCCAGGAGAGCCGCCTCGTTCACAATATTGGCCAAATCCGCGCCGGAAAAGCCGGAAGTGATCCTGGCGACAGAATTCAAATCAACGTCCGGCGCCAGTTTTACGGGCTGTGAATGAATCTCTAGAATGGCTTCCCTGCCTTTAAGGTCCGGCCTGTCAACAAGTACCTGGCGGTCAAATCTGCCCGGCCTAAGCAGGGCCGGATCCAGCACGTCCGGCCTGTTGGTGGCGGCCAGGATTATAAGCCCGGCCGTGGCGTCAAAACCATCCATCTCCACAAGCAGTTGGTTAAGGGTTTGCTCGCGCTCGTCATTCCCGCCGCCAATATTGTTAATACGGCTTTTTCCGATTGCGTCAAGCTCGTCAATAAAAATAATACAGCGCTTTTTGTCCCTGGCCTGCTTGAAAAGATCACGTACCCGCGCGGCTCCAACGCCCACAAACATCTCTACGAATTCCGCGCCGGATATTCTGAAAAAGGAAACCCCGGCTTCTCCGGCAACCGCCCTTGCCAGCAGGGTTTTGCCTGTTCCCGGAGGGCCCACAAGAAGTACGCCTTTGGGGATTTTCCCGCCAATTTCCGTGTACTTTTGCGGACTTTTAAGAAAGTCGACAACCTCGACAAGTTCTTCTTTGGCTTCGTCTACCCCTGCAACATCGGTAAAACGGGTTTTAATATCCCCTTCCGCTACTATAACCGCCCGGTTTTGTCCCACAGAAAGTACATTGCCGCCCATATTTCCCATGCGTTTCATTATAAAACGCCAGATAAGAATGAAAAATGCTATTGGCAGAACCCAGGAAAAAATAATGTTAAGAACAGCGCTGCCTTCGCGGGAAACCGCATAATACGCAACGTTATTCTCGTCCATAAGTTTAATAATTTCCGGATCGTTAATGGGAACTGTCCTGTAAACCGTGTCCGAGGATTGAGTATAAGGGCTTCTAATCGCAGGTCTCTGGGAGCTTTCACGCCTTGCGGCCGTGGTATAACCTGTAAAGTAGGATTCGGTCATTTCCACACGTTTTATTTCACCGCTTGCAATTCTGGCTTTGAATTCAGAAAAATCTATGGCCGGGTTTACACGGTTAAGAAAAACATAGTTAAAAAGACTAAGCCCTATTATCAGAATAAGTATGTATATAATAGAAAACTTCCAGCCGCCAAAGGGTTTTAGGTCCGGCAGCCTGGGCCCGCCGCCGCCGCCAAAAGGAAACTGTGGACCGGAATTTTGCTGTTTACGGTTATCATTCTGAGGTTCCTCAGAATCGTGTTCACCCATGAATATTCTCCTTGAAATTATTTTTTGTTTTACTATATATTAATATCTACTGTTTATAATTCTTTTTCAACATATAATAATGTGTTTTTCTAAATGTCTTTTGAATCAGAAGGAGATAACATGATCGAAGTTACAAACCTGGTCAGACGTTACGGTCCGCATATTGCTGTAAATAATGCCAGCTTCAAAATTGACAAGGGAGAAATTGTAGGTTTTCTTGGACCCAATGGAGCGGGCAAATCCACAACAATGAATATTCTTACCGGTTATCTCTCGTCAACAGAAGGAACTGTAAAAATCAACGGAATGGATATTCTGGAACATCCGGCAGAAATCAAGAAGAAAATCGGATATTTTCCGGAAACCCCGCCTCTTTATATGGACATGACAGTAAAAGAATATCTTGATTTTACCGGAGAAATCAAAAAAATCCCCAAATCAGAAAAAGCAGACAGGATTAACCGGATTATGGATACTGTGGGCATTGGCGATGTTTCAAAAAGGCTGATAAAAAACCTGTCAAAAGGTTATAAACAGCGCGTTGGGCTGGCGCAGGCCATGATTGGAGACCCTGAAATTCTGATCATGGATGAGCCCACAGCCGGTCTTGACCCAAAACAGATTCTCGAAATAAGGGATCTAATAAAGGAACTTGGTAAGGAGCATACAATTATTCTCAGCTCCCACATTCTGCCGGAAGTAAGCGCTGTCTGCAAACGTGTACTTATCATCAACAGGGGTGTTATTGTGGCGGACGATACGCCGGAAAACCTGGCGCAAAGGCTTTTAGGCGGATCACATATACAGCTAAGGGTTGACGGTTCTGAAGCTGAAGTTTCAAAAGCTCTGGGCAAGGTTTCCTCTGTACGAAAAATTGATTTCCAGGAATCCCACGAAACCGGAACAGTGCAATTTGTTGCGGAAGCGGAACATGATGTTGATATACGCCGGGATTTATTCAAGGCCCTGGCTTCCGCGAATATACCGATTCTAATGATGAACTCTCTTGACATGAGCCTAGAGGATATTTTCCTCAACCTTACCACAACAGAGGAGGCAACAGCGTGACAGCAATATTCAAGCGTGAATTAAGGGCATATTTTCTTACGCCCATTGGCAGCATTTACATGGGACTCTTTCTTTTGATTACCGGGCTATTTTTTACTTTTGGCAATATTTTTTCCAATAGTTCTTATTACTCCGGTTTTTTGGGTAATATTCTTTTTATTTATCTTTTTGGCGTCCCCCTTTTGACAATGAAGCTCTTTTCCGAAGAAAAACGCCAGAAGACGGATCAGCTTCTTTTGACAAGTCCTTTATCCATTACAGAAATTGTCCTGGGTAAATTCCTGGCGGCGTTTACTGTTTATTCCATGACCCTTATGGTAACGGTTCTCTATGCGGTTTTAATTGGAATATACGGCGATCTTCTGGTATGGGAAGCTGTCGGCAGTTATATCGGCTTTTTATTCCTGGGAGCTTGTTATATCGCAGCAGGCGTTTTTATTTCCGCAAGCACAGAAAACCAGCTTACAGCCGCTTTGGTTACATTCTTCTCCCTTTTCATTATCTGGCTGATAGATCCAATTGCCCAGATGGTCCCGTCCGATACTTTTGCCGGCGTAATTTCCGCGGGAGTCCTTGCTTTACTGGTTATTGTTTTTCTGTTTATCAATACAAAAAACTGGTTTATTGTTCTGATAACAGCGGTTCTGGCAGCGGCAATTATTCTTTTCTTTTATTTTTATACGACTGGTTATAATACACCCAGGTTCAGGAATATATACGCCGGCTTTCTGCAGAAATTCATGGGTTGGTTTTCGCTTAACCGCAGGTATCAGAATTTTTCCTTTGGATTGCTGAAAATTGACGCGTTGTTATATTATATCTCCTTCAGCGGCCTTTTCCTCTTTCTGACAGTCAGGCTGATTGAAAAACGGCGATGGAATTAGGAGCGTTATATGAAAGAGATTAAAGGCATAAAATATATCCGGGAATCTTTTCGGACAAGGCAGGTTAAATACGGCGGATATGCGGCATTGATAACACTGGCTGTTATAGCGGGCCTTATTCTGCTGAATCTGGTTGTTGGGCAATTTCCCCTGCAGATTGATCTGACAGATGCAGGCTTTTTCTCCTTAACGGATCAAAGCCTCCAGGTTATTGATCAAATAGAAACACCGGTAACCTTCTATGGTTTTTGGCGCAGCGGAGAAGAAAACATACAGTTAATGGAAGTTATAAATCTATATTTGAGCCGCAGCCGGCATATCAGACTGGAAGTGCTTGATCCGGAAAGAAACCCGACTCGTGTATCCAGATATGACAGGGACAATCAGGGTATTCCCCGCGGAACATTGGTTGTAGACGGTGAAAAAGGCTTTAGGGTTATAAGGCCAATGGATATGTATGATATTATTCAGGACCAAAGAGGAGGAAGTCCGACTATCTCGGGGCTTTCAATGGAAAGAAGGATCACATCCGCCCTTCTTTTTGTGGCCACAGGACATACCCCTGTAATTTATGAAGTTACAGGTAATTTACAGTTAACGCTGGCCCAGCTTGGTTTAAGGGAAATGGTCGAACGCGAAAATTTTGAAGTAAGGGAATTAAATCTGTTTCAATCTGAAATTCCTGATGACGCTTCTTCCATAATACTTAATGCCCCGCGCATGGATCTGACCCGGCCGGAAGCGGATAAACTCCTGGATTACCTGGAAAAGGGCGGCCGCTTGTTTGTCCTGGCTGATTACAGAATCAACGAACTGCCCATGTTGAACGAGGTATTGGCCAGTTATGGAATGCGCTTTGATTACGGGTATTTATTTGAAAACAACAATACCTATACAGCCGGCTCTACTGTCCTTATTATACCTGAACTCCTTGATCACGAAATAACAAATCCTCTTATTGAACAAAGACTGCCTGTATTGCTTCCCGACAGCATGGGAGTTTCAGAGACCGGCACAAGAAGGCGGACAGTTGAACTGAAACCTTTGTTTACAAGTTCAAGGAATTCATTTTTACGCACCGATTTAGAAGAATATTCCGTGGCACAGACCGGCTCTGATATTCAGGGGCCCATTATATTGGGCATGACGGCTGTGGATCCTTACTGGATAGATTCAAATAATCCCGTGGCTCAGACAAGGATCGTTGCCATTGGCTGCGGCAGCCTCTTTGATTTTGGACACATTCCCGGGAACATAGACCTTTTCCTGAACAGCATTACCTGGCTGGAAGATCGTCCGGAAACCATCTCTGTACGAAGCAAGAGTTTGTACCTTCTTCCCATGAGATTAAATACCCTGCAAATGATCATTTATGGGGTTATTTTTGTTATTATCATTCCCATTGGATTCTTTATTTACGGTTTTGTAATCTGGCTCAAACGAAGGCATCTATAAGGCGGAGAATATATGACAAAGAAGACCCTTACTGCTATTGCGGCTTTGGCTGCAGTGGTTATTCTTACGGCCGCTTATTTTGGCATCCAGGCCTGGAGAAGGGCCAATCCCCCGCCTTCGCCCTGGGATTCCTTTGTTTTTGAAGGTTCGCCCCTGCTTGCGGATTTTGATGCTGCCAAAATAAACAGAATCGAAAATTTTACCCAGGCTTACGCGCTTACAAGAGACGGAGAAGGGGACTGGATTCTTGTTTCAGAAAATGTCAATGCGGATAAAATAAATATTTCCCAAACCTCGATCTCGGGCAGGCTTTGGATTTATTCAAATATTTTGAGCGAATCTCTTATAGAAGAAAATCCTGATGATATTTCAATATTTGGTTTGGATAATCCTTTGGGCCATGTTCTTATCGGCGATTCAGACGGCAAAACCGTAGAATTCATTATCGGGAATATTAACCCTTCCCGGACCGCTTACTATGTAATGCTGGCCGGGCAGCCGGAAGTTTATACCATATCTCCGTATATTACAGGAAACCTTAACTTTAGCCTTGACAGCATACGCGAAAGGGAATTGCTGAGATACATGGAGCCGGACTCTGTCAGCCATTTTATTCTTGAATACAGACCCGGCGATAATTTTTACGAAAAAGGCAGCCTGGAAGTAACTTTAAGGTCGGAAGAAAATCCTTTTATTTCTTTTTATTGTTCGTATCTTTTGAATTCTCCGTATGCTGGTACTTATGGAGTTGATCAAAATGGATTTATAAAGCTCATGGAATCTTTAACATACCTTGAACTTATTGAATATGTTGATGATGATCCTTCTTCCCTGGAAACATACGGACTTGACAGGCCCGGCCGTATTTATGTGAACAGCGACACAGGGGTTTTCGAAATGCTGTACGGAAGAACCGAAGCCGGATTGCGTTATGCGAAATTTCCGGACGGGAACTCCGTGTTTACAGTTGATGGATTGTCGCCGATTCTTGACACAGCGCCTTTTTCCCTTATGGACAAGTTTATCCTTATCCACGACATTGACGACATTGACAGATTTACGGTTACGACAGAAGGACGCACGCTTACAGGCGCAATCCAGGGCAAAGGCGATGACGCAATATTCCACTTCAACGGCAGAAGGGCTTCTGCCAGGGAGTTCCGGATTTTTTACCAGAATAATATCGGCCTCTTGATTGATGCGGAACTTACAGGACCGGAAACGCGCGGGGAAGGAGCTGATATCCTGATAGAGTATTTTTTTAATAATCCGGCAGGATTTCGTACTTCCGTACGGCTTATTCCCCATAACCGGGATTTCTATGTTGTAGAGAAACAGGGCATAAGGGAATTCCTGCTTGCCAGAACCCAGGTTAGGCGTATTTTCGATTCAGCGGATAATATGGTGTATGCCGATGCTCCGTTTTAACGCATATATACCTATATCCCTGTTCGACTAAATTTGTCCAAGCGCTTGGAATTTTATCACGCGGAGGCCGCGGAGATCGCCAAGAACACCAAGAAGGAATGGAGAATTGTGCATTTCTTCCGTGTCTTTGCATGAGGTATTGGGGAACGAGGTCCGCGGATTTCCCTCCCACACAGATTTTCACGAATTAATCCGTGCTAATTAGCGTAATCCACTGTGATCGCTGTGAGAGAAAATTCTAAAAAATTGATATAAGGCTTAGGAGTTTGGAGGTTATACCTTAAACCTGTTTATTGGCTTGATACTCACGCCAAGCTGCAATACAGCCTATAATAATGACAGGAATACCCACAATAAGCATACCTATAATAAGATACATGCTAATTACTCCTTCTTTAACACAAGATTTATCAGATATCCTTGTTTTTTGCAACAAGTAAAAGGCCAACTATACAAAAAACAGACGCTCCTGAGAATCCGGCAATAAGCAAGAGGGTTTGTGGTATTTCACCTCGTAAGATACCACCAAGGAAAATACTACCGAATACTAACTTGCCAATATCCATCAATAGCTTTCCAGCATCTTCCTTCATTGTTGTCTTCTTCTTAGACTTCTTTGCAACTTTGTCCATACCCATTATACGGGTTTTATATGCAGGCTGCTTCAAAAACGTAAAAAAAATATAAAACTTGTATGATATTTATCATTAACAGCAAAGTGTTCGCGCTGGAACTGTAGGCAGGCTGTCAGGCTTATTATTTTAGATACAATCATTAATGATGTGATTTTCCCTTGCTCATTGCCCGCTGATCATGTTAAAATAATAACAATAATCATATTATGGAGAAACAAGCCATGAAAAGAAACAGTTTAGCTTTAGCCCTTTTTACAATATTATTGCTGCTTATCCTTGGCTGCGGTTCCGGCGGCGACCCGGATCTCGGCACCGCAAGTAATCCCTTCCTCGTATCAAACGAGGCTGATTTGCGCAAAGTTGGCACAGGAACAGGCGGCTGGGACCCCGACTCACATTATAGGATGACAGCTAATATCACCATGACAGGGGGCGGCTGGAGACCGATTGATTGGTTCGCCGGAACATTTGACGGAAACGGGCATACCATTACCGGCCTTACGAATGCCTCTGACTGGCCGGGTATCTATTATGGATTGTTCGGCAGGATTGATTCTGAAGGTGTTGTTAAGAACCTTGGACTTGTGAATGTTAATTTTAATATTGCAAACAACATGGATATCGGCGGCGTGGCGGGAGGTAATTCGGGCACGGTGCAAAACTGCTATGTTACAGGCAATATCAGTAATAGCGCTGGCGTCTGGAGTTACAGTATCGGCGGCGTGGTGGGGGATAACGGGGGTACCGTGCAAAACTGCTACTTTACAGGCAGTATCAGTAATAGCGCTGACTTCTTTTCTTCCTCCTTTGACAGTGTTGGCGGCGTGGCGGGAAGTAATTCAGGTACAATTCAGAATTGCTACTCTACGGCCAGCGTCAGTAGTGACCTTAGTTCTGGCAGTGTTGGCGGCGTGGCGGGGGGTAACGGGGGTACCGTGGAAAACAGTTATTCCACAGGCAGCGTTCAAGGCACAGTAACGGTAGGCGGCGTGGTGGGATTTAACGTAGGCACAGTGCAAAACTGTTATTCCACAGGCAGCGTTCAAGGCACAGAATCGGTAGGCGGCGTGGTGGGACGACAAGACGGTAATTATGCCATAGTGCAAAACTGTTATTCCACAGGCAGCGTTCAAGGCACGGAATCGGTAGGCGGCGTGGTGGGAAATAATGATAGAGAGTCCTTCAAAGGTGAAGGAGGTACGGTGCAAAACTGCGTGGCATTGACACTTTCAATAAGCAGAGCTGGTGGAAGTAGTGGAACTGAATTCGGGCGTGTGGCAGGGATTAGTGACGATGGTACTCTCGCCAACAACCGCGCGAGGAGCGATATGGTGTTTATCAATGTAACGCCTTTCCCTCCTGTTTCATCCGATGCGGCTGACATTCATGGCGCGGATGTAGCAATCGGCACATCGCTGTCAACTGTGTTTTCCGGCTGGGACACTGGTATTTGGAACATCCCAGGCGCTAATCTGGCAATAAATGGCGCATTGCCTACCTTGCGGAATGCCGGCGGCACTCAGAGCCCGACTTTGCCATAGGAGTCTGTAGAAAAACTACACCAGTTCAAGCCGTAGTTTTTTTCCTAGTACATTTGCTGCTTTTTTTAGGGTTAATAAAGTGATCGACTCATTTTCCGGATCAAGCAGCCTGTTGACTGCGGCACGGGAAGTTTCAAGCATGACAGCTAAAGCTGTTTTTGAGGGTTGTTCTTTTTCTATAGCTTCCTGTAATTGATAAGAAATTATTTTTTTTATTGCGCCAGCTTCTACTTCTTCACTAATACCTTCTTTGACAAGAAAATCATCAAATGAACTTCCAATAGAGTTATTATTCATTATTTATTCCTCCAGCTATTGTTATATCACGCCGTTTTTTCGCAAGGTCAATATCTTGCTTTGGCGTTTTTTGGCTTTTTTTAACAATGCCATGCAGCAAAACCATATATCCCTTCCAAATAGTAAAAAAAACACGGCTAATACCATTTTGTAAATATGTATCAAAATTGATACTACTTGCCAAGAGGAACTTTTAATGTTAGAGTTGTTCGGTCCAGCACCTAAGAATTCATCTTTAGAAGAAGAATAAATCTTAATGAAGCCTGGCTTTTTAGTGCTATCAATTATATTACCCACGGAGAATATTATGACAGTTCAACAAAAGGCTGAAAAACTTTATAAAACCGTTAATACATTTATATTAACCTGTGTAGGAACTGATGGTTATCCACTTACCAAAGCAGTAGTTCCCGGCAAGCATAGAGAATCTATAAACGAAATGTATTTTTGTACAAATACATCATCAAAATTTTCTGCGGAAATAAATAAAAATCCAAAGGCAGGTGTTTATTTTTACAGCCGTAAAATAATTTGGAAAGGCTGTATGCTTAAAGGTAAAATGCAAATTGTTTCCGATCTTAATGTTAAGAAAAAATACTGGCAAAATAAATTCAAGAACGCATATCCAGAAAAATCATACACCGATCCTGATTTTTGTGTGCTTAAATTTGTCCCTGAATCCGGCAGGTTTTATTCATGGTATAAACTTGAGGATTTTGAAATATAATCAACAATTATTAAAGAATTAAACGGAGTAAGACTTTATGAATAAATATCCGAAAACAGAAAAATATGATCAAAAATGGATCGAAGAAAATTGGATGGGGCCAAATCCATTGCAGTTGTTGGAAGAATTAAGCAAGAATATGAAATTGATGCCAAATATGAAAGTCTTGGACATGGGCTGCGGAAAGGGCTTAACATCTGTATTTCTGGCAAAAGAATTTGGCGTTACTGTTTTTGCCAATGATCTGTGGATTGACCCAACCGAAAACCTGGAAAGGTTTGAAGCCGCAGGAGTTTCTGATAAAGTATTTCCCATTCGTGCAGAAGCTCATGCTCTTCCCTATGCAAAAGGTTTTTTTGATGCGGTGATTGCAATTGACAGCTACCATTATTACGGAGCCGATGAAGCCTATTTTCCCTGCACTTTTTCCAAACTTGTAAAACCGGGCGGCCAGCTTGGCATTGTCGTTCCAGGACTTGCGCAAGAATTTCCAGACGGTTATCCGCCCACGCATAAATCATTTTGGTTAAAGCCGAATACGGGGGATGCAGGAGAAATGTTTTCTTTTCACAGTTCTGCATGGTGGCGTAATCTTTGGGAAAAAACGGAAATTGCAGAAATAACCTCCTGCTACGATATTCCCGACCC
>Ga0099364_10008410_pt1 | contig 14533 bp, 11 predicted proteins | sample TergutTh196P3_FD_73070 | JGI IMG/M metagenome (GOLD analysis project Ga0099364, IMG submission 73070) | Microcerotermes parvus P3 segment gut microbial communities from Pointe-Noire, Republic of the Congo - Th196 P3 | ecosystem: Host-associated > Arthropoda: Insects > Digestive system > Gut ... | reverse complement strand
ACCTTTGAGAAACCCAGCGGGAGCGGGTTCGCCGACTATCTTTTGCCGAAAACCATTGCCATCGAAATGAAATCGAAGGGCAAAAACCTCGATGACGCTTATCAGCAATTGCTGGAATACGTGGTTTCCCTTCCTGACAATGAAATCCCCGATCTGCTCATGGTCAGCGACTTTGAGAGAATCGTTCTCTATCACCGCACGGCGAAAACCAAAAAGCAACGCAAGCCGCTGGAATTCAGGACGCGCGATCTGTGTGATTATGTCGATCATTTTCACGCCTTGGCGGGTGTCGAACGGCATTATGAAATCGACGAGCAGTTTGAAGTCAACGTTCGTGCCGCCGAGAAGATGGCGAATCTGCATGACGATCTGGAACGTCTCGGCTACGAAGGGCATGTTCTGGAAATTTATCTTGTGCGTCTGCTGTTCTGTCTTTTTTCCGAGGACACCGGCATTTTTCCTCAGGACAGCTTTCTGAGCTACGTCATCAATTCCAAAGAGGACGGCAGCGATCTGTCAAGCCGTATTGTGCGGTTGTTTGACGTTCTGGACATGCCGGACGAGATGCGGGCCAGACGCACGCAGCTTCCGCCGGACTTGCGGGAATTTCGCTATATCGACGGCGGTTTGTTCAAAGACCCGCTTCCGCCTGCCGACTTCGACGCCAGAATGCGGCTGACGCTGATCGACTGTTGCAAGTTCGACTGGAGTGCCATCTCGCCGGCGATTTTCGGCGCGATGTTTCAGGGCGTTATGAACCGTGATCTGCGGCGTGAAATCGGCGCGCATTACACGGGTGAGGACAATATTTTGAAGCTGATCAACCCGCTGTTCATGGACGATTTGCGGTCGGAACTGGCGCGGGTGAAAAACGACAAGCGGCGGCTCGATGATTTTCATGAAAAAATCGCGAGGCTGAAATTCCTTGACCCGGCCTGTGGTTGCGGCAATTTTTTGATGATTGCCTATCGGGAATTACGGCTGTTGGAGATTGAAGTTGTCCGAATTAAAAAGTCAAGAATGAAAAAGGCTCAACAGAAGGTTCTTGATATCTCCCTGTTGCTCAAGGTGAACGTCGAACAATTTTACGGTCTTGAAATTTTGGATTTTCCTTGCGAGGTTGCGCGCACGGGCATGTGGTTGATTGACCATCTGATGAACCGCCTGGCATCGAAGGAGCTTGGTCAGTATTTTATTCGTCTGCCGTTGTCGCAAAGTGCGACCATCGTGCATGGCAACGCCTTGCGAATTGACTGGGAAAATATTGTGGCAAAGGAGGAGTTGTCGTACATTTTAGGCAATCCGCCCTATGTGGGGGCGTCGATGATGATTCCCAGACAAAAAGCCGAGGCCGTGGAGATTTTTGGAAAAATCAAACTGTCCAACAGTATTGATTATGTCGGGGCGTGGTATCATCGGGCGGCAGCATACATTCAAGATACGCCGATCCGGGTTGCCTTTCTCTCGACCAACAGCATTACGCAAGGCGAACAGGTTGCACCGTTGTGGGGCAAGTTGTTCAACGAATACAGGGTGCATATTGATTTTGCTTATCGCACCTTCAAGTGGAGCAATGAAGCCAAAGGCAAGGCGGCAGTGCATTGTGTGATTATCGGGTTTAGCACACATCAACACAATTCGCCAAAAACCGTTTATGACAGCGATGGCACAAAGATTGCCGCAACCAACATTAACGCATATCTTGTTGACGCGCCGAACGTGCTGATTGCCAGCCGGAGCAGACCCTTGTGTGAGGTGCCGATCATGTTTTTGGGCAATAAGCCCACTGATGGCGGTCATTTATTACTCACACCGGATGAAAAAGACGCCTTGCTCATCAAAGAGCCGCAAGCAGAAAAACTGATACGACGTTACATTGGTGCGGACGAATTTATCAATGGTAATGAACGTTTTTGCTTTTGGTTGAAAGATATTCCCTTTTCCGACGTAAAGAAATGTCCTTCTCTCCTGGCACGACTCGAACAAGTACGGGCTTTTCGGCTTGCCAGCACCGCAAAACCAACCGTTGAAAAAGCGGAAACGCCACATCTGTTTTTCTTTATCTCGCACCCGGAAACAGACTACCTTCTGATTCCCAGCACATCATCGGAAAAACGAAAATATATCCCGATTGGCTATATGGATAAAGATACGATTTCCGGTAATGCCAACATGATTATTCCTGATGCCACTTTGTATCATTTCGGCGTTTTAACTTCAAGTGTTCACATGGCATGGATGCGGGCGGTTTGCGGACGTCTTGAATTGCGGTATCGGTATTCTGGAGCAGTCGTTTACAACAATTTTCCCTGGCCGGAAGTATCAGACTCGCAAATAACGGAGATTGAAAAACTGGCACAGGATGTGCTCAACGCGCGGGCATCTTACCCTGACAGTACGCTTGCCGACATGTACGGTGAAAACTCCATGCCGTTTCACCCAAAACTGGTGAAAGCCCACCAAGCCCTCGACCGCGCGGTGATGAAGCTGTACGGTTTCGGCAAGGACGCAACCGAAGCGGGTATTGCTGCAAAGCTGATGGTGAGGTATCAGGAATTGACGGGAGGGTGAGCATTGCGGATTCGCGGATGAACCCTTGCCTTCGTCCTGAAGTGATAATGTCCATTAGACTTGTTCGGAAACCCAGAAATGTAATTGCCCATTTTTCCAAAAATCAACAACATGGGTAGTTTGGGCAGAAATCTATTGAGTTTCCGAATAAGTCCATTAACCCGGAGTAGCACCACGGTCAGGAGCCCCATGAAAAACCATTCACCCTTTTGACATCACACGCACCATGCAAAAACGATGGATAACAACCCTTCTGCTGTTCGTCACGGCAACACTTGCCTCCGCGCAACCGCAACATTTCGACTTTCCAACGGCCGACCCCGAAAGCATGGAGCTTGACGCCGCCGTGCTTCAGGAACATGCGGACGAATTGTTCCGGCGGGACACGCAAGTCTATATGATTGTTTACAAAGACAAAATCGTGTATGAGCGGTATGCCCCGGATTGGGACAGGTACAAGCCGCACGGCACCGCGTCCGCCGCGAAGGGCATCATGGGCGGCTTGTCGCTCATGCTCGCCATGCACGATGGTTTGATCGACCCGGACGACCTTGCGTGCCAATACATCCCACAGTGGAAGAACGATCCGTTAAAATCCAAAATCACCATCCGTATGCTTGGTGCGCACACGTCGGGACTTGACGACTCGACCGAACCAGGCACGAACCAATACACGTTGCCCGGCTGGAAGGGCGACTTTTGGCGGCAGGAACGTAACCCCTTCCTGATCGCGCGGAACGAAACGCCGGTGATGTTTCCACCGGGCACCGGGATTCAATACAGCAATCCCGGCATCGGTATGCTCAACTATGCCGTCACCGTTGCCGTCAAGGACACCGGATATCAAGACATTCGCACTTACTTGTGGGAACGGCTGATAAAAAAAATGGGCATTCCGCGTGAAGAATGGAACGTGGGGTACGGCAAAACCTTTGATTCCGACGGGTTTCCCTGTGTTGCAACCTGGGGTGGCGGCAGTGTCTCAGCGCGTGCCATGGCGTCTGTGGGGCGGCTGTTGGTCAACCGGGGAAACTGGAACGGCGAACAACTGATCGACGCCAGGGTGGTGCAAAACGTCCTGAAACATTCGGGAACGCCTTCCACTTGTTCCGGCGGGTTCTGGCTGAATTGCGACATCATCGGAAAACAACCCTGGCCTTCCCTGCCGTGGGATACCGCGATGGCTTCCGGGGCGCAGGATCAGGTGATGATTTTCTCGCCGTTGCGAAACCTGGTCATCGTCCGGTTCGGCAGTGCCAATATCGAACAGGGACGTTATGCTGAAAACGTGATTGACACATACATCGGCGCACCTCTGGCGAAAGCAATGGGCGATCCCGCCCCCTGTCCGCGAAGCGAAAAGATTACGGATATTACGTGGGCACCCGCAAGCACGATCGTCCGCCTGGCAACCGGCGGGACGATGCGTGACGGCAGCGACAACTGGCCGGTCACTTGGGCACAGGACGATTGTATCCACACCGCGTATGGCGATGGTTACGGTTTCGAGCCGGGTTTGCCTCAAAAGCTCGGTATGGGTTTTGCGAAAATCATGGGTGACCCGGAGGATTTCTCTTGTGTGAATATCCGATCGGACGGCGAAAATTACGGCTCAGGTGCCGGCGGTGAAAAGGCAAGCGGTCTGCTTGCCATCGACGACGGCATCTACTTATGGGTGCGTAATGCCGACCGAAAAGGATCGCAGTCCCGCCTTGCCCGTTCCCATGACGGGCAAAAAACCTGGACATGGTGCGACTGGCGGTTTGAGGAGTTCGGGCATATTGCCTTTGTCAATTATGGCCGGAATTATCAAGGAGCCAGGGACGGCTGTGTTTACATGGTGAGCCATGACAACCCCGGTGCTTACGAAGTGTCGGATCATTTTATTCTGATGCGTGCGCCGAAAGACAAGCTGATGGACAAGAACGCTTACGAATTTTATCACGGGCTTGACGCCGGTGGAAATCCGCTTTGGACAAACGATGTGCGCCAAAGGCGGCCCGTGTTGACCAATCCGCAACAATGCCGCCGTTCGAGCATCAGTTACAATGCCGGAATTGGCCGATATTTGTGGTGGCAGCAGATTTCCGCAGACGGTGGCAGTGACACGCGATATCTCGGCGGTTTGGGGATTTTTGAAGCCCCGGAACCGTGGGGGCCGTGGTCAACGGTGTACTATACTGAAAAATGGGACGTTGGTCCGGGCGACCTGGCCTGTTTTCCGACGAAATGGATGAGTGCGGACGGAAAGACATTGTACCTGGTTTTTTCAGGCAACGATCATTTTTCTCTCCGCAAGGCCGTGTTGACGGTTTCAGAAAAGTAATCATTTTCTTGTATTTGTGTGTGAATGGACTGGTTTTTACAATTTCGCAATCCGGTACGACATGGCACATCTTCGCGCGAAAAAAACACGAGATTTGATGAGTTCGTTTCGCCGTACATTGAACATCTTCATGCGCGGTCGCAGCAGTACAAAGCGCGTGATCAAGCAAGCGTATCGCATGGAAGAAAGTTTCCGCCGCGCGAAAAGTGAATGCGGTTTGGCCGATTATCAAGTTCGCAATTGGATTGGTTGGCATCATCATGTCGCGCAGAGTTTGTTGACGTTGTGGTTCTTGACCGTTGAATTGTTGAATCAAAAAAAAGCGCACCGATGATGACGCTGCCACAAGTTCGCGAGAACATCAGCGGCATGTTGTTGACGGAACGTTTGTGATCAAAATGAATACCATTGGCATGTCCAAAATTTTTGTGTATATTCGTTGATAATGTGACTCGTCTTTGCATGAAGCAAAATCGAACAACCACGACCGGAACAATCTTCATGGTAAAATAAACGACTCTTTTTTCTTACAGGAAGTTCTCGCAGGTCAAGAGCGAACACGATTTGCGGCTGCCGCAGAACATCTGCGAGCGCAATGGAGCGGATGAAAACAAAAGCTGTCGATGAACGGTTCAATGAACTGGACTCGGAGTTACGCGCGTTGCTGAAAAAACTGGCCGCAAAGATTCAACCGAAAGTTTATGAATACGGGTTTTTGAGAGAATAGACACATTGAATGAAATGCTCGAACTGAAACAAGAAAACCTTCCGAAGAGATACAAAAATCATGACCATTGAAAGTCACGATCTTCTTATCGACGGCAACCACTATTCTTACATTTCGGAACGCACGTTGTTGGATTACGCAACGGAACACGGCTGGGATATCCCGACGCTTTGCCACTTCAAGGGCGTCAGTGACAACGCGCACTGCATGGTGTGTGCCGTGTGGGATGACACGCTTGGTCGCTTCGTCGCAAGTTGCGAACAGTGGGTCGAACGCGGCCATGTTTATGAAACGCAGGGACAGCGTGTCCGCGAGTTTCGCAGGGAAGCGCTATCGCTGATGCTGTACCGCCATGATTTTCGATGTGGGACGTGTTCCGCGAAAGGGAAATGCCGGTTTTTCGATCTTGTCCGCGAATATCAGGCGAAAAAAGTGAAAAACGCCATGACGTTTCCTGAAAAAGTCATCGCGAAGCACGTCATTTACGACGCAGGCAAGTGTATCCTTTGCCATCGTTGTATTGGCGTGTCGCAAGGTTGTTTGACGATGCACCATCGCGCCGAACAGACGACGGTTTCGCCTGCCCCCGGCTCATGGGATGATATTCCGCCGGATGTGGCACATGACATTTACGAAGTTTGTCCGACCGGGGCTCTTGTTTCATACGAACCCATCGAAGCAATGAAAGGCACGGGCATTTCATAATCAAGAGTTTTCGTAACTCTTGAGTCGAATTATTTGGAATTACTCGAGTAGCGATGCCAATGTGGGCAGTTTTTTTCGTTTGTTTCGCGGTATTTGGTGTGTTTCGCGTTGAAAATCATTGTGATGGAGTCTATCAACCCGGATTCGGGGAACAGCCATTATTTTTTCTTTAAAAATTGTCCATTTGCCACTTGAAAATGCTGATGGCAACTCGTATAATTGTATTTATTGTGTTAGGTTGACTTGTTTGCTAATGAAACTCCAGGAGAAAATCCAATGAAACACTTGAGAAATGTTAAGATGGGGGGGGGGGGCAACATCAACATAAGAGCCTTCACTCTGGTTGAGCTTCTTGTCGTCATCGCGATCATTGGAATTTTGATCGCACTTCTTCTCCCCGCTGTTCAAGCCGCTCGTGAAGCGGCCAGACGCATGCAATGCACAAATCATCTGAAACAGTGGGCATTGGCCATCCACACGTATCACGATGCCAGTAAGGGGTTTCCCGGAGGCGGTAACGGTGCCTATTGTAACCGCACAGCTTTTGTTCCCTTGCTTCCCTTTGTTGAACAAACAGCACGCTATTCGGAAATTACGGCACGCGACGCGATTGACCCCGATCATAGCCCCTATCACGATCATGCCTGGTGGAAAGGAATCATCAGCACGTTGCTATGTCCGTCAGACGGTAATTCCGGCAGCGGTTATACACCAACTGGTCATACAACAGGTGCTTTTGTTCCCACCAACTACTGTTTTTCCGAAGCGGACTACGTCGCATATGACTACGGAAAAGCCGGCAATATTCGCACTCCGTTCGGTATGGGCAGGATCACTGACCCACGATGGGCCGGAGAGTCTTGGGGACAGTGCTCGCGGTACAACTTTGCCTCGGTCACAGATGGTTTATCCAACACGATGATTCTGAGTGAACGAATTGCCAGCCCCGGAGATGGAACGCAGATTCTCAATTCTCTCAAAGGGGGCGTTGCCGGAAGGGGTTTTGATACATGGAATAAATACCCCATCGAATGCAAGGAAACTCGCACCGGCGGTAATTCGTATTCATGGCCTGAACCGACCGGCGGGCAAGGCACCAATTTTGCTTACTATAAGTACAATAACGGCTATTTCCATACAATCATCGCTCCGAATGGGGCTTCCTGTTCCTGGACGGATAACGGCGCAATCGGGACTTGGGCTTCCATTCTTCCGCCAACAAGCAATCATACCGGCGGAGTCAACTGTGCGGCGGGAGATGGTTCAATCCACTTTGTCAGTGATACGATTCATGACGGCGACCTGACCCAATGGTTCGGTTATCTGAGCGGGGCAGGCAGTTACGTGAACTGTACTGGTGCCTCAAAATTCGGGCCGTGGGGAAATCTTGGTGCCATGAATTCCGGGCAATCTGTCTCATTCTGATCGCGGGTGTTTTCGGGATGTTTTTGTCCATTGCACTAAATTGTTCAAAAATCGGTGCAATGGGCGATGTCTGTGGATTGTTCTTTTTCTCTCAAGTCAAATCATGAAGAAGTTATTTTGCTATTTTGCGATTTTGGGCATAATCTTGTGCGGGTGCAACCGAACACCGCGTTTGGCCGGACTGGTTAAAGCATCAGGAACTTTAACACTCAACGGGGTTCCTGTCGAAGGTGCGACGATCCTGTTTGGACCCGTCCCGGGAAGTCCGCCTGACAACAGAGCAGCATCGGCAACGACAGACGCGTCAGGAAAATTCACCCTGATGACGTTACTTCCAGGCGATGGTGCGTTTCCGGGAACATACCGTGTGATGGTCAATAAAACCGAAGCAACTGGCGGCGGAATCGTGGAAGGAACGGAAGGGAATGATCCTAAATTCAAAGACGACCGAACGTCAATTGACTACCTGCCGCGAAAGTATAAAGACCCGGCAACTTCCGGCATCGAGATCACGATTCCGGACAAAGGAACCAAGACTATCGAAATCAAACTTGAAGGCGAAATCGATACCACCCCCCAGAAAATCCAGCAAAACAGGCGATAAACGCTCTCCTGCTTGAATTCCCGAAAACTCATTGAAGAGGAGATTTGAAATGAAGCAGTTTCTCACGGCGATGTTGTACGTCACGGTCATTTTGGCATTCACGGGTTCCAACGGATTCTCGCAAGAAAATGCCCGGGCCAACTGGTATCGCGGCAACGTTCACATGCACTCCTTTTGGAGTGACGGAAACGTTTATCCTGAACAAGCGGTCGATTGGTACAAAGAGAACGGTTACCATTTCGTCATCCTTTCCGACCACACCGAGTTGCAGATCAATCCGCAGCGATGGATCAACGTCGGCGAGGGTCACTGGATTCCGCTTTACGAAAAATACATCGAAAAATACGGACCGGCGGAAACCAGGGAAGTGGACGGTAGAAAGCAAATCCGTTTGCTCACAGTGCATGAGTTGAAGGAGAAACTCGACATCCCCGGACGGTTCCTGATGATTCCCGGCCATGAGATGAACAGCTCGACCAATGGCGTCACGTTACACGGGATTGCGATGAACGTGACCGAAACGATCCCGTTTCATTTGGGGGAAACCCTAGCGGAGGCCATCGACAAAAACGCGCGGGCCGTCAGGAAAAACGGGGAAGATCACGGGCATATCTCCGATTTTTTGCTGAATCATCCGATTTGGCCTTACTATGATATTGACCCCCTCAGTATGGTCAACGCCAAAGATACGCGGATGTATGAATTCCTCTGCGCCAACGGCGGCCCGTCGGAAGGGTATGACGAATCGGATCGTTTTTGGAACCGGGAATCGCTCTGGGATATTGTCACGGCGTTTCGCATTGTCAAGGGCTATCCCTTGATGTTCGGTTTTGGAACGGACGACACCCACGATTACACGAATTTCCGTGACCGAGGCGACAATCCGGGCCAAAGCTGGGTGGTCGTTCGGGCGGAGAAACTGGAACCGGATTGTATCATTCATGCCTTGCGTCAGGGGGATTTTTATACCTCCAACGGCGTGGAAATGGAAGACATCGCTTTTGACAGGAAGACCGGAACGCTTTCCGTCAGGGTCAAGCCCGTTGCCGGTGTGAACTATCGCATTCAATTTATCGGCACAAAGAAAGAATTCGACCAGACTGTTGAGCCGTTTGAAATGGAAAAAACGGAGAAAAATCCGGCAAGAAAAGGCTGGTCATTCTCAAAAGAGATTGGGATTGAACTGTTGTCCGTTGACGGAATCGAAGCGAGTTACCGGTTAAATGAGGATGATCTTTACGTTCGTGCGATTATCAGTTCCGATCAGCCGAAGGAGATTCACGCCGGTTTAACGCCGAACGTCAGCACCGCCTGGACACAGCCCTTTACGAAATGACTCCAACGAAAACGGCACGCCTGACGACGAGTCGGGACGTGCCGTTTTTTCAGGAGGCAAACACCATGTTCAGCGACCTCGTCGCCGCTGTTTGCTTGTTATCTTGGTACAGTTACACCCTTAAAAACTCAATGCGGTCACTTCCTGTTCGAACAGCAGACGCTGGCCTTCAAGCAGGATGATGACTTCATCGCCGACTTTGCCCATGCCCTGAATGTACTGGGCACTTGCCGCACCGGCCGTTCGCGGAGGAGGCGAAATCTGGTCGTCGTTGATATTGCGCACTTCGTTGACCGTATCGACAACCAACCCCACTTGAGAAACGTTGATATTGACCACGACGATACAAGTCCGCTCGTCATATTCGCGCGGTTCCATATTGAAACGCAATCGCATGTCGAGTACGGGAATCACCTGGCCGCGGAGGTTGACGACGCCTTTGACAAATGACGGCATATCGGGAACTTCGGTGATTTTTTGCATTCCCACGATTTCAGTGACATAGCGGATTTCGATACCGTAATCTTCGTTCCCGAGGCGGAAGGTCAGGTACATATTGCGAAGCGTGTCCTCGCTTTCTTCCGCAAGGGTTTCGATCGCCGTATTGAGTTGATTGAGTTCGAGCGGATTGACTTTATTGGTTTCTGGCATGAAAATCACTCCTGAATGGCTGGGTTTCCTGGTTGTCGTTGCGGCGTTTCGACAAACGCTTGATCGCCGACAGTTTCATAGTTATCATAGGTTGTAAGTTAACAACCCGCTTGATTTTTTCAGAATAAATCGAATTTTTTCCGAAATGCCGAAAACTTGGCAGTTGCAACGATTTTTGTGATAATAATTATGTATACGGGACAGGCCGTTTCAGATTGAGTGGACAATTGTCACATTTGTGACTCGATTTGTGACAATCATCACGTCCCAATTGATCGAAAATCGAGTGCTATTTCAGAAAATGTGTTCGGAAGAAACAATTTTCGTCAATCAATCTGTGTTGCGAAAAGCAATTGGTGGTCAACTCGCATCGAAAAAGCGGAAACTCTCCGGTGGCAGTCGAACAGGCCAGAGTTGAAAATTCCCGACATGTCGCATCGGCTCACACGGTCTTGGGTTGGTTTGGTTGTCCACTCGCGATTTTCAACCGTTTTGATCCCATGCACAACGGCCCAGGCTCACGGAGCGTGCAAGGTGAGGGCATGAGTTGGAAAATCGTTGCGATTTTTTGCGGCCTCAATACTCACAGCGAATGCTCCTTTGGGGGTCGAAAGTGACAAGCCTGTTTTTCCGGGTTTTTCTCGAAATAACGTTGGTGATATTCTTCCGCCGCATAAAACTCGCAGAAAGGCAGGATATGTGTTACAATTTCTTTGAAATATTTCCCTGAATTGTCAAGAGACTGTTTTTTCTTTCTTGCCAGTCGTTCCTGTTCATCATTGCAATAGAAGATAACAGAACGGTATTGCGTACCAAAATCCGTTCCCTGGCAGTTGAAGGTTGTGGGATCGTGACAGTCCCAAAACACGTCCAACAGTTGGCCGTAGGAAATCACGGTGTCGTCAAACTCAACGCGAACGACTTCGGCATGGCCGGTACAATCGGAACAGACTTCGGAGTATGTCGGATTGGGAACGCAACCTCCCATATAACCAACGGTTACATCATGCACTCCCGGTACGGCACGAAAACAGGCTTCGAGCCCCCAAAAACAACCGCCGCCAAAATACGCCAAGGCCATCTGCCACACCACATCTTACTCTCAAATCGAGTTTTCTGGAATCAAAACCATCACTTTGATTTTACCAGAAACCGTTCCTGTCTCAAGAATGCTAAGACACGACCCATCGGATGAATATTTGGTGCTACAGTGAGACGAATCACCCTGACGTCACGGCGGTTGCGCCGAAATTATCCCTTCAGCCCGACGTTCCCTCGATGTTGACGCAGGAGAGGTCATGAAATTGGTCTTTGCCCGGCATGAAAAATCCGCTAAACTTCCCAGAAAAGCCGATCAAGGATGAATCCAATTATGCTGGAAATCAGAAAATCCGCCATCACACCTGCTGAACCGACCGTTTTAATGGAAGGCCAGCCTGCTGCCATTGCAGGTCAAGCCGCCGATGACGCCCTCGCGTTGTTTTCCGGCGAACCGACGGTTCTGATCGCAGGCTGTCCCGTTGCAGTGCCGGACACCCAAACATCCGTGGAGCATCCCCTCGTTTCCGGCAAGCCGACCGTTTTGATTGGTGGCCGTCCCGCAAGTTAGGACTCACGGCAAAATCAGTTGTTCGGTCAATCAGAGCCGCGACGGTAACAGAGCGGTTATTCCGCTCGATAACTCTCACGGCTCTGATGAAAATGCACAAGTGTTTTCGGCGAGGCTCCTTAGTACGGTAGCACAATCAAAATTCCCCAGCCGAGTAGGCGGGAGGGCACCGCCCCTCATCTCACCGGACTTATGAATTTCACCCATCCGAACATTTCGGCATTATCGGTATAATCATCAAAATTCCATCGCAAGCACCTCTTTCGTCGGTTGGATTTTCTCGTTTGATATTACTTTCCGGGATTCGTAATCTAAACTCTGAGTAACGACCGTGTTTTTCGGATAATCATCGAACATGAACAATCCATCGTTGTTCATTCCAAATCCATAGAATCCACGAAAGGGCATTCATGAGCTTCTCCAAGCGAAGAAGTATTCAAGCGAAAATTCTGGTCCCGGTAATTTTGACGACCATTCTTTTGGTTTTCGTAACCTTGTTGGTCAGTACCATCAGCTTTCGATCTTATTCGTTGGAAACCCTGGATGCGGAAATTCAGAGCATTTCCAAAAATATCAAGCACGAGATTGATCTGCTGAAGACTCTTGCCGCTGACCAAGTCGAGGGGCTTTCCAAACAGGGTGCCATGGCGGAAGCAATCAGGGAAAAGGATCGTGACAAAATCGTTGAAATTCTTGCCTCCATGAACTCGTGCCGAAGATGCACGTTTATCACTATCCTCGATTCGGAAGGGTGTGTGATTTATCGAACCGGCCGCCCGGAACAGTTTGGAGACAGCCAACGTGAATTGCGCAGTGTCTGCGGGGCGATGGAGTCGAAAAAGAGTTGCACCTATTTCGAATCCACACCGAATATCCGTATGGCCATTCGCACCGCTTCGCCAGTCTTTGATGCCGATGGCAACCTCCTGGGTTTGGTGACCGGTGGATTTCGGATGGACACCGACGACTGGGTCGATCAGATCAAAAAGCGTTACAGTGTCGAATGCACGACTTTTAACGACGACGAACGGATTGCGACGACGGTCAAAAAACAAGATGGTTCCGGAGAGCGGGCCGTTGGAACCAAGCTGAACAACCCCGTGATTTACGACAACGTGGCCGGCAAAATGATGGATGAAACCGGCGAAACCTTAGTGGTCGGCACCCGGATGAAGGTCTTCTATTCGCCCATTCACAATGACGGGGATGAAAGAGCGATCGGAATGATCTTTGCCGGTATTCCCATGGAACACCATGCGGCGGTCATTCGGCAAAACGTGTGGACCAATCTTTCCATCACGATGATAGGATTATTGGTTTTTGGCATGGTACTCTTCGCGATCACCCGTGCGATCGTCAATCCGATTCGAACAATGACGGTTGCCGCCCAAAATTTGGCAAGTGGAAACCTAGGGATTGAACTTGACGTCCGATCAAACGATGAAATCGGCGTTCTGGCCAACGCCTTTCAAGACCTGAAAACTTCATTGAAAGCCAAAACCGAAGTCGCTCTTGCCATTGCCAACGGCGACCTGACGACATGGGTGCCGCTCAATTCGGAACACGATTCGCTGGGAATGGCGTTGATTCGGATGCGGCGCGGCCTTTATGAATCACTCAAGGATTTGAGTTCTCTCGCCGAGTCGGTTTACACGGAAGGGAACAGTCTTTCCCAAACGAATCAGGCTCTTGTCGAGAACACGTCACAGAGTGCCAGCCGGCTCAAGGAAATTGCGGAATCGGTTCGTTCGCTCAACGCGCAAACGGAACAGAATGCCGCAAAGGCGAGAAATGCGGAAACATTAACCATGTCGGCCAAGAACGGTTCGAGTGCGGGACGTGAAATGATGGAGCGGATGGTGCAATCGATGGACGCCATCACCAGGAGTTCGGATGAAATCAGGAATATTATCCGCGTGATCGACGATATTGCGTTCCAAACGAATCTGTTGGCATTGAATGCCGCCGTGGAAGCCGCCCGCGCCGGTCAGCATGGCAAAGGCTTTGCCGTGGTGGCGGAGGAAGTCCGCAACCTCGCGTCGCGAAGTGCCAAAGCCGCCCGTGAAACCGCCGGTCTGATTGAAGAGTCGATTCGTCAGGTGGAATTGGGAAGCAGCGTCGCTCACGATACGTCAAGGTCGCTCGACCAGATCATTGAACAGGTCGAACAGGTCAGTCAAATCGTTTCCGCGATTTCGGAGGAATCCGTCCAACAGACGCAAAACCTGGGAAATGTGACCGATTCGGTCAATCAAATCAGCACGACGGCGGACGCCAACACGCAAACGGTCACGAATGCTTCGGAGGCGGTGTCTTCGATTTCCAAAACGGCTCAGGGACTCGACATTATCACAAAGCATTTCAAATCGAACCCGGGCGGAAAAGTGTCCCTGCCGGAAGGAGACGACGTGGGTTACGTCCCGTCGCAAGGCACATTCTCCGAAACCGTGTCCGTATAAGAACGGCATTGTTGATTAAATATTAAAAAAACACGGCACAAACGCGAATTTTTTCCGTAATGGGTGTAGTCAGGTTTGTCAAAACCACCCAAAACCACCTCAAAACGGAGCAAATCATGA
>Ga0099364_10008409_pt1 | contig 14534 bp, 16 predicted proteins | sample TergutTh196P3_FD_73070 | JGI IMG/M metagenome (GOLD analysis project Ga0099364, IMG submission 73070) | Microcerotermes parvus P3 segment gut microbial communities from Pointe-Noire, Republic of the Congo - Th196 P3 | ecosystem: Host-associated > Arthropoda: Insects > Digestive system > Gut ... | reverse complement strand
TGTCCGCTTCCAGTGTTTTGGAATATCCCTTAGCCAGCTTGAACCCCGACCATCCGTCGGGGTTGTGGCTTGCCGTGATCATGCAAGCGCCCTCGCATTCATATAGGTACTGTGCATAATATACAGCCGGCGTCACACACAGGCCGATGAAGAACACATCCACGCCCTGTGTGGTCAATGCCTTGACAGCAGCGTCGGCGAAGCCAAGGGAGCATTTTCTGTTGTCATAGCCAACCAAGGCACGATTAATGCCGCGCACAAGTAAAAAACGTGCATAAGCCGTGACTATGTGAAACACGCTTTCTTCGTTCAATTCATCCGCGCTTACCCTGCCGCGGATATCGCACTCGCGGAACATGCTGTCGAATGCAGTTTTATTATTCAATATCAGACCCTCACTATATCCTCTTCGTCAATCTCGCCTTCGCCTAGCTGCACCTCAATAAACTCCATGTCGGTCGCAGCAAGGATGCTGTGCCGGGATTCCTTGGAAATCGTTATCACGCTGCCGGGCGACATTACTGAGTCAATATCGTCCGCCGTCAAAATCCCCTTCCCGCTGACGACGACCCATGTCTCGCTGCGGAAACTGTGGTATTGGTAACTGATGGACTTCCCCGCGTCTATATGCATACGCTTAACAAGCGACGAAATGCCTTCATTTGACTGCTTATAATCCAGCACACGATAGTTGCCCCATTTCCGCTGCTCGTACATAGGGCGCAGGTTGATTTGATCTGCAAGCGGTTTTATGTAAGAGCTTCCGTGCTTGCTTGTGACAAGGATGCCGTCATAACTCGCGACCACAACCATGTCTTTCAGGTCCTGCGCAACGACCGGTATGTTGAGCATATTCAAAACATGTGTGCTATCGCAAGAATCCGAAATCAGCACATTGCCGCCAAGCAAAGTATCGCCCATTTCTTCTGTAAGGGTATTCCACGTCCCGAGGTCCTTCCACACCCCGTCATATGTAACAACGCCTATGGATGACTCTTTTTCGACAACCTCGTAGTCAAAGCTTATTTGCGGCAGTTTGTAGAATTGATTATATAGCGACTCAAAACTGTCAAAATCCGCATACTTACGTGCATGACTCAGGACATACCCGATTTTCAGCGCGAAGACGCCGCAGTTCCACAGCGCCCCGCCGGTAATTAAGCGCTCAGCCTCTTCCGCCGACGGCTTTTCGACAAACCCCATAACGGCGCCATTGTTTTGAAGTATATAGCCATATTTCTCGGTCGGGAAAGTGGGCGCGACTCCAAGCAGCCCGATCTCATTGCCTCTGGATTCAACCAGCATTGATACTTGAGAAAGCAGATCAAAATACTTGCCCTCCGCAAAGACGTCAATGGGGCACACAACGAAAACCTCATTTTCGTCCATTTGCTTTGCATAGCGCAAATATGCCGCCGCCAGCGCAATGGCGGGGAACGTGTCGCGTCTTGACGGCTCAAGGATCGTTTCAACGCGCCCCAGCTGGCGCTGCAGCGTGTCATTCTGCGCCATATTGCATGAAACAAACATATTCGCGTCCGGATTTGCGGCTTTGTGCTGGCGCATCACGCGCTGCACCATTGACTCATACTCGCCGGAGTCGTTTTTCAAAAGTTTCAAAAATTGCTTAGACAAGGTATCGTTCGAGAGCGGCCACAGGCGCTTGCCGGATCCGCCGGATAGAAGAACAATAGTCATAACACTTATATCCTCACATTACTATCAATGTTATCGCAATACCACCTATACGTCCGCGATATGCCCTCCCGCAGCGTAACTTCCGGATTCCACCCCAATGCCCTTATCTTGCCGGAATCAACAATTTTCCTATACATCCCGTCCGGCTTGGATGTGTCATACACGATCTCGCCGCCAAAGCCGACAGCGTCCTTTACCATCCGGGCAATCTCCGCAATCGTGAAGTCCTCGCCATAACCGACATTCAGAAACTCCGCGCCGCTATAATCGCGCATAACAAGGAGACACGCAGCCGCGAGATCATCGACGAAAAGCAGCTCCCTGTAGACATTGCCCGTACCCCAGACGGTCACATGGTCTGCGCCGCTAGTTTTCGCGTCATGGAACTTACGTATCAAAGCCGGGAGCATATGCGACTTTTCCAAGTCGAAGTTATCGCCATAACCATATAGATTGCATGGCATGACGCTGACAAAACTTGCGCCATGCTGCCTGCTCAAATACTCGCAAAGCTTCAGCCCCGCGATTTTAGCGATTGCATAGCCCTCGTTAGTCGGCTCCAGAGGGCCTGTCAGCAAGGAACTTTCTGAGATTGGCTGCGCAGCCTCTTTAGGGTATATGCACGACGAACCTAAAAACAGCAGCTTCTTGACGCCGGCCTTGTATGCGCTATCAATGACATTGCACTCTATCTGAAGATTCTTCAGCAAAAACTCCGCATGTCCCTGTATATTCGCCATTATTCCTCCGACCACCGCGGCGGCAACAAAAACATACTCCGGCTTTTCCTGCGAAAAGAAAGCCTCAACGTCCGCCTGCCGGGTCAGGTCAAGCTCTGAGTGCGAACGTGTGACGATGTTTGTAAAACCGTCAGCCGCAAGCCTGCGCATGAGCGCCCTGCCGACCATTCCGTTATGCCCGGCGACGTATATTTTTACTTGTTTATCCATAAAACTATCCTTTCAATGCCAATTTCAAATCATGCTCAACCATAACCCGCACCAACTCGTCAAAGCTCGTTGCAGTCGGATTCCAGCCCAGCACTGACTTTGCCTTTGTCGGGTCTCCGAGCAGGTTCACAACATCTGTCGGGCGGAAAAACTCCGGCGAAACTTCTACAAGTATTTTGCCGCTTTCGGCATCGATGCCCTTTTCGTCAACACCTTCCCCCACAAAACGCAACTCGATCCCTGCGTAGTTGAATGCAAGCCGGCAAAAATCACGCACTGAATGCTGCTCACCTGTGGCGATGACAAAATCGTCCGGTACGCCATGCTGCAAAATCCGCCACATGCAGTCAACGTAATCCTTTGCGTAACCCCAGTCACGGAGTGCGTTCAAGTTCCCCAAATACAGCTTGTCCTGCAAGCCTTTGGCTATCCTCGCAGCCGCAATAGTAATCTTACGCGTGACAAACGTCTCGCCGCGCCGCTCTGATTCATGATTGAACAGTATGCCGTTTGAGATAAACATACCGTAAGCCTCGCGGTAATTACGGGCAATCCAGAAAGCGTACTGTTTGGCGGCGGCGTATGGCGAATATGGATAAAAAGGCGTGGTCTCGCTCTGCGGGACTTCCTGCACTTTCCCGTACAGTTCCGATGTTGACGCTTGGTAGATACGGCAAGTTTTCTCAAGCCCCAGCAATCGCACAGCTTCTAATACGCGCAGCGTTCCTATACCGTCCGCATTAGCCGTGAACTCCGGCACGTCGAACGAGACATGCACATGCGATTGTGCCGCAAGGTTGTATATTTCGTCCGGCTTGACTTTGCCGATTATCTTGAGCAGGCTCAGGCTGTCGGTCATGTCGCCGTAGTGCAGATGGAAGTTTGGGTTATCCCGCAGATGCTCAATGCGCTCTTTGCGCTCAGTGCTTGTCCGGCGGGCGATGCCGTGGACGCGGTAGCCTTTATCGAGAAGTAACTCGGCGAGATAGCTGCCGTCTTGGCCGGTGACGCCTGTGATTAGGGATGTCTTGGTCATAGTGTTGTGCCCCCTATTTTCGTGTGCGCGAAACAATAAGAAAACTACAAAGATGCTTGCGGTATACGGTTTGGAGAAGCATCGCAATCGTCAATTATCAACCATAAAATACATTACACCTTTTGGAAACTTTGGCGCGGACTGGGCATATTGCTTTGGGACTATTATTATTTTTTCCCTATTGGGGTTTAGCAAAGAAGCCCACCAGCTAAAAGAACTATTAACAATAATGTTGTGTGTGCATCTGCTCATAAGCCACATATCCTTATAGCTATTCTTACCTTTGTTCCAGTCAACCCAATGGCACTTTCGGTCATTAAGGTAAGCAGAGTTTTCCTTAACCCACTCTATATCGTCAGAGAAAACAACGTAATCAGGCTCAATATGCAATTGCTCCTCCAAGCGCTCTACGGCTCTTTCAAAGTATCCTGCGCTGACATTATCAAAACCGGGATTATCAACATAATCGCCGCGTCTGACATGAATCGAAACTGAGCATACTTCAGATGTGGATATAAACTCCAAGAGTTTCTTGTTTTTGCCCCTCAGTTTGCCTTTGAAGGTAAAGCACGAGGTAACAGTATCCAAAACGTCACTGTAATAATCAATATTCTGCCAGAATCCTTCGTAGTAAATATCAGGATGCTGCAAATGCTTTCCATAAAACTCTGCGGGTTCAATAAAATGCGTTTGGGAAATAAAACCGCTTTCATTTACTAAATAGAGGACATTACCAAAGCAGCGTTTAGCAAAGCGAACAATCTTGCCGCGAAAAGACATGTTGCCTGATTCTTCTATCTGCTGATGGGGTTCTTCCGAAAGAGTTGTGATTTTTGACCTCTTGGCAAATTTCTTGATAATATTATAAAGAAAGAGAACCCGCGCAATCCGTGAAACGCAGTAAACCAGTCTAATGTTTTTATAGACGGACAATGCCTCAATTTCCTTTATTGCGGCGCTGTTTCCTTTTATTCCGAAAACTTTTTTAAGTTCATAGCCATTGTGAGATTTGAACGCTGAATAATAGGAGCTTTTATCAATTTTTACATTTTTATGGACAGATCGAAGTTTCAAGAAGAATGCATATTGTGCCATTTGGTTTCCCAACCCGCCTAAAATTCTAACTACTATCATAATTTTCTTAAACCATACATTGCGGCTTTTTAAAAACAAAAAGACCGCATCCCCAACTGTTCCAACTATTGAATATTTCTGTATCGCAAACTGATAAGTCTGTTTGCAGCTCACCGCTTGGATTAATTGCAAAAAACTTATGGAGTTCCAGCTCAGAGAAAATTTGTGAAATCGTCATAGGCGAGTATATCCTATGCGCGTTGAACTCCAGAACTTCCTTTCCAATCGGAACGCCAAAATACAGCATCCCACCTTCACTCAATACCCTTGTCAAAGACTGCATAGCTTTTACATCTGCCTGAGGGTCAACAGGATCGCCGTATCTGCCAAGCCCAAAATGCTCTATTGCGTGAAGTGAAGATATGGACTTTACGCTGTTGTCGGGTATATCACTTAGGGTTGTTGCGTCTTCCTGCCGAAACTCAATATTAAATAGGTTGTCTATGTTGGGTCTAATGTCAAGAACAATCACCTTTTCCAAAAATGTGGATACATGGGCAACGAATCCGTCTATTCTGCTTCCGATAGTAAGCGGTAGACTCGATGGTATGGCAAAGTGGGTGGTAGATCGCGTTGAAAGCAACCATCCCAGCGCTGCGGTCCGCCATAGTACCATAGAATCCAGGTTGGATATTGAGCGATGCCCAAACACCCCTAGGGGTCAGATGTCAAGATCGACTCGTCCCCAAGGGGTGGCTGAGAGTAAGTACAGATTAAGTTTACATGTTACTGCTTCGGCTTAGGGGCTTTGCATGATTCCGGGGCGTTTTCCGGCAGCAGCGAGATTACCATGTCTGGGTTATCGCGAAGGTTGACGCCTGCGGCTGTGCGCAGAATGTGAGACAAATATTCATGCGGGATCAGCAGATTTTCTTTCGCCGTCTCCGTAATGCTATGCAGAACTGCGGCGGCGCGCCCTCCGGCGACGGTGTCTGAGAACAAAAAGTTCTTTCTGTTGATAACGAAAGATTTCACGCTACGCTCACAGCGGTTGTTACTAATTTCTATGCGCCCATCAAGCAGGTATTTGATTAAGTACCCCCATTGATTTATCGCATAGTTGACTGCTACCCCTAGCTTGCTTTTTGGGGCAACAAAAGGTTGTACCGATAAAAGCCAAGCATTGAACTCGTCAAGGATTGGAAGTGCCGCCTTGTTTCGTATATCGAAACGCTCATTGAAAGGTCTATCTTTGATTTCACGCTCTATATCGAATAAAGCGTCGCAATATTGCAAACCAACGGCAGACATGGAGCCAACTCGGTCTTCTTCGTTCTTGATGACTTTGATTGCGTCGAAGAATTTCGATCTGCAATGCGCAAAGCATCCGACCAAGATTATATCGTTAGGCAAATTGTTGTATGAGCTCGCGCCATCCGTCATAAGATAGCCACTGAACCCTTTGAGGAAATCTTGCGGCCGCGCCTGCGTCTTATCCGGCTGATAGTCAAACAGGACAATCGGGTGTTCTGCATCGCCGCTGGTTCTATACACCCACATGCAACTTTTGCTTTGAGGTGATTTCCCCGGCTCTTTCAGCACCTGGAACGTAGTGCCGTCACTATGCATGAGCTTGTGTAGACATAACCGCAAATGCAATTCATCGTATATCGGCTCAAAATAGTCCTCGCTGCAACGGATCAGCCAACTGGCCATCGTTTGCCGCCTAATCGGGATGCCGTTCCGGTTCCAGTCAGCCTCTTGTCTGTACAAAGGCGACCCCATCACATATTTTTGCGTGATAATGTAGGCCGCAGTCTCCGGCGCGCACATTGAACCCTTGATGACCTGAGGAGGCATATCAGCTTTGACGATGATCGGCGCCGGAACATCCGATTCATCGGAAGCCTTTTCGCAACCATCCGGGCATACATAAGATTCACGCTCATATTCAGTTACAACAGCCTTGGCAGGAATGATCTTTAGCTCACGGCGTACTACTTCTGTCCCCATGGGCTTCATAGTCTTGCTGCAATTAGGGCAACAGCGTTTGTCTTCAGACAGACTGAGCTTTATCGTCTCAACGGGCATATCGTCAGGCAATCTGCTACCCATCTCGCCACGTTTTACGGGGCGGTTCTTCGCAGATGTCCCGGATGCTGATTCATTTGTATTGTCGAACACCCTGATTTCCAACTCGTTGTTGCCAAAGAAACCGAGTTGAACCTCGCCATTGACATACGCGCCCTTTTCGGACGAGGAGCCGAACAGTTTTCTGCGGTCGCTCAAAAGCTGCTCCATCAGCCACGAAAGTTGCGCCTCCACTTCGGCAAGCCTAGTTTTTAATACGCCATTCTCTGTTTTTAAGGCAGCATTTTCGGCTATCAAATTGTCGTTCAACAAACTCATTTCCATGCACAAATAATACCATATCTCGCCTGGAAAAGCAAGCGAAATATGGTAAAAAGATTAGTATTTTCAATGCTTTGTGTTGTTTCGGCTCAATGTGGATAATTTGTTTGCAAATGCCATTGGGAAACCTCAAAAAGAACCCTTCCCTCCGATTTTGTGGATTATTTGCACCCATCTTGTCAAAAGCATGGCTAACCCGAAACCTACTTGGATCATATGGTACTATCAGTAAATGGCCCCAAGCTGATTAATGATATCGTCCATCACGGAACTGCTTTCCACAGAGGATTCGTATACAACCGAGTTCTGTAGGTTTGTAGGCATATTCCACCTGTAAGCGTCCTCTCCATCGCGGGCAAGTTCCATCAGTCGGGTAACGTAATTCACTATTTTTCGACGTTTCTTTCTTGTGGATGCATCTACGATCGTCGCGGCCGGTTTGCATTCAATCGCAGACTTGCCATACTCTGCCATAAAACGCGAGAGCTCGCCGGACATGGAGACGCCTTTCTTTGCGCAGGCAGCCTTGAATGCGTTGGCGATAGCGGCATCGGTCAGGACTTTGACCTGTTTGTGGTTTCCGGATGTTGTTTCGCGCATTGTCGTTATTGTAGCGGCACTCAATATGATCACCGCCTCAAACAACGAGAACGGATTCAACCCTGCACAATGCCCTTGGCTGTTCTATGCTAAGGCCTTCAAGCAGCCACCGTAGTTGCTGGGGGGTGATCGTCCGGGCTTCCGATTCTTTCCGGGGCCATTGTAAACGGCCGCCTTCAAATCGTTTGTATAACAGCAGGAATCCGTCGCCCTCCCAAAACAGGCACTTGATCCTATCGCTGCGTCTGCCGCAAAAAAGATACAATGTCCGGGTGCAGGGATCCAACTTGAACACCCGGGCTACTATTGCCGCAAGGCCATCAATAGACAGCCGCATGTCGGTGTAGCCGCATAATATATACACGTTATCAGCGGATATCTGATTCAATATGCTGCCGCGCAAGGCCGGGTGGCTGAAACCTTTCATATATTGGCCAGTCATAAACGCGACACCACCCTCAATGTTTGTTCGATCAGGGCATCGTCCGCGCCGTTTTGAATGTCAACTGCATATCCGCCGACCCATACGGTCACCGCCGAGACTTTGCCTTGCGGCATGGGCAGCGGCGCGAATATTGGCGCTTCCTGTTCCAAAAGCTTGGTCTCGCTGTCGATGTCTGACCCGGTCATCCTTGTCAACTGAAGGGCACCCCCTATTTCCGTGGCCTCAAGCAACTCTTCACGCACCCGCTTTTGCCGGTAGTAATACGTTTTCTTAGCTACCCCGTTCCTTTCGCACCACTGTTTCACGGACAGTCCACTTTGCATACAGTCGTCTATCTGTGACGCCCATACCCGAAGCTTCATCTGTCGCGCTATGCTTTGCACCTTCATACGCACCTTCCTTTCTTGCCTTTAACACATGGGCAACCGTGTGCAGGTTTTCTCAAGAAACGTTGCACTGTATCCCGGCCGTCCCATAAGCATACACTTTATGGTGCGTATTATCCCACTATTTCGGCGCTAGGTCTATGTACCCCCTTATTCACCGCTTACGAAAAATCCCTGCATATACGCTTTGCCTGTGGGGACAAGAAAATGTGAAGATTTGAGCATCGGCTCAATGAGTTCGATCCTTGCTTAATGTAATCCCAACTCTCATCATAGGAAATGCCGACGGCGATATCGCCGGCACGAAAAAAGGAAAGAAAGCCGGCCGGATCCGCATGGTATTTCTTCCGAAACGTCCCAGCCGCCTCTCTTTTTTTGTTTTTTGGCAAATTCGCATCGTCACATATGACATGGTCCATATTACATGAGAAGAAATATACGCTGAATGGAATCGTTCCATAAACGCATGGAAGGGTTATCAGACGGTTAAGGTTCTTCTGCTTTTTGAGTTGCGTTTGTCTTAATGTCTCAGGTTTTGGATGTAAAATCTTGTCAGAGCCATAATATGCCTCGCCATGTGTTCCACTATGTATTGTTGACAGCGCGTCAATATATGCGCCATCCATATCTACCAAAAGCACAACTTCAAGAAAATCTTCTTTTTTGTACTTGTAATCCGCGCAATGCTTTCTTACACAGTCTCCAATTTTGGCGGCAATGTCTTTGCCAAAATAATCACTGGTAAGGTCGCCATGCGTTATTTCAAACTTAACGTTATCTGACGTCAGAAGCTTTTCCAGCGGCAGGGCCAGCGCGGTCTCGTCGTTCACGCCTTCCACAATGAAAAGAACAACCCGTTTCTTTGGCATCATTCTTCCCGCCCCGCTTGACTAAATGCAAAAGCGATGGCATTTTTGCTTTCGCTGCTATATAACTCGTAGTTATCGTTACCTAAAGAAATAAGCCGAAAATATATATCACGCAAATTATTCGTAGCCTTTTTTTTGATTGTAATATATCGGTTATTAGGTTCGGCAGTTGTGAAGCAGATAGATGAGTCATCTAATTTCTCAAGAGGCCGTAAGTTGTGAGATGTAAAAATCAATTGGCCCCTGCCGGAGTCTTTTATGATGCTCATCAGTTCGCCAAGCAAAAACTCGAAAATACTGGAATCAAACTCATCAACAGCCAATACATGGCCCGCGTCATTGTATGTGGCAATCAGCAATGTGAGAAAAGATATCATTTTCTTTATACCTAATGATTCGTGCCTTAATGGGAAGTCGCAAACTTGATCCCGCGATGCAAAAAGCTCGATCTCATATGCGCTGTCTTTTTCATCAAGTGATGCCTTTTGAGTTTTATACACGATACTTAGCCCGGGAATAATGCTTGACAAAACAAGGTTCAAAGGACGAACAAATGATTCAAATACAGCCAATATCTCTTTTGGCAACAATGTCTTGCTTTCCAGGGAAAAAGGTATTTGCCCGGCAAAACCACGATTTTTTGTTTCAATAACAAAATTGAAAGGGAACGGGATTTCGCTTTGGGTTTCCCCGCCAACTATAAACAGCCGTGCAGTTGCGAAGAGTCTTATTGAGTTAATGATAAAACCAAAATTATTTTTGCAATTATCCTCAATAACTTCAGCGGCTTGGTTTGAAAAAATGAACGAGCGGGAACCATAAAGCGCAAGAATCTTCTGCCGCTCAAGCCTTTTCAATGTGTCGTCATTGCTTCCAAACAACAATCTGCACTTTTGCTTTGGACGAATCAGTTTTTGTGTTTCGTCTGTTTGGGCGATGTATTGCCGGGAATAATACTCGTCGTTAACTAAACCTGAAATTTTCAGGCTTTCGCTGGTTACGGCGATAATTGAATCAGGCGTGGCTTTCATTTCGGCGCCATTCTTCATAGTGTTTTCATTTGGGTTTTCCCGTAGCCCCAGTTCGCATTTGTATGTCACAATGCAGTCCGAGTTTTCATTTCCAATGACGGAAAACACAATTTCCAGACAGCCGCTTTTCTTTCCAATAGCTATGCTTTCAAAGTAGCGGCTTGATATTTGCTGTCCTGATAAAATAGATTTCAGTATGGAAAGGGACTCAATAACAACCGTTTTGCCCGAACCATTTTGGCCATAAATCCCCATAATGCTGGCTTTTTCTTGGCGTAACGCATCAATGGCATTAAAATCAATGTGCCCTGATGCTACGCATTTTATGTCATTTACTGAGAGGCGGTCGATGCGAATTTTTAGATGCTCCACAATTGCTCATCCTCACATTTTGTTTTGCGGTGTTTCATTATGAATAATCACTATTATAAAACATTCAAACAAAAAAACAATAAAATATTTATGGAATCGACATAAATTATTCTGATTTCGTCAACTTGCGATCATTATTTCAAACTACGAGAGGATAATGCGCTCAGCTTTCGATGCGGGCTGTCAAATTACAACCCAAGCACATCAGCGTGACTACCCGTGCCAACAAGATATAGAACCATATCTGTCTGCCGTTTCTCGTACACAAGCAACCAGTCGCCCGCTCCGCCAATGTGGCACTCGCGTAAATCTTTCATGTTGCCTTTTAGCTGATGGTCTTTCCAATTTGCAGGTAAAGGGATATCCCGCGCTAACTGGTCGATAGCCCAATCAAGCAAGTCCATGTCAAGCCCCTGTTTTTTAGCGAGCTTGCGTGTCCGTTTGTATTTAGTCGATGGAAAAACGGAATAAACAATATCCTCATTCATCATCGTCTTCCGCATCTAACGCCGCTCGAAGTTCAGCCGCGCTTTTGTAAGTTACCGCGCCATTAGCAACGGCGGCATGGGCTTCTTCAATATCCCGGAGGATTTCCGCTTCAAATTCTGGTGTATATCCGTTTTCGGTTAGCTGTATGGAGGATAATTCAAATGGGATTCTGCGTTTTAGGTAAATCTGGTTTAGCGTTAGATTGAAAACATCGCTGAAGGATAAGCCAATAGCGGCAAGGATTGGCTCGACTTTCTTTTTTATTTCAGGATTGACCCGTATGTGCATACCGCTTGAACGTGTATTTGACATTATAACCACCTCAACGACAGCATACACAAAACATCCGCAAATGTCAACAATAAGCTTTGCCGTTCCACTGCTCGGGTTTCGGTGCATGGTTGTAACGAAACGAGCGCGGGCAAGCATACCGACACGCCGACAGGCGGGGTGGCTATGCGAAGCCCGAAACGGACGGGCGGAAAGGCGGCGCGGCATGGCGGCGTCTTTCCGTTCGGACGATTGCATAGTAATTATGGTATCCTAATTAGAGAACGGCTCAGTTTTCGTATTAGCTCCTCCGGTCTATACCTATGCCGATTCTCCTTTATCCACAGGTTACACTTCATGAGTGTTGCTGCCAAGCACTATGACCTGTAAGTGACCACAATGCGTGACCAAGGCGTTTTCTTCTGCATAAACATCTTGATTGTTTTCGTTCAAGTTGAAAAGCTAAAGAGCCTTAATTGCATGATAAGCTTTTGAAAAATAGATCCGGCATTTTGGTTCTATGCGTTGTGGTTCAATAGCCCTGAGAAACTTTGCGCCATGATTCGCCTTTGAGTATGACGCGGTCAAAGAATCGGCTATACCAAACCCGACCGACATTTGTTGTACCTTATCAACAATCCAATCGCTGAACTTTTCTGAGAAATGATGAGAATAGCATTCAAATTTGCCGCCGCACTCATCCCTTATTTTGTTCAGTGCTTTTCTGAGTTCCGTAGCTATCTTTTGGTCGAACAACCTTGCATCCCCAAACGAGTTTGCCCAATCCTCAATCAGCCATGTTTCAATTTCCGGCGCAGCATAAAGGCATATCATCTTTGCAGTACGGTTTTCCGCGAGTCCTGACAATATCGCATCCAATCTCTCCTGCTGTGCCCGCAAATAATCATTTTGATCCACTGATGAGTCACGCCTGTCGAGATCGTCTTCCAGCACAACTGCAGCGCATTCCGAGAGAATGCTCAAGTGTACATTTATTTCTGCAATCATGAAGTCTTCCAAGTCTTTCCCCGTTTTTCCCGTCAATACCGGAAGGGAACTGTTGCTCATGTAATCCTTCTTTGGCATTTTTCTAAGGTATGGGCTTCTGATAACCCAATGAATCTGCGGATTAATCTTTCGGAGGAAATCCTTTATGGTCGTCTCGGTATAGCTGTCAGTGGCGTAGACATAAACCCGTTGGGTCATTTGGGCCATCCTCCGATCTCAATAGCCTTTGCGCGGTAGAGGTCACCGAGATTGAACCCCTTCCCATATAAATCAGAAATCCTTTCAGGAGAAAGCTCGGCTATAGAATGGTCATCGGAGAAAACAAATACCTTTACTTCGTTCTTCATAAATGCGGGGGTAAGTGGGTCCAGTATTTCAGGGGAGTGTGAGGATACAAAGAATTGCTGGCTCGCATTTGAAGCCAATAACCAATCGGTAAACCTATTCTGCCATTCAGGGTGAAGATTCATTTCCGGCTCATCGATTGTGCAAACAGACATTCTATCCTTTCTGTCAACTAAAAGAGCCGCAAGAATCATTGCGCGTATCGTCCCGTCAGATAAGTCATCCAGCAAGTATCGCTGCTTGCGGACGCCAATAACAAGCTGAGAAGTGTTTGTTTGTGAAATCGGCTCAATAAAAATATCAATCGGGTGAACTTCGCCAAAAAGAGGCGTAATCATTTGACGATACTCCGAAAATGACGTGTTAAACTCCTCATGCAGCCAGCGCTGCAGCAAATTGGCTAAATTGCATGCATCGGGGGCCAGAAAAGATGCTTGGCTCGTTTTTACCGGTTTCTTTACTTGCCTTATGTCAAACTCAGAACAGGAAAAACAAAAAAATCGTGTTAAATACTTAAGCAGGTCATTCATTCTTTCGGCGTATACGTTTCTATAGCTCTCGTCAAAATCTTTATCTGTATTTCTCAATTCATTTAATTGCAAAAATGCAACTTCATTGTTTCGGACGGAAAGGCTTATGCGTTTTCGCTCACTGCTGCCAATGGTAAAAAGCCCTTTCCCCGCATCTTCGTCATGACAGGTGAAAAAGTTATACGGTACTTCATGCTGCGGGCGTATTGGCTTTGCAAAGGCTAAATGCTCCGATGCTATAAAGAAATCCAATTGATTATTTGTCTGCCGCCCCATATTCAGCTTCAGTTTGTATTCATATGGTTCACGGGTTTTCTCAGGTGAAAAAACCCACGAAAAATCAATATAGTTAGAATCTGCTTCAAAATTCAACATTCGGCTCCAGCCATGCTGTGACAAGGTTTCGTAGAGCGCAGTAGTGCCTTCGTCCCGCCTTGCATTGTTCTGGACTACCTTTGCCCAAAACCCTAATGCCTTCAGGAAATTGCTTTTGCCAGAACCATTCGGTCCTATCAAAAGGTTCACTTTGCCCAATTGTGTTTTTTCCACTGAGACATTCCGATAGTTCTTTACCATAAACTCGTTGACCATATTTTATTGCCTCCACGCTTCTAATACTTCCGGCCAAATACCCCGCACTTCAAACAACTTCAGAAACGGAAAAACCAATGCTATACTGACAAATAAATTCTTTTGTTTTCTTCTGCACAACTAAAAATGTAGACCGATCGTAAGCCAATTATTGCACAAACGGCAGCTCATTTCAAGCAAAAAAGCAGATAAACTTCCCTTGCCTCGACCCCCACATTCTGGGTCAAATCAGGGGCAAACTTGGGGCAAAACAAGCAAGCGGCGCGGCAACGCGCCGCTTCTTCGTGCCCTGAATCCCGCATAAACAGGAGGTTTCCGGCGATTTTCATATCCCCTCCGGCAGCTTGGGGCGTGTGTCCCCTAATTAAAAGCCGAAAAATGGCTTAAAATTGAAGGAGGGTTATATGAAAAACCTTAAAAAATCCCTG
>Ga0099364_10008408_pt1 | contig 14534 bp, 10 predicted proteins | sample TergutTh196P3_FD_73070 | JGI IMG/M metagenome (GOLD analysis project Ga0099364, IMG submission 73070) | Microcerotermes parvus P3 segment gut microbial communities from Pointe-Noire, Republic of the Congo - Th196 P3 | ecosystem: Host-associated > Arthropoda: Insects > Digestive system > Gut ... | reverse complement strand
GATGGCGTCCATCGAGGGGAAACGCGGCGAGCCAAGACAAAAACCGCCCTTCCCCTTCCAAAAAGGACTGTTCGGCTACCCGACGATTATTAATAATGTGGAAAGTATTGCCAATATATCGAAAATCATCCGTAACGGCGGTAAGTGGTATGCTTCTTTCGGGCTGGAAAAGGCGCCCGGTACAAAAGTGTTTGCCTTAGCCGGCGATGTCGTGAATACCGGTATTGTGGAGGTGCCTATCGGAACGCCTATCGGCAATATCATCTACAATATCGGCGGCGGCATACCTAATAAAAAAGAATTTAAAGCGGCTCAGATTGGCGGGCCTTCAGGCGGATGTATCACCAAAGACGGCCTCAATGTGCCGGCAGAATATGATGCGTTGAGCAAATTGGGCGCTATCATGGGCTCGGGCGGATTGATCGTGATGAACGAGGACGCTTGTATGGTCGACCAGGCGCGTTACTTCATGGACTTCACACGCGACGAATCGTGCGGTAAATGTGTGGCCTGCCGTGTGGGGACAAAGCGGCTGTTAGAGATATTGGAAGATATCACCAAAGGCAGAGGGAAGCCGGGCGACATTGAAAAGCTGATAGAGATTAGTGAAGCCATTCAGGAATCGGCCATGTGCAACCTCGGACAGACGGCGCCCAACCCTGTTCTCTCCACTATCCGTTATTTCCGAGAAGAATATGAAGAGCATATCAACAAGAAATACTGCCGTTCGGGCGTATGTGCGGCGATGTTCACATCGCCTTGCGAGAACACATGCCCCGCCAACGTCAACGTACCGGGTTATGTCTCGCTGATTGCTGCCGGTCGTTTTCAGGATGCGTACAACCTTGTGATGCAGGAGAACCCGCTACCGGCTATCTGCGGTCGTATCTGCACGCGTCCGTGTGAGCGCAAATGTCGGCGTGGTACGGTAGACGAGCCGGTAGCTATCCGCGACCTGAAACGTTTTGCAGCCGATTACGCCTTCAAAAACGAACTTCCTTATAAGATGCAGCTCACGTTCCCGAAAAAAGGCAAACGGGTTGCTGTCATCGGAGCGGGGGCTTCGGGTTTGACTTGCGCTTATTATTTAGTAAATATCGGTTACGATGTCGATGTGTTCGAATCACAGCCGGTAGCAGGCGGTGTGTTGGCCTTCGGTATTCCCGAATACCGTCTGCCGGAAGCCATTCTGCAGCATGAGATCGACCTGATCCGTCAGGCCGGCGTTAATATCTACCTTAACAAAGAAGTAGGCAGAGATTTGAAATTCAACCATTTACGCGAAGGGTATGACGCCATTTACGTAGCGGCAGGCACCCAATATCCCGCCAAGGTAAACATCGAAGGCGAAAATCTTCGCGGCGTGATGCACGGCCTTAACTTCCTGAAAGATACAAATTTGCGCGAAGACATGAAATTGAGCGGCACCGTTGCCGTCATCGGCGGCGGTAATACGGCCATCGACTCGGCACGCTCAGCGCTCCGTATCGGCGCCGACCGCGTGATCATCGTGTACCGCAGGACGCGCGACGCCATGCCTGCCTATTCCGAAGAGGTAGACGAAGCGCTCGAAGAAGGCATAGAACTCATGGAACTGACAGCCCCGGTGAAATTCATCGGCAAAGATAATAAAGTGACAGGCATGGAATGTGTGAAAATGGAATTGGGCGCTTTCGATTCGTCCGGCAGACGAAAATCGGTAGAAATCAAAGACTCTAATTTTGTTTTGGACGTCGATTATGTGATTCCCGCCGTCAGTCAGTATGCCGACCTGCCGTTCATCAGCAAAGACGAGATTGGCGTGACGAAGTGGGGTACATTCATCGTCGACCCTGAAACGCAGATGAGTACCATGGAGGGCGTATTTGCGGGCGGCGACATAGTAAGAGGGCCTGACACCGTCATTACCGCCATCGCCGACGGTAAAAAAGCCGCTTCAGCCATCGACAAGTACTTGGGCGGAAACGGCATGCTCAACAAAGGAGCGCCCATCGACCTGCCGAAGGTTTTCGACAACGACGAAGTAGTCGAACACGACCAGTTCGAGATGGAACGCTTGTCGCCCGAAGTGAGGAAGCAGTCGTTTGCCGAAGTGCTCTTAGGCTTCCATAAAATTAATGCCATTGCAGAATCCATGCGTTGTTTACATTGTGAAAGAAGATAATTATGATACAGTTAACTATTAATAATAAGAAGATAAGCGCTGCGCCGGGAACGACGATTCTCGAAGCAGCCAAAAAGAACGGGATCAACATCCCTACCCTGTGCTATTTGGAAGATGTTCATAAGTTCGGCGCCTGCCGTATCTGCTCCGTTGAAGTAGAAGGCGCCCGTTCGCTTCAGGTAGCCTGCATGGCCGAAGTGCGCGACGGCATGGTCGTCCATACCAACTCCAAAAGAGTACTTAAGACACGCAAGGTACTGTACGAGCTGATGCTTTCCGACCACTCCAAGAACTGCCTTAGCTGCGTCCGCAACCAGTCGTGCGAACTGCAAAGGTTAGGCGAAATCCTGTGCATCACCGAAAACCGTTTCAACACGAGCAGTGTCCGCGAACAACTTGACATCTCGCCTGCTATCACGCGCGACCTGTCGAAGTGCATCCTCTGCCGCCGCTGTATTACGGCTTGTAACGGGATACAGGGCGTAGGAATCTTGGACGCACAGAACCGCGGTTTCGATACGGTGATAGCGCCGGCGATGGACCGCTCTATCAACGTAGCCAAGTGTTCGTTCTGCGGACAGTGCACCGTCGTTTGTCCGGTAGGCGCGCTGAAAGAGACCGACCACATCACCCGTGTATGGGAAGCTATCAACAACCCTGAACTGAGGGTCGTCATGCAACCCGCACCGGCGGTGCGCGTCGCTTTAGGCGAGATGTTCGGTTATCCCGTCGGCACGTCCGTAACAGGCAAGATGGCCGCCGCCATACGCGCCTTAGGCGTCGACGATGTGTTCGACACCAATTGGGCTGCCGACCTGACCATCATGGAAGAAGGCACCGAGTTCCTGCACCGCGCAATAGACGTCCTGACAGGCAAAAAAGCAACGCTCCCGATTATTACCAGTTGTTCGCCGGGGTGGATAAAATACGTCGAATCGTACTATCCGCAGCTGCTCCCTAACCTGTCCACCTGCAAGTCGCCTCACATGATGTTAGGCACCATGGCCAAGACCTATTATGCCGAAGAGAAAGACATCGACCCAGCCAAGATGTACACGGTCTCCGTCATGCCCTGCACCGCGAAAAAATTTGAAATATCGCGCGAAGAGATGCAGAACAGGGGCGTCCGTAACGTTGACGCCGTACTCACCACCCGCGAGTTAGGACAGATGATCAAACAGGCCGGCATCGACTTCCGCAGCTTGGACGACGAGCCTTTCGACGACCCGTTAGGACAGTCTACCGGCGCCGCCGACATCTTCGGCGTCACCGGAGGCGTCATGGAAGCCGCTATCCGCACGGTCTACTTCGTCATCACCGGTCGCGAGCTACCCTTCGACCAACTGCATGTAGCGCCCATCGTAGGGCTGAGCCAGATAAAGGAAGCGACGTTGAAATTTGAAGACGTCCTGCCCGACTACAAGATGTTCGAAGGCTTCGAAGCGAAGGTAGCCGTCACCAGCGGCTTAGCCGGCGCCAAGCTCCTGATGGAACAGATCATAGCCGGCATCTCGCCCTATCATTTCATCGAGGTGATGGGCTGCCCCAGCGGTTGCATCTGCGGCGGCGGTCAACCCCGCAGCGAAGACCCCGATGTCAGGACTAAACGCCTGAAAGCGATCTACGGCGAAGACGAAGGCAAGACGTTGCGCCAGTCGCACCTCAACCCCTCCATCGACGCTATCTACAAGAACTACCTCGTCAAGCCGGGCGGACACCTGTCGCACGAGTTGTTACACACCCACTATGTCGACCGAAGCAAGGAAAACGAGTAAATAATCCAAAAAAGGCTGTCCAAATGGACAGCCTTTTTCATTTAAGAAACCAGATAAGCCATTCGGTAATATCTTTGTCGTGTTGCGATTTTTTGAGAACGGCATAGTAATCGTTCCGCTCAGTTAGAATCTATTTTGACAGGCAGTAAATCGGTACGTGCACAGGAATACTGTGCACGTTTGCGAAAAAAATGTCGTTAAAAATCTTGTAAGTGATAAAAAATCGAGTATCTTTGCCGCCGATTGTGTTCATAAACCCTGATATATGTCAAAAATGATATGGTAGTAGAGCAAATAAACAATGAAGTAGTCATTCGCTTACCGTCTTATGTTCATTTTGAGGCGTTGCAAAGAATGATAGATTTAATATCCTTGAAAGAGGCAAACGCTCGCAGTGTTGCTACTCAGGAAGATATTGACCAACTAGCAAAAGATGTGAAAAAAGGTTGGTGGGAGAAACAAGGCAGTCGTTACTTGAAATGAATGTAGTTGTTGATACCAATATCATATTTAGCGCATTGCTAAGTGCAAAGAGCATAATTCCTGAAATTATCGTTGCGCCCTACAATAATTTCAGATTTTATACTTCTGAATATTTGTTTGACGAATTGGAAGAGCATAAAAACAAACTTCAAAAAACGTCAAAACTTACTGAAATTGAGATAAACAGAACAAAATCAAAACTATTCAAGTACATTAGCGTTATTTCGTTAGAGATTATCCCTGTCAAAATATGGCAGCAGGCAAAAGATTTGACTTTCGACATAGACCCTGACGATGTACCGTTTGTGGCATTGTCTATTTATCTTGGTGCATCTCTTTGGACAGGCGACAAAGCCTTATATTATGGACTTCAAAGTAAAGGCTTTCATAATATTTTGTTGACATCTACAATGCGAGAAATGCTAACTGGGGCCCGGTAGAAGGAAGTCGTTATTGGTGCTACCAGTCTTGTGATAGAAGTCATCGCAAGACTGGTAGCACCAATGGTTATCAAGTCGTTTGCAAAACGGTAGTATTCAGGTTATTTTATAATTTACATTCCGTCCGCCTGCCTGTTCTTGTGATAATATGCCTTTTCCAATTAAATCTTTTATGTCTCGCAAGGCGGTATCGGTAGAGCATTTTGTTATCTTCGCCCATTTTGAAGTAGTTAGTTTTCCGAAAAAATCATCAAATAATTTGTTTATCATCAGTCGTTGCCGTTCGTTTACAGGGGTGTATGTGTGTTTTTCCCAGAATTTTGCTTTCAGTAAAATGTTTTGCATACTCGTTTCGGTTTCTTGCAAGGCATGTTTCATGCAATTCAGAAACCAGATAAGCCATTCGGTAATATCGTTGTCGTATTGCGATTTTTTGAGAACGGCATAGTAATCGTTCCGCTCGGTTAGAATCTGTTTTGACAGGCTGTAATAACGCTCTGTAGAATTTTCGCTACGGGCGAGTAGCATATCGGTAATAGCTCGGGCAATACGGCCATTACCATCATCAAACGGGTGAATGATAATAAATCGGAAATGAGCAATAGCCGATTTCAACACACTGTCAATCACAATATTATCGTCATTTATCCATAAAAGGAATTTTTTCATTTCCGCTTTCACATCTTTTGCAGCAACGGCTTCGTAATGTACTATTTCCTTTCCCATTGCCCCCGAAACCACCTGCATCTCTTCGGTGCGGTACTGTGCTGTCTCAATTTTATACATTCCGCTATAACCGGTCGGGAAGAGCGCTGCGTGCCAGCCAAACAGACGTTCTTCCGATAGTGGATTTTGATAATGTTGAGTAGCGTCAAGCATCATCTCGACAACGCCCTCTACATGATGGGACGAGGCGACAAGTCCTGCCGTATTTATCCCCAGACGTCGTGCTATAGATGATCGAACCTGTTCATAATTCAGATTTTCACCTTCTATTTCTGACGATTTGACCACATCTAACGTCAGTATTTCAAGATTTCTTTCTTCTTTCGACGAAAAACCAAGCGCTTGAATCTGCCCCAGAACCTTTCCCTGTAAAAGGCGAACCTCACCCAATGCAGCGCTTACAGCGGCATTGTGCCATTTGAAATCAGTCCAGTTTTCGTATTGATAAATATACTTTGGCATATACAATTATTTTGCGGCAAAAATACAAAATATTTGCGGTAAATAACTTTTTTCAGCAATTCAGCATAAAAAATGGGTATGCAGACGCCCTCTGAGAGGCCGCGTACCCAGTAACATTCACCGTAAATTCTTAACAAAATCATAAACAAACTGTAACAGTAAGGTAACAATACGCGCCTACTTTTGTCACGAGAATTGAACTTAGTAGCAGTATTATTTTATTGAAAATCAATGAGGTATTTATTATCCGGCAGTGTGTTTTTGTTTCTTTTTGTCATACAAAACGTCTTCGCGCAGACAGGAGAAATAAGGGGAATTGTGATTGACAAATTAACGGGAGAGCCGATGACCGGTGCCAATGTGATGATTGAAGCCTTAAATACAGGCGTCATCGTCGATTTAGATGGCAATTACAGTATCAAGACACCGCCGGGTGTCTATACCTTACGAATATCCTATATATCGTTCAATACGCTTGAACTGACCGATGTCAGGGTCGAAGAAGGTAAAGTGACCGAAGCTAATGCCGTGTTGGAGGAAGCAACCTCTGAGATAGGCGAAGTGGTCGTAGTGGCTATTCGGAAAATGAATTCGGAAGTGGCGCTGATTGCCACAATGAAGACAGCAAATATAGTACTGAGCGGCGTGTCGGCGCAGCAAATCGCCCGCACGCAAGACCGCGACGCTTCGGAAGTGATGAAGCGTATACCGGGTATTTCGATTATAGACAGTCGCTTTATCATAGCACGGGGATTGTCGCAACGATATAATAATGTATGGGTCAACAACAATGCCGTGCCAAGCTCCGAAGCCGATACGCGCTCGTTTTCGTTTGATCTGATTCCGAGCGGACAGATAGAAAATATTATGATTGTCAAGTCGCCAGCGCCCGAACTGCCTTCCGATTTTTCGGGCGGCTTTGTCAAGATAGCGACAAAAAGCGTACCCGAAGAAAATTCGTTGCAAGTAAGCTATGGCGTTAATTTCAATACGATGACGCATTTCAGGGATTTCAGCTATGCGAAGGGTAGTCCGACAGATTTCTTGGGATATGATAACGGCTTCCGGGGGATGCGAAGTTTAGTCCCCTCCGAGCGTATGGATAGCTGGGAAACAGATTTAGTGACGAATGTGACGGCTCATGGGTTTAATAATGACTGGGTAATACGCAAAAGCAACCCCATTGCCGACCACCGTTTTTCGTTCATGATAAACCGTTTTGCCAAATTACAATCCGGAGGCAGGATAGGGGTGATAGCGGCGTTGAACTACAGCTACAGCTATCTTGCTTTTCAGGATATGACGAATGCTCGTTTCGGTATCTACAACAAAACGGATGATATCCCTGTATATATGTACAAATATGCGGACGACCAGTACTCCATCACTGCCCGGACGGGCGGCATGTTGAATTTTGTGTGGATGATCTCAAATAATCACCGGATAGAATTTCGCAATATCATCAACCAGCAGGGGCGCGACCGCTATACCTATCGCGAAGGATGGCAAAATATCAGTTCAAGGTATGAACAGCGAAAAGAAGAATATTTCTACGTTAGCCGCGGCGCCTATACCGGGCAATTGAGCGGGTACCATACCCTTTCGGACGCTATAAAAACAGACTGGACGATAGGCTATTCGTATGCCAATAAAAACCAGCCCGACCGTCGACAGATTGACCGCGAAGAAGACTTCGACCGCTTCAGTATGAACAGTATCATCCGCGATTTCAACCAGTTGGAAGAGAATACATTTTCCGCAGGGGTCAATTACAATCACATCTTTACTTTCGGGACATTCACCCCAGCCCTTAAAGCGGGCGCCTACGCCGAATACCGTTCACGCGGTTATAATACGCGCTATTTTCTGTACAAGGCCAATATCCGAAATCTGCCGCAGGATTTTCTTTACAGGGATGTAGCAACGGGAATGATGCTCCCCGAATATTTTTCGGCAGATCAATTTTTTATCTCCGACGCAAGCGACAGAACAAATGACTATACCGGCAAATATATGCTGGCAAGCGGATACGCAGGGTTGAATATCCCCCTCGGCAAATTCAATATCTATACCGGCTTGCGTTATGAAAACAACCGCATGTCGCTCACTAATCATCTCACTATCAATACGGATGAAACAGAAACGTTTGATTATAACCAATCCGACTTCTTCCCGTCGGTCAACGCTACCTATAACATCAACAAAACACACCTGTTGCGTCTCGCTTACGGCAAATCTATTAACCGGCAAGAGTTTCGCGAGGTCTCACCTTCAACCTATTACGATTTCGACCTGTTCAGTTATGTGCGTGGCAACAAGAAGTTACAACAGGCTTATATCCAAAACTTCGATTTCCGCTATGAGATATATCCTTCGAGCGGGGAGATGATTTCGTTCGCCCTGTTTTACAAACGATTCAAAAACCCTATTGAATGGACTTTCATTGACGGAGGCGGCACGTATACCTATACTTTCGAGAACGCACATCAAGCGGATAACTACGGTGTGGAAATAGATTTAAAAAAGAGCTTGGATATACTCGGATTACCCGATTTTTCGCTTTCGTTCAACGGAGCGCTTATCCGCAGTATCGTCAATTTCGATGAAAATAGCATGGAACACGACCGCCCTATGCAAGGTCAGTCGCCTTACTTGGTGAATATGGGACTGTTCTACCGGCACGAAAGACTGGGCGCGGGACTGATGTATAATATAATCGGTAAGCGGATAACAGGTATCGGACGGAGTGATAACAGTCAGGGAGGAAGTATTGACAACAAAATCCCGGATATGTTTGAGATGCCTCGCCATGCCCTCGACCTGTCGCTGAGCTATCAGTTTGGAAAATATATAGAAGTGAGCGCAGGCGTTCGCGACCTGTTAGCCGCGCCATTCGTCTATAAACAGTTCCCAGAGTTTGTCGATATAGACGGGACTATCAACAAACGTGAACAAACGACAAGGGAATACAAACCCGGTCAGAATTTTGTGTTCACAGTAAAATTGAGTTTGTAGTTTATAGTTTTCAGTTTTCAGTTTTTTTTCACTTCGTAAAAAGACACATTGATTGATTTTTAACACTATTGTACGTTCAGTTTTCAGATAAAAAACATATTATTTACCAATAATTAATTAACTATGAAAAGAAAAGTTCAAAATTTAGCATTAATGGTTGTTTTGTTATCAACCATTTTCACGGGTTGTAAAGATGAAGACAACGACAAAGACCCGATTACTCCCACATTTTCGCCCGACATCGTGAGCGTTGTGGAAGGCTCTTCAGCTACGGCTTCTATCTTATCAGGCGTTGAGCCGTTTACAGTACAAAGTTCGTCTGACGCTGTTGCATCGGCGTCAGTTGACGGAAAAACCATTACTATTTCAGGAAAAACAGCCGGGGCGGCACAAATAACCGTTTCAGGGAAAGACGGCGGCTCGGCCAAATTAGCCGTAGCTGTCAGCCAAAAGGCGGTTAATGCGCCGACACTTAGCGTTACGTCGGTAGAAGTAGAGATTGACGAAACGGCATCAGTAACAGTTTCGGGTGGTACGCCTGCCTTCACAGCTACAAGCGCCGACCCAAATATTGCGACGGTTACTATCAGCGGAACAACTGTAACCGTCAGAGGCGTCTCAGGAGGTACAACCTTGATTACCGTCAAAGGTTCGGACGATGGCGCTGCTACGTTTGCCGTGACTGTGAACGACGAACAGATTTTCTTCGGACCTGACAACAAACAGCTTGGCAGCGGACTGAAATCGTTCAGTATTAAAAAATCGCATACCATCAAAAAAGGCGTCTATACGATGGTAGGATGGATTTATGTTGAAGATGGCGCAACATTGACCATTGAGGCGGGAACTATCTTTAAGTGTTCTAATATTAGCTTCGATGGACGGACAGCAGCTACCGGCTCGTCGCTTATAATCATGCGCGGCGCCAAAATCATGGCCGAAGGAACCAGCGAGGAACCGATCGTTTTCACATCCTCCAAACCGAAAGGGCAACGTCAGGCAACCGATTGGGGCGGTATCATCATCTGCGGAAAAGCCAGAAACAATAAGGGTGAGATGACGATTGAAGGCGGTGTGGAAGCCGACCACGGTGGCGATGACGATGATGATAGCTCCGGAGTGATGCGCTACGTGCGCATTGAGTTCGGCGGTTATCCGTATGCGTTGGACAACGAAGTCAACGGACTTACCTTAGGTTCGGTAGGTCGTGGCACCACCATAGAATATATTCAGGTATCCTACTGTGGCGACGATTCTTATGAATGGTTTGGCGGAAGCGTCAACTGCAAATACTTAGTCGCATACCATGGCTGGGACGACGATTTTGATACTGACAACGGCTTCTCCGGGAAGATACAGTTCATATTGGGCGTGCGCGACCCGAAAATGGCTGACCAATCCAATTCGAATGGTTTTGAATCGGACAATAACGCTGAGGGTTCCACTCAAACACCCTACACCACTTGCGTATTGAGCAATGCAACGATTATCGGCCCTATCGGACAAGACCCAGACTTTGATAATACAGCCGGCACGGGTTACATCAGCGGATACGATTGGGGAAACACAACGGACGCAGCCTACCCCATTCGAACAGGCATCTTCCAGGCCGCCTTACAAATCCGACGCAATTCGCGGCTTAGTTGCTTCAATTCCGTTTTCACCGGTTTCCCCGTAGGCCTCATGCTCTCCAACGATGGGCGGGGTGATACACAAGGCGCAGCCAACAGCGATTTATTGAAATTAAAAAACGTTTTCTTTGCAGGTATGGACATGACAGGCGCCGACGCCGACAAGAAAGACTATACATGGTCGGGTGATATATCGATTGACTATTTCAATCGTACCGATTTGAACAATTATGAATATGCCACAATCGAAGAATTAGGCCTTAAACAATTCAAAAGCAAGCAATTACCTTTACCGGCAACCGGTTTTGCCCCCAATGATGCTACCGCTAATTGGGGCCCGGTAGAAGGAAGTCCGTTATTAGACGCTGCCAACTTTACAGATCCTTTTCTCAGCGATTCCTACTTCACAAAAGTAACGTATGCAGGCGCTTTTGCCAGCGATAAAGACGAAGACAACTGGACGAAAGGCTGGACAAACTTTGACCCGCAAAATGCAGATTACTAAGCCTTTTTTTCCCTTTGTTTAACTTTGCACCGTCAACCCGTCCATCGACACTACGTCGACTGAAACGGGAAAAAGCAGTAATTTCTATAAGTAGGGACGTAGCATGATGCTACGTCCCTACTTATTAAATTGGCACGCTGTAAATTTTCCTGCGAAGTAAAGATTTTTTCCATTCTTCTTTTCAAAAACCAATTCTTTGTTGTACATTTGTAGCCTGAAAATAGTTTGGTCACTTTGTGACTGACGGGACTTTGTCATACCCTGCTACGAACTTAATAACGAGTGTGATAACCTGTGAATTCTCTTCGGAACTTAACATCAGTAGCCCTCATTTACGTTATTCTCCCTTTATTAGGAACCTGCGAAGCCATCCGGTAGCGCCCTAAAGATCATCCAATGGACTTTTGATTTTACCAATATGTCGATTACTTACTTTGGCATAGATTTCGGTAGTTTTCATATTCTGATGTCCCAGCAGTTTTTGTATAAAAACCATATCGGTACCGCTATCCAATAAATGGGTAGCATAGCTATGACGTAAGCCATGTATTCCAACTGATTTATTTATTTTTGCTTTTTCCATAGCATTTTCAAAAACTGCTTGCGCGCTACGAATCGAATAATGTCCGCCGTTCTGCCCTTCAAACAAGTAAATTTTTGGACGCGTTGCGCGGTAATAGTTCCTTAACTCATCCAGTATGGATTCCGGGAGTTTTACATAACGGTCTTTTTTCCTCTTAGCTCTTTCGATGTGTACTAACATATTTTCACTGTCAATATTAGTAATTTTCAGATTCACAATCTCACTTACCCTTAATCCCATTCCATAACACAACTTAAGGATTAATAGATGTTTTGGATTTGTTACAACGCTAAAGAGCTTTGCTACTTCCTTTTTGCTAAAAACTTTTGGCAGACTTGATTGCTTTTTGGGTCGTGGTATCCCCTCAAAAAATACTTCGTCACGTTTCAAAACCTGCTCAAAATAAAATTTTATTGCGTTCAATCGGCTATGAATGGTATTTTCCGACAATTTTAGTACCGTTATGCAATACAAAAAATAAGATCGCAATCGTTCTGGGGTTAGCGTATCAACAGGGACATCTTTGAGCAGATATAATAATTGAGCAAATTCGACACAATAGGAATTGATTGTGTTTGGACTATAGGCTTTAAGTAAAAGCAGTTCACGCATTCGTTCGAGTTCGGCAAAATTTATCGGATGAATCATACTGATGACCTCTTTTCCCATTTCAGTTTTGGGTTCCATTCCAATTTCATTTCTTATCGGATTCGAATCCGGCAGATACCAGTACTTTCCCGATGGGTTCCATTTTGCCGTTGGAAACTTTTCTTTCAACTCTTTATGCAATAACGGATTGTATTTAAAACGCACAAAAATCACTTTCCTGTTTTCATGCTCGCCGGTTGAAAATTGATAGTTTTTCGGATCAAAGGCCATACGCATATATTATTAAAAATTTTCGCAAAGATACAAAAATATCTTTTCAATGCGCAAAAAAACGAAAAAAAAAAAAAATTTTTTTTGAACAATTTTTTGTAAAAAGTATTGCGGGTTAAAAAAAACCTCTATCTTTGCACCCGTTAAGAGAGTTGAAAAACATGCGCATTTTGTATATCCGCTTTTGATTTTTCTTGAATTGAATATACAAAATGCGCATAAAGAGAGAAGGAAATAAATAATTAATAGACAGTGATTTATAAAGTTTTTCTTTCAAAAAATGTGGTAGCCAATTCGGCGAAAAACATGCGCATATTGTCCTGTTAGACGCAAGCAGGCGGATAGCACACAAGCAATGAGATTGAAAATAGAATGTTTTAAAAATGAAGTTTTATAGTTGAAATTAATATTATGATAATGTATACACTAACAGAAATATGGGATTTTATCCTTGACAACAAGACAGCAAGTGCGACAACCTTTTTCGGTTTGTTGTTTGCAATATTTATTTGGTTGTTAACAATTTATCAAAGAGGAAAAGATAAAAGACTAGGAAGTAAAAGACACCAAGAATTGATAAAACATAACTATGAGTTGCTGAAACAAATAAAACTTATTCAACCTAACAATGTTTCTGAAAATTTGAAAAAAGAAATAAGAGCGACAGAAAAAACTATCACAAATCCTATGACAGCAGATGATTTCTTCCTAAAAGCCTATATTGATCATATTGATAAACAATATGATACGGCAATAAGTTATTACAATAAAGCAATTGAATTAGACCCTAATGATGCAGAAACATACAATAATATAGGCCTTACTTATCAAAATGGAAAGTCAGACTATAACAAAGCGATTGAATACTTTCAAAAAGCGATTGACTTAAAGCCAGATTTAGCAGCTCCTTATTATAATATGGGACTCGCTTACACAAAAGGTCGACAAAATTATGATAAGGCGATTGAATATTTTCAAAAAGCGATTGACTTAAAACCTGATTTTGCAGTGGAAATATATAGCGATATGGGAATTGCTTATTCCAACGGCAAACAAAATTATGACAAGGCGATTGAATATTTTCAAAAAGTAATTGACTTAAAACCTGATTTTTCCGCAGGAATATATATTGATATGGGAATTGCTTACATTAAAGGTCGGCAGAATTATGACAAAGCAATTGAATTTTTTTACAAAGCGATTGAATTTAAACCTGATTATGAAAATGCTTATTATAATATTGGACTAACTTACTACAAAGGAAAACGTGATTATGACAAAGCGATTGAATTTTTTCAAAAAGCAATTACCTTAAAACCTGATTATGCGGAAGCATATTGTGATATGGGAAATGTATATATAAATAACAAACGAGATTATGACACAGCAATTGACCTTTATCAGAAAGCGATTGATATAGAACCTGATTTCGCAGGAGCATATAACAATTTGGGGCTTGCTTATCAACATGGTAAGAATGATTGTAGCAAAGCTATAGATTATTTTCAAAAAGCGATTGATTTAAAACCTGATTATGCGGAAGCATATAATAATATGGGTCTCGTTTATGCCCAAATAAAACAAGATTACGATAAAGCGATTGAATTTTTTCAAAAAGCGATTGGTTTAAAGCCTGATTTTGCAGATGCACATCATAATATGGGATTAGCCATTTACATTTTAACAGAAAACGCGGAAAAATGAGAAAATGCCAGCGTCTAACAAGCGGTTTGGCAAAATTGGGGGTAAAGTGATAACTCGAACTTTGTTGTGTCCTTTAACCGTCAGTGACAACCCGAACGGCGTGCAGTTGTATCCCCAACTTCGCCAGGCCGCCGGGCCGTTAGACACAAGCAGGCAGACTTCTGTTG
>Ga0099364_10008407_pt1 | contig 14534 bp, 11 predicted proteins | sample TergutTh196P3_FD_73070 | JGI IMG/M metagenome (GOLD analysis project Ga0099364, IMG submission 73070) | Microcerotermes parvus P3 segment gut microbial communities from Pointe-Noire, Republic of the Congo - Th196 P3 | ecosystem: Host-associated > Arthropoda: Insects > Digestive system > Gut ... | reverse complement strand
AAAAAGACGTGGTAATACTCCTTGATTCCATTACCCGCCTTGCCAGGGCCTATAACCAGACAGTTCCCACTTCCGGAAAGATCCTTTCAGGCGGTGTGGACAGCAATGCCCTGCATAAGCCCAAACGGTTTTTCGGCGCTGCCCGGAACATAGAAGAAGGGGGAAGCCTTACCATAATTTCCACTGCTCTAATTGAAACTGGGAGCCGTATGGACGAGGTAATTTTCGAGGAATTCAAGGGTACCGGTAATATGGAGATCAACCTGGATCGTCGCATTTCCGATCGCCGGCTCTTCCCGGCCATCAATATCAAGAAATCCGGCACCCGTAAGGAGGAGCTTTTGCTCTCCGAAGAGGAATTACAAAAAATCTGGATACTTAGGAAGGTTATTAATCCCATGGATGATATTGAGATCATTGAACTCCTGGTTGACAGAATGAAGAAATCCAAGAATAATGAAGCATTCCTTAAATCCATGAATACCGGAACAGCGGCCATGGAATAGTCGGAGGTTAAAATGAAAGAGAAGATTCATCCCAAATATGAATTAACCAAAATTAGCTGTGCCTGCGGGAATGTTATAGAGACCCGTTCCACAGTTAAGAACATAAAAACCGAAATTTGTTCTTCCTGCCATCCTTTCTTTACGGGCAAACAGAAACTCGTTGATACTGCCGGCCGTATTGAGAGGTTCCGCAAGAAGTATAACATTAAGGCCTAGAGAACAGATAATAATTAATAGGTAATAAGTAATAGAGAAGAGAGAGGAGTTACCTGTTAACTATTAACTGTTAATTCTCCAGCAGGATGGGATTTTTTTGCCCTTGAAGTCCTCGTCTCTTAGTTGCTCGGTGATTTCTTTGATCTCCAGTCCGTTTGATTCTGTCGGGTTGAGGTGGAAGTTTTTGGCGTTTACGCTGAAGTAGAGTTTGCCTTTGGGGCTTAGGAGCTTTAGGCAGCTTTGGATTAAAGCTTTGTGGTCCCGATGTATATCTAGGGGAGTTTTCATTTTTTTTGAGTTGGAGAAGCTGGGGGGATCCAGGATGATTAGGTCCCAGGAGAGGTGGGCCCTGGCAGCTTCCTGTAAAAAACTAAGGACATCTGCACGGATGAGTTTGTGGCTTTTTGCCCGGGAGAAATTCGTGAAAAAGTCCCTTTCATCCATTGAGGAGGCTGAAAAACCATTAAGGCTGAAATTAAGCGCTCCCCATTCCAGGTAAGTTCGGGACATATCCACCGAGTCCACTTCCAGGGCGCCTCCGGCTGCGGCGTAGACCGATAGGGAACAGGTATAACTGAAAAGATTCAAGACCCGCATATCCTTTGCCTCGGAACGGATAAGGGCCCGTCTTTTCCGGGCATCCAGAAAAAGCCCTGTATCAAGATAATCCGAAAGATTTACCCTGAACTTAAGCCCTCCTTCCCGGGCGTCTCTCTGGATATTGCTTTTCGCCAGCTTATCATACTGGGATTTTCCCCTTTGCCGCTGCCGGGTTTTAAGGAAAATATGGGCCTCAGGGATTTCTAGGGCCCTGGATGCAGCCCCTTGCATTGCATCAAGCCACAAGTTTTCTTCATCATCGTCTTTTTCATAAGGGCGTTTGTACAAGGCTCCTGAAACGCAGCCGCCGTATAGATCCAGAACCAGGGGTATTTCGGGAATGTCCCGGTCGTAGAGGCGGAAGGCGTCAGTATCAACACGCCGCGCCCATTTACGCAGATGCCTGTAGCGTTTCACCAGGCGGTTATACAGGAGTTCTCCCTGTGCGGCAGTTTTGTCCATTTCTCACATTGACACATTTAGCCATTCTTTGCCTATAATGGGCATGGAGGAAACTATGGAACGGTTTGCGTGGAAGGCCAGGCTGCTGCCCGGTAAAAAGGCGGAGTATATCCGTCGGCACGATGAGATATGGCCGGAGATGACCGAATTGCTCAACAGTGCGGGTATCCACAATTATTCAATCTGGATTGTGGGAGATGAAATTTTCGGTTATTATGAAGCGGAAAATGGCGTGGAATTTGCCTCTGCGACCCAGGCGGGAAGTCCCCTTGTTGATCGCTGGAATGAATATATGAAAGATGTAATGGTAATGGAAGTTGACCCTGAAACCGGAACCCACTATAAGATGGAACAGGTTTTCTTTCACCCATGATTATGGAGGAGTACAGTGTACAAAAGCGTTGATCCCAAGGTGAGTTTTCCAAAACTGGAAGAAGAAGTTCTTTCTTTCTGGGAAAAAAATTCTATTTTTGAAAAGTCTGTTTCCCAGCGCGATGGGGCAGAGGAGTATGTTTTTTACGACGGCCCTCCCTTTGCCACAGGCTTGCCGCATTTTGGACATTTTATTCCCAGTACGATTAAGGACATTATACCCCGCTACCAGACCATGAGGGGGAAAAAAGTGGAACGGCGCTTTGGCTGGGACTGCCATGGCCTTCCTATAGAAAACCTCATTGAAAAAGAGCTGAACCTGAATTCCAAAACCGATATCGAGAATTACGGGATTGCGAATTTCAACGAAGCCTGCCGCGCCTCGGTTCTGCGCTATGTCAAGGAATGGCGGCAAACCATCACGCGCCTGGGCCGCTGGGTGGATTTTGACAATGACTACAAGACCATGGAAAGCGATTATATGGAATCCATCTGGTGGGTGATGAAAACTCTCTGGGAAAAAAATTTATTGTACGAGGGCTATTACAATCTCCCCTACTGCCCCCGCTGCGCCACAGTGCTCTCCAACCATGAACTCAACCAGGGAGGATATAAAGATGTGCATGATCCGTCGATTACGGTGAGATTTTTAATTAACAATGAACAATTAACAGTGAACAATGATCTGCCGATTCCCCCGAACAGCTACTTCCTGGCGTGGACGACTACTCCCTGGACTTTGCCTTCAAACCTCGCCCTGACCCTGGGCCCGGACATCGACTATGTCCTGGTGGAAGATCTTTCCACTGCTAATTCCTCACTGCTACCTTCTACCTCCTCCTTGCTGCCTGTACACTATATTCTCGCAGAAGCCCGCCTCCCTTCTTACTATAAAAACGAAAGCGATTACAAGATCCTCTGGCGGAAAAAAGGCGCGGAGCTTGCGGGTATTGGATATGAGCCTATCTTTCCCTATTTTGCCTCGACGGTGGAACAGAATGCTTTTCGTACCTTTTTGGGGGACTTTGTTACAACCCAGGATGGTACGGGTATCGTGCATACTGCGCCGGGTTTTGGCGAAGATGACGCCCGGGTGCTCAAGGGGACCGGCGTGCCGGTGATCTGTCCGATTGACGCGGAATGTAAGTTCACCTCTGAGGTTGGTGATTTTCAGGGCCTTTTTGTTAAAGACGCTGACAAGGGAATTATGGAGCGGCTGAAAGCCGAGGGGAAACTGGTTAAGCGGGATCAGATACTCCACGCCTATCCCCATTGTTGGAGATGCCAAAGCCCCCTGATTTACCGGGCCGTGGGTTCCTGGTTTGTGAATGTGGAAAAAATAAAACAGGATATGCTGGACGCCAACAGCGAAATCAACTGGATGCCGGCCCATATCAAGACCGGCCGCTTTGGGAAATGGCTTGAAGGGGCCAGGGACTGGGCTATCAGCCGGAGCCGCTACTGGGGCAACCCCATGCCCATTTGGAAATGCCCTGACTGCGGTAAAACCCTTTGTATAGGGAGCAGGGCGGAATTAAAAGAATACTCCGGCGAGGAACCTCAAGACCTCCACATGCACTTTATCGACCATATCACCATCCCCTGCGGGGATTGCCAGGGGACCATGACCCGGATCCCGGAAGTATTGGATTGCTGGTTTGAATCCGGCGCCATGACTTATGCCCAGAACCACTATCCCTTTGAGAATAAAGAATTTTTCGAAAGTCATTTCCCCGCTGATTTTATAAGTGAAAGTCTTGATCAAACCCGGGGCTGGTTCTATACCCTTATAGTGCTGTCTGCGGCACTTTTTAAAAGACCCGCTTTTAAAAACTGTATTGTCAGTGGTATAGTGCTGGCTTCTGACGGCAGAAAGATGAGTAAGAGCCTGCGTAACTACACTGACCCAATAGAAGTCATTAATAAATATGGAGCTGATGCAGTACGTATCTTCCTGGTTCATTCTGCTTTGATTAAAGCTGATGATCTACGTTACAGCGATGATGGAGTGAAGGATGTGTTAAAAAGCATTATCATTCCCCTTTGGAATGCTTATGGGTTTTTTGTGACTTATGCTAATATAGATAATATAAAACCTGTTAAACCAATAGATCATTCAAATCCGGCGGATTTTTCAAACCCACTTGACAAATGGATCCTTTCAATTACGGAGAATCTTGTGGAGAAAGTACAAAATGCTTTGGATAATTATGATCTGTCCCGGGCTGTGGACCCAATCGTGGAATTTATTGATCTTCTCAATAACTGGTATATACGCCGTTCCCGCAGGCGTTTTTGGAAGAGTAATAATTCTGACGGTACTATGGACAGTGATAAATCCGAAGCCTATTGTGTTTTATATACCGTTTTAAAAACACTGATAACTGTGGCCGCTCCTTTTATGCCCTTTATAACCGATGCCATTTGGCAGAATCTAAAGGGGGAAAATGATCCTGAATCAGTGCATTTAACAGATTTTCCAATACCCAATGAAGAAAACAGAGATAAGGAACTTGAATTTAAAATGGCTGTAGTGCTGCGTGCAGTCTCCATGGGCCGTTCCCTTAGATCCCTGCACAATATAAAGGTACGCCAACCTTTAAAAACAGTGGAGCTTGTTACATTGGATTTGAACGAAAGAAAAGCTCTTTTGGAAATGGAAGAAATAATTCGGGAAGAGCTAAATGTCAAGAATGTGGTTTTCAGGGAAAATGAAGAGGAACTTGTTGACTACGAAGCAAAAGCAAATTTCCGTGTCCTGGGCAAAGAGTTAGGCAAAGATATGAAAGCCGCGGCAGAACGAATTGCCGGTTTATCCCGATTAGAAATCCAGGGCCTTATAGAAGGAGCGGTTCTGTCAATTGAAGCTGGCGATAGACAAGTAGAAATTACCTCCGAAAAACTCGATATTCGGCGTATTGAAAAGGCTAACTTAAAGGTAATAAACGAAGGTTCATTAACAGTGGCCCTTGACACTGAAATAAGCGGTGAATTATCCAGAGAAGGGGATGCGCGGGATTTGGTCCGGGGCCTGCAAAATCTCAGAAAGGAGACCGGCTTAAAGCTTACAGATAGGATTGTTCTGCGGCTTTTTGGTTCTGATAAACTTAAAGAGGCCTGGGAGTCATTCAGCGATTATATTGCAGAAGAGACACTTTCTGTAAAAACTGAATGGAAAGAGATCCCAAACATGGAAGAAATTGAAGCAGGGGATGAGCATTGGAAGGTAAGTATTGAGAAGGCTTAATCTTCTCCTTAGAAAACTTTTTTTTATAATATCAACTCTCGCGTTTTTTCTCTCCGGTTGTGCGACAATCCCACGGAACTTTCCCATTATTCAGGAAGAAGAGTTTGATATGCTTCCTTCCGGAGGAAAACTATACCTCTGGGCTGATGTTGATAGAGCACGGCCAATTTTAGATGCTATTTCTTTCCAGGACATGTCTTTGCAAGCAGCCGCCGGTATTCTTGATCAAACAAGGACTGCCGCGGCGGTATTTAATAGCGGTGGAATAAACCAGGGCTTTTTTATGAATCTTAAGGGAAATTTTCCTACTTTCCGTGCCGGGCTTTCTATGGCTTTCAGCAGAGCCTGGCGCAGACAGAGATCAATAACCGGGAACTCCTACTGGCATTCTCCATTGCTTGATATAGGTGTTGCTATGGGTTCAACTTTGGCTTTAGTCTCTATGGGGGACCCTTTTATTTTAATTCCCCTGGAGGGTAATCAGATCCAATCCCCTGATGGGTTTAACGAATTCTATAGAGGCGGAGTAATTGCAGGCTGGATAAACGAACCTGATGAAACGATAAATCTTTTTTTTAATTCTCTGGGTATTCCTCTTCAAATCCCTGCGGATTTACTTTTTTTTAGTGTTTTCCCTATTACTCAATCAGAAGAAGAGCATTGGGAGCTTGTATTCCATATACGCACTCCATCTATTAGTCAAGCCAGAGCTGTTTTTACCTTATTTACCTTAGCCAGAGCCGCCATTATCATTAACCCTTTCGAAAGTAGTATTGAAAGAAGCGGTATCCAGGATTTTCTTCCCCTGCTCTTTGCCAATCCTATCCATCGGGAGGAAAATATCTTGATTCTCCGATCCGCGATTATGGACACCCAGGAACTGTCTTTACTTTTTGAAAACTTTTTGGTATATTCAAATTAAGATTAATATATAAATTAGAGGTTGATTCATGCCTACATATGGATATGAATGTACAAGTTGCGGTCATGCTTTTGACGTTTTTCAAAACATCAGTGATGCCCCGATAAAAAAATGCCCCCAATGCAGCCAAAAAGTACGCCGTCTTATAAACGGGGGAATGGGAGTGATTTTTAAAGGTTCCGGTTTTTACGTTACCGATAAAAGAGGGGGCAGCGTGCCTGGTCCTTCCAAAGAAGCACCTAAAGCATCCGAGGCTCCATGTACAGGCTGTGCAGTTTCCGAATCCTGTCCTAAGGCAGTCAACAGTTAAGGTTTTTAGAAACTGATAAATGGTTTTTAAAAAACCTCGTTTTTTCTGTGATAATTGCAGTACTGAGGTGCCTTCTGACGCTGCAAAATGCCCGGGTTGTGGCAGATACTTTGCTTCTGTACGCTGCCCTGCATGTTCTTTTTCCGGTGAAGATGCCCTTTTTAAGAACGGCTGCCCGGCCTGCGGCTATTCTGCTCCAAAGGCTAAGGTTAAAAATAATATAAAGATGTCGCAAAAAAAACACGTCGTTGAAGCTTTACCTATATGGGTTTATATAGTTACCGCCGCGGCGCTTTTTACCTTGTTAATAGCTCTTTATCGTCATTTTTTCTAGTTTATAGGCTGGATATTGATTATTCCTGGAATACCTCTGATGCTTTTCACCACAGTTTTCAAGTCATCTGCATTGGCAAGCTGCATGGCAAAAATACCACTAAGCCTGTTTGTTGAACTTTCTTCAAGACGGCCTTCAATAAGATGACCTTGCTTTTTACGAATGGCACCCTCGATTTCAGAAAAAATATGTGATGAATGTTTAGCTTCGATTCTAAAGCGTTTAACCAGGGTAGATACAGTTTTTTCCCATTCCGCTTCGATTATACGTTTTTCATATTCAATATTTTTTTCAATACTTCTGCAGTTTTTACGATGAATTATAATTCCCCGGCCCCTGGACACATATCCGATTATTGAATCACCGGTGACAGGATTGCAGCATCGGGCAAACCGGATCATCATATTTTTTTCATCCTCAATACGTACCTGTAAGGCAGAAGCCAGAGGCTGTATCAGCATCTGCGCTATCGGAGTGGTATTTTCGATGCTTTTTTCTGTTGAAATTGCAGGAATTTCCTGTGCTGCTTTCTTTTTTTCTGCTATAAAAGAATCGTCGTTTTTTCCAAGCCATGAACGGATTTTACTTCGGGCTTTAGAAGTTTTGACCATATTCAGCCAGTTAAGATGAGGGTGTGCAGAAGTGCTTGTAAGAATTTCTATTACCTGGGTATTTTTAAGTTCTAAACTTAAAGGAATAATCGAACCGTTGGCCTTAGCGCCTATGCAGCGATCACCGACAGCTGAATGAACATGATAGGCAAAATCTATGGGCGTTGCACCGGCAGGGAGCTTAATTACTCTGCCCTGGGGAGTAAAAACATAAATCCATTTGCCAAAAACTTCTTTTTTTATTTTTTCCAGCCATGAAAGAGAAACTTCATGTCTGTCTGGTACTTCACTTATTTTCCAATCTTTAAAATTTATAGCGGTGTTTATGTCTTCAGAAGGTGATGAATTTCGATTAGACCTTTGTTTATATAACCAGTGGCTGGCAATACCATTTTCTGCAATTTGGTGCATTTCTTTGCTGCGGATTTGAATTTCTATGATCCGATTTTGCTCAAATTCATTGCTGATAATAACTGAAGTATGCAGGCTTTGATATCCATTTGGTTTGGGCCTGGCGATATAATCCCTAAAATGACCATTCGTAGGCTTCCAGAGTTTATGGACTATACCCAATAAGGTATAGCAATTTTCAATATCCTCACAAATTATCCTTACCCCTGATAAGTCATAGATATCTTCTGCGCTTTTACCGCGTTTTCTCATTTTCATGTATATCGAATAGAAGTGTTTTGCCCTGCTTTCAAGCTCTACGTTAATTCCCGCTGTCTCTGCCTCTATAGCGATTATTTTTAACACTTCATCGAGAAATTGCTTCCTATGGATCCTTTTTTCTGCGACTATTGTTTTTATTTGTTGATAGCTATCCCGATAAAGGAATTTTAAAGAGAGGTCCTCCATTTCGTTTTTTATCCATGAAATACCCAGTCTATCAGCCAGGGGAGCATAAATATCCAGACATTCCCGGGCTTCAATTTTCCATTCTTTATTTTTGTTGGCTTCTAAACCACGCATTATTTGCAATTTTTCTGCCAGTTTTATAAGGATTACCCTGATATCTCCAGTTAATGCAAGCATCATATTCCGGATATTTTGTGCTTCATGAATCGTTTTATTTACGGTTTTTAACTCATCCAGGCTTTTAATATTTAATAATAAGTTACCTGTTATAGTTCCCCAATGATCAACAAAGGACTCAGGCGACTTACTGCTGCGGAAACAATCCAGAAGTAGTGAAGCTATGATTGCATCTGCATCCAGGCCGAGTTCCAACAATATGGAAGCCGTTTCTGTTGAATGCGTCAATTCAAGAGCCTTATAGATCCGCTCTTGATCAGCCATTTTAAAATGCCGGATTTCTTCTTTAAAAAGCGCAATTGCTTTTTCCATATAGAATTCAAACCATTTTCTTTAGATAAGGAAACAAGTTTTGCCGGCTTATTGGGAAAATCATAGTCTTAATTATCATAATCTAATGGTGAATTTTGTATTTCCAGCAGTATGTTGACAAAAAACTATTGACAAAATTTTATTTTCTCTATAATAATTAGATATAAATCTAATCAAAGGAAATGATATGCCTAAGAAAAACCAGACCCCAGCTTCCGCACTTATGGCTCTGATGGAAGAGTACCAACTTAATCCCTTTTCGTTGGCTAAAGCTATTAGCTTAAGTAATTCCACAGTTCGTCAAATAGTGACAGGAAAATCAAAGATTACTGTTCCAACCGCTTTAAGGCTTTCCAAGCTTTTTGGCCAAAGCTCTGCTTACTGGCTTGATTTGCAAAAGGAAACTGATCTAAGGGAAGCGGAAGAAGACAAGGAATTAACGGCTGTATTAGCTGGAATTAGCAAAGTCAAGAAACCTGATGCTAAATCTAAAGCAGCAGCTAAACCTGTAAAGAAAAGCGGCATGGCAGATAAACGTAAAGCTGCAGCTAAAACCCCTGGAGCAAGATCTGCAAAAAGGAAGCCCAAGCAAAAATAGCTAAGACTTAGCTACAGCTAAGAATTAGCTACAGCTAACTTTTAGCTGACTTGTCTTTCCCGGTCCAAATGTGTATCATCTTACAATATGTTAGTCTTAAAATTTGGTGGTACTTCGGTTGGATCTCCTGAAGGTATAGAGAAGATCATTGGGATTCTCAAAGATGGAGAACACCGGGAAAGAACTGGGGTAGTTATTGCTTCTGCTCTTTCGGGAGTGACGGACCTTCTTATTCAACTTGGCCGTATGGCTGTTTCTGGCGAAGAAACTTATCAAGATTTGGTAACAGACTTAAAGAAACGGCATGAGGATTTGGCCCATACTTTTTTAAAAGGTCCGGTTTTAGACATAGCTCTGGAAAATCTGGATATGCAGATTTTGGAGCTAGCCACGATTCTTGACAGCGCCGCAGTTCTTCGGGAGCTTTCATTACGCACCCGGGATTTAATTATGAGTTTTGGCGAAAGGATTTCTGCAAATCTTTTAGCCGCAATAATTAATCATAGAGGAATTCCCGCCGCTTTTCTTGATACCCGATCTATAATTAAAACTGATAATAATTTTGGAAAAGCGCGTTTTATACCAGAGGATACCTATCCCAGGATAAGAGCTTTTTTTAATTCCCTGCAGGCAGACAGCAAAAAGGGAAGCAGACCAATTCAAATTGCTACTGGATTTATTGGTTCTACTCATGACAATTCGGTTACTACTCTTGGAAGGGGCGGTTCTGATCTTAGCGCTGCAATTTTTGCCACTGCCCTGGATGCAGAAGAACTTGAAATATGGACTGATGTGGATGGTATTCTAACAGCTGATCCAAGGCAAGTGCTTAATGCATTTATGATTAAGAGTATCTCTTATATAGAAGCCCTGGAGCTTTCCCATTTTGGCGCTAAGGTTATATATCCTCCTACAATAAGGCCGGCTCTGGAAAAACGTATCCCCATTAGGATAAAAAATACCTTTAATCCTGGCTGCCCGGGAACTGCAATAGTCTGGGAACCTGAGGAGGGAGCCTTCCCAATCCGAGGAATCAGTTCAAATAGTGATATTGCACTTGTTTGCATAGAAGGATCAGGGATGATTGGAATGGCTGGTTTTTCTGCCCGGCTCTTCAGCGCCATGGCCCGGCAAGGTATAAATATTATTTTTATTACCCAAAGTTCCAGCGAATATTCAATTTGTTTTGCCGTACTTCCCAGGGATGCAGATGCTGCCAAGGAAGCTGCAGAAGCAGAGTTTGAACGTGAAATAAAAGGCGGATCTATTGAAATTCCGCTTATTGAATGGGATCTTTCTATAATTGCCGTAGTAGGCGCCAGGATGAAAAAAACATCCGGAATTTCCGGGAAAATTTTTCATGCTCTTGGCCGAAACGGAATTAGTGTGGTAGCAATAGCTCAAGGTTCGTCAGAAATGAATATTTCCGCTGTAATTTCCAAGCAGGATGAGACCAAAGCTCTTAATGCTATTCATGAAGCTTTTTTCCTTTCCGGTGTCAGATCTGTGAATCTTTTTTTAGTGGGAACTGGCTTGATAGGCGGAACCTTATTGGATCAGATTGCTAATCAAAAAGAAATATTAGCAGAGGAATATAAGATACGAATTAACCTTATAGGTGTTGCAGATTTAAAGGGAATGATTTTAGATCCAAGCGGATTTGATCCAATGAATTGCCGTGCCATATACAAAGGAGAAGTGGAGCCTGAAGAAAAGCTCCTGCCTCTGGATCTTGCGGCTTTTGTTTCGTCCATGAAGGCTATGAATTTACCTAATACATGTTTTTGTGACTGCACTGCCAGTGATGAAGTAGCAGGTTGGTATGCGGAAATACTTCAATCCTCCATACCTATTGTTACTCCCAATAAACGGGCGAATTCAGGTTCTCTTGGATATTATAAAACCCTTACCGGATTCTCTCGCAGCCGGGGAATTCCTTATTTATATGAAACAACGGTTTGTGCAGGGCTCCCAGTAATTTCAACCTTAAGGGATCTATTTTTATCAGGAGACAAAGTACGGCGTATAGAAGCCGTACTCTCAGGGACTTTGAGTTTTATCTTTAATAATTTTGATGGCTCCAAACCTTTTTCTGCCCTTGTACGGGAGGCCAGAGAAAAAGGTTATACAGAACCTGATCCCAGGGATGATTTAAATGCCATGGATGCAGCCAGAAAAGCTCTGATACTGGCCAGAGAATGCGGATTATCACTGGAATTTCCCTCTGTAGATATAGAAGCTATCCTTCCGCCTTCCTGTTTTAATGCTGTGGGAGTGGAAGCCTTTTTCACAGAGCTTGAAAAATCAGATAATGAATTTGAAACATGAAGAGTCGAAGCTGCTGCAGAAGGAAAGAGCCTGCGTTATGTGGCTGTTATAGAAGAAGGAGCGGCAAAACTTTCGCTGCGCAATGAGGAAGCGAACAGTCCCTTTTTATCATTAACCGATGCGGATAATATAGTAGTAATTACCAGCGATCGATATTCAAGCCTTCCCATGGTAATTCAAGGTCCGGGTGCAGGAGCACAAGTTACAGCCGGGGGAATTTTTGCTGATATTTTACGTATAGCCAGAACTTTAGTTTAAAGCTTTTAAAGCTAGCGTAAATAAAAATTAGAGCTTTCAATTTTCGATAAAATTTCTTCAAAATTACCCATGTCCCATGCAAGGTCAAGAATACTGTATTTATTCCGTATCATTTGTGCTCTGCGGGTTGTAGCAATGACATTTGTCCTGTTTAAGCCTATAGCTTCCCCTTTTAAGGGGCAGCCTGCCTGGTCAAGCAACTCTCTTAACTTTTTGTAGGGCAGCAGCCATTCCAGTACCTCAGTTCTGATTTCCCTATATGAATCATGGAATAGTTCGTTAACTGCGTTGATGGTCTTTTTTTCCATAAATTTTTCCAATGCTGTTTTAACGACCATTTCACAACCCCGGCTGTTTTTAAAAGATTCTTTTACTTCCGATTCTCTTTCTGCTTTTGTAGGCCGCTGGTATTCATTTTTTACAGCTGGCGGACTATTAGGATTTGCAAAAAAAATTTCAGTAAAAGCAGTAGCTGCCAGGGTACCAATTGTAACTTTATGGCCATGAGTAACGGGAACTCCATCAAACGTAAGATCATCCATTTCCCAGGTATGACTGAAAAGATGCTCTGCGCCTGAAACAGGCCGGGAATTCTTGTAGTATTGCATGGCAAAACCCGTTATTGCAAGTTTCTGAAAAAGAATAGATATTGCTTCAGTATTACCCTTAACTGCATCCACTGCAGCATTCAATGCTGGAACCAGGTCCTTTTGACACATGGCCCAGCAAACCTGGTCGACAGCCGGAGCAACCAGAGCACCGGCACTTCCTGCTTTTTCAGCTATGATCCAATCGGTTCCGGCAATTATTTTACTGGCTAAATCCCCAAACCCCGATGATGTTAAGTATGCAGGGGCTTTTGCAATAATATCTATATCTGCAGCAACAACCTTTGGTGCGGTGCAAGGGACAGTCTGTTTAAAGCCATTTATAAGCAAGGCCGCTCCATTAGGAGTATAGCCATCTACAGAAGCAGCAGTGGGTATGCAGAAGTAGGGTAGAGCCAATTCAAATGAGGCACGCTTTACAAGATCGTTAATAGTCCCAGCGCCCACTGCGATGGGGACTATGTTTTTATATTCTGGTAAAGCTGAAATCCAGTTTTTTATAAAATTGACATGATCATAATCAGCATGAAGCACAGGCTCGCCGTGAAATACATGGGAGCCTAAAACTATTTTATTAGATTGTTCAAGGATTTTTTTTACCTTTATACCTGCAGCTTTATAGGTATTTTCATCACTTATAATACAATAAACGGAGTTACGGTCAAAAAATGTTTCCGTTAAATTTGGAATTTCTTCCAAAGCTTTTTTCTTTAGGATTAGCTCTTTTGTTTCATCTGCATGTTTAAGGCAATCTTTTATTTCCATAGGTATACTATAGCATGATTTTTAGATATTATGAAAGATGAGGTACAATATGCCACTAGCTGCCAAAGTAAAAGAAGCTTTAAGTTCCCAGTCTATGATCCGCAAAATGTTTGAAGAAGGGAATCTGCTTAAAAAACAATATGGAGTTGATAAAGTTTTTGATTTTTCTTTGGGGAATCCAGATGTGGATCCCCCAGAGGCTTTCAATCAAGTGTTTAAAAAAATGGCGGAAGAAAATAAAAAAGGTTCCCACGGTTATATGCCCAACGGCGGATTCCAGGATGTTCGGGAAATTTTGGCTAAGAAAGCATCTGATCAGCATGGAGTTAACATTGATGGTTCCCACATAATAATGTCCTGCGGAGCTGCCGGAGGCCTTAATGTGGTTTTTAAATCTATTCTTAACCTCGGTGATGAAGTCGTTGTTCCCTGTCCATATTTTATGGAATACCGGCCTTATGCTACAAATCATGGGGGTAGTATAGTGGAAGCTGCCACGCAAAATGATTTTAATCTTGATCTTCAAGCTATAAAAGATAAACTAAGCCCTAAGACTGCGGCCGTTTTAATAAATTCACCTCATAATCCCACAGGACGGATTTACTCGGAAGAAACAATTAAACAGCTTGCCCTAATAATGGAAGAACACGGAAAAAAATGCGGCCGTATGCCTTATTTAATTTCTGATGAGCCGTATAGGGAAATTGCTTATGACAATATAAAAGTCCCTTCCATACTTCCGGCTTACAAAGAATCAATCGTGGTCAGCTCCTACTCAAAAAGCCTGTCCCTGGCCGGGGAAAGGATAGGTTATATCGCCGTGGGCCCCCACGTGTCGGACAAGCAAGACCTCGTTGGGGCCTTAATTTACGCCACCCGGGTTCTGGGCTTTGTCAACGCCCCGGCCTTGATGCAGCGCATAGTGGCGGAACTTACCAATGCCCGGGTGGATGTGGAAATATATGAGAGGCGTCGCCAAGCCTTTACCGGCATTCTTGATGAAGCAGGCATCAGCTACGCCAAACCTGACGGCGCTTTTTACCTTTTCTG